>Ga0315280_10004235_pt1 | contig 21358 bp, 20 predicted proteins | sample YL17G06_40_MG_FD_203697 | JGI IMG/M metagenome (GOLD analysis project Ga0315280, IMG submission 203697) | Sediment microbial communities from Yellowstone Lake, YNP, Wyoming, USA - YL17G06_40 | ecosystem: Environmental > Aquatic > Freshwater > Lake > Sediment | place: USA: Wyoming | collected...
TGATTGCCTACGATTTCATAAATTCCATAATAATCACCAATTCCGCCATATGATGTTACAAATCCTCTCCCATTTGCATCAAATGCAATTGCATAAACGGGGGAATTGCTGCTGTAATAAATGGGATTTCCCCAACTTGTGCCATCCCATCTCAGTATCGCCTGAGTTAAATAACTTGAAGCTTTACAAACATAACCATCGTTGCTTGAACGGAAATACAATCTTTCCCCCTCTTGTGGTAATTCATACCTGCTCCATTCTAATCCATTGAAATGCCATGCGTATCCAATTCCTAAATCCAATTGACCACCTGACACCCAGACATCATCATTTGCCACTGCCACCACATCTCTGCAACGCAACAATCTATAATTGGAATTGGGAAGGGGAGGTTGTTCAGTCCAACTTCCATATAAATAGCGATAGATTACAGCACTGGCATTGCCGTTAGTTCCAACCGCCCAACCATGGTCAGGGTCGGAAAATGAACATCTGGTGAGTATATAGTTACTTTGGGCGTAAACTGAGTCTGGAATACTGACAGTTATAAACTCACCATTAACATAGTGAAGCATATTGTGTTGTGAACTTACTATCCAGGCTTCATCATTACTCACGAAAAATATCTGCCCCAAGCTTTCTTGGGTTTCATAAACAACTGTCCAGAATTTCTCCCAAAGTGGTCCCTGGTCAGTCGGAGTATTGTCACAGCTCAATATTGCAAATAAAACAATGGCAAAAGCAAGTAACCATCTCAATCCACTTATATTTATTGTGCTTCTTTTCATTTTGACTAACCGAAGCCAAGTATATATTCCGAGAAATATGGAAGTCAAGAAATATTTTCAGAATGAATAAACTGGAACCAAAGCAAGTTGTTCTCTTTTATATATAATCACAGGCAAAGCGATAGTTCTGTTATAATCGTGCTCTTAATGGTCATGGACATACTCTACTACATATTAGGGCTTGCAATAGCGCTGGGCACACTCATCCTCATCCATGAGCTGGGGCATCTGCTGGTCGCCAAGTGGCTGGGATTCCGCGTAGAGCGTTTTAGCATCGGCTTCGGCAAGAAGATCGTCAAGTGGAAGGGGAAGGAGACCGAATACGCGCTCTCCATCCTGCCTCTGGGGGGCTACTGCAAATTCAGCGGGGATGAACCCGACGCCGACGCCAGCGACCCCCGCGATTTCTACGCCAAACCCGCTGCCCTGCGTTTCCTCGTCGTAGCCGCCGGACCCTTCTTCAATCTGGTGCTGGCTGCCGTCCTGTTCACCGTAATCAACACCACCGGCTACAATTACACCAGTGTTCCCAATGTAGTGGATGAAGTGCGGGAGCAAATCCAGCTTAGCAACGAGAACACGATAGAAAGCCCCGCCTATGCCGCTGGCATCAAGCCCGGCGACAGGCTGGTTGCCGTCAACGGTGTTGAGGTAACCAACATGCGGGAGTTTCAGCAGGAGGTTGCCCCCCGCGCCGGCGCCACCGCACGCATTACCGCCGAGCGGGACGGCACGACCGTTGATTACGATGTGCGGCTGGCGGTTGACCCCGATACCGGCATGGGACTCTTGGGCGTGATCTTCAGGCGCCCCGCCAATGTCTATCTCGCCGAACCGGGCATGCCCGCCGCTCAGGCAGGACTTAGACCCGGTGATGTCATCACTGCGGTGGCAGGCGAACCCATCGCTGAGGGCAACCGCTTCTACGCTATTGTCAAGGACTGGCCCAATGGCACCCCCCTCCCCATCGTAGTCCAACACGAGGACGGCACCAGCGAGCAACTCGCCCTGAACCTCCTCTCCGTCAAGGACCCCGAGGGCAAGCCCCGCGACCAACTCAACCGTTCCGGCGTCATATTGGGACTACAGAAGTATCATCGCAGCTATGCCTTCCCACAGGCGCTTGTCCGCGGCTCCTCCGACTCACTGGGCTTGGTCGCCGCTACTTACCGCACGGTGTGGATGATCATCACCTCGCAGGTCAAGGCGGAGAAAGCCATCGGCGGTCCCGTCATGGTGGCAACCCTCGCCGGCGAAACCTTCCGTGAGGGCTGGCTCACCTTCCTCCAGTTCATCGCCGCCATGTCGTGCATGCTTGCTGCCGCCAACTTCCTGCCCATCCCCATGCTGGATGGCGGGCACATCGTGCTCAACATCTGGGAAATCATTACCCGCAAACGCCCCTCCAAACGCTTCCTAATCGCCTGGCAGCAGGTGGGCATCGCTGTAGTCGTCCTCATCACCGTATTCGCCCTCTTCTCCGACTTTATCCGCATCTTTTAGGCTGGGAATGAGATGAACCTGCTCATTCCGTATGTCTATCTCTATGATCATCCTGATCCAGCATTTGATGAATTCACTTATGGTGACAGTGGAGCGAGGTCAAGAAAGCTGAAAAATGACCTGGCACAAGGTGATTACATATTCTTTCACACCAGCATCTTGGGAAAGAAATATATAACTGCTTATTATGTGATTGACCGGGTGTTGGATACCACTGTGGCAGGTAAAGATAGAAATATAGTCAGCAAATTTAAGAATCCTCATATCACAGAGTATTTAGCTGGGGCAAGAAAAGGCGCGGATGGAGATGTAGTGATGTTTGGCGATCCTATAACATCAAGAGTGCTGGATAGACCTTTGCTATTCAACAAAGCATTGGCAGAAAGATTATCGCTAGGGATTGGATTTGCTGATGATCGGTCAGATACACAATGTATTGGCTCAGCGACCAGAGCTTGGCGGGAATTGACCGGCGAAGATGTGGATGTTCTTCTTCAAACAATTGCTGAAAATCCGCCAATGCCCACCGATGCTGTCTTATCAACAGATGAAGTGATGGAAATTATTGAAAAAGATATAGAGGGATTTATAGAGAAAAACCCGGGAATCATCGGAGAATCCGTCACGCTTGATCGCCGACAACTAAATACATCAGTCGGCAGGATAGACCTCCTTTTCAAAGATAAGAAAGGTGACTTTATTGTAGTGGAATTGAAGTTAAATCAAATTGGCAGGGATGCAGTCAGCCAGATACAGCGTTATATGGATTGGCTTAGGAAGGAAACCAAAAAGAATGTTACTGGTGTTCTTGTTTGTAAAGGGGTCATGCCGGCATTTGAGGCGGACTTCACGAAGTTGAAAAACATCAAAATACTGTGTTACGGCTGGCAGCTAAAACTATACCCCTGGCATGCTACAGAATAAATCTATCTATCCATCACTAACCACGAGGTGATCTCTATGAAGATCGCTGATGATATCTCGCACCTGATTGGCAATACGCCGTTGGTGCGCATCAACCGCATTGCCGCGGGCGTGCCGGCACGCATCGTTGCCAAGCTGGAGTCGCGCAACCCCTGCAACAGTGTGAAGGACCGCCTGGGGTTCGCCCTCATCGCCGATGCCGAGCTTAACCACCGCATCAAACCTGATACGATATTGGTGGAGCCGACCAGCGGCAATACCGGCATCGGGCTGGCGTTTGTGTGCGCCATGAAGGGTTACAAGCTGGTGCTGACCATGCCCGACACCATGAGCGTGGAGCGGCGCAAGCTGCTGAAGGTATTCGGCGCCGAGATAGTGCTGACGCCGGGCGCCGAGGGCATGTCCGGGGCGATTCGTAAAGCACAGGAGTTGGCAGCGTCCGACCCCCGCTACATTATCCTGGGGCAGTTCACCAACCCCGCCAACCCCGAGATGCACCGCCGCACCACCGCCGAGGAGATTTGGCGGGATACCGACGGCGAGGTGGACATCGTGGTGGCGGGCGTGGGCACCGGCGGCACCATCACCGGCATAGCCGAGGCGCTCAAGCCGCGCAAGGCGGGACTGCGCATGGTGGCGGTGGAGCCGGCGGACAGCCCGGTGCTGAGCGGCGGCAAGCCAGGTCCCCACAAGATACAGGGCATTGGCGCTGGTTTTGTGCCGGAGGTCTATCGTGCGGAACTGGTGGATGAGGTGGTTACTGTGCGCAACGAGGACGCCGGGGAGATGGCGCGCAAGCTTGCCCGCGAGGAGGGGATACTGGCGGGGATAAGCAGCGGGGCGGCGCTGTGGGCGGCTGTGGAGCTGGCAAAGCGCCCCGAGAACACCGACAAGCTGATCGTGGTGATACTGCCCGATAGCGGTGAGCGCTACCTAAGCACCTGGCTATTTGAGGAGGAGGGGATTTGACCAAAGATATGCAAACGGGAGCTATGTTAAGTTATACTGATAAATTGTAAGGATATGCGAAATAAGTTCGGAACTACAACGTTATCTACCATTGCTGAGGTGAAATCGATGAGTTCAATAACGGAAAATCAAAAATCTGAAATCAGAGCTTTAATACAAGAAGGAAAATTAAGCAGCAAGCAAATCGCTGAAAAAGTCGGAGTGCCTCCCGGAACAGTCAGTGGAATAAAAGCCAATTTAACAAGAAGGAGAAAAAGCGCAGGGAAAAAAGCTGCAGTGACAAAAAGAGCGAAAAAAGTTGCTGCTATGGTTAAAGATCGTCAGTGGGAACCTAAGAAAGTGAAATATTTACTAGGACTTATAGAGAAGGCGATTTCAGACAAATGTATTGTTTGTGGAGAAAGTAGACCAGCCGTTCTTCAGGTTCATCATGTTGACCGTGATAGAAAAATTAAGGCAAAACTATGTGCAAACTGCCACGATATAATCAGAAGAGGAACTGTGGATGAGCTTAAAAAAGTTCATGGTGGAGATGGCGAATAGCAACCCTCCGGCAAAATGATCGTGGTCATCCTCCCCGATACGGGTGAGCGCTACATAAGCACCTGGCTGTTTGAGGAGTAAATCATGACAGAAATATACGTGCACGGCAACAGAATTGACAGTATCTTTCAGTTATTGGGCGAAGAAGAGAATGATATCAGTCACAGCGTTGCATGGGCACTAGCAAAATGTCCAACATTTCTCGTTGAGTTTCTTAAAAATGTCTTAGATAAGAAAATAAAGTCAGATGAGATCGAAATTCGTTTGCAGCATAGTGAAACTGACAGAGGGATAACCGATGTTGAGCTTGAACTGATAAATGAATTCTTTATTATTGTAGAAGCGAAAAAAGGATGGAATCTGCCGGATTCAGCACAGCTAAAGAAATATGCGAAAAGAAAGTCATTTAAAAAAAGTGTGGTACCGATTAAGAAAATAGTCGTTCTCAGTGAATGCAGTACTGATTTTGCAAATTACTATCTTGATAGTTTGAATATTGGAGATATTGAAGTAATCCCTATTTCATGGAAATCAGTGTATCTTTGGGCGATCAAGGCTCGAGAAAAAGGAACACATGCAGAAAAGCATTTACTTGACGAACTAATAACATATTTAGGAGGTTTAATGACAATGCAGAACATTAACTCTAACCTCGTATATGTAGTAGCGCTTGGTGAAGGTTTTTTCCCAAGCATAGAAAGCATTAAAAAGAGATTGCTATTTGCTCATCCCATGGGCGTCAAAGGCTGGCCTAAAGATCCTCCTAACTATATAGCATTTAGATATGATGGTAAATTGCAATCAATCCACCATATTAAGGATTACGAAGTTGTGACAAATCTTCACAAACATTTTCCAGAAGAACTGGATGACGAAGAATGCGCGCCTCACTTTGTATATAAACTTGGACCAGCATTTGCTCCTACTAAAGAACTCAGGATCGGTCAAATCTACAGGGTTGGTCGCGTTTGGTGTATGCTTGATACCTTATTTACATGTAAAACTTTATCAGAAGCAGTTAAAGTCTCAAGACGGCGAGAAGAATGATTGAACCTACCTCCCTCACCGCCACGCTAGACACCCTCAACTCCGCGTTTTTCCTGGGCGAGGCGCTGGATGCTGCACTCTACATAGCGTCGTGGCAGGGCAAGCCGCACGCCTACCACAACATGTTCGGCATGCCCCCCACCGATTTCGCCCAACCGCTTCGCCTCTTCACCGGCGAGATAGTCACCAGCGGCGCCGCCAAGCGCCACATCATCGGCGAGGAGGCGTGCCGCGCGCTCTGGCTTCTTGGCGTGGATGATCCCACAGTGAAGCAAGCGTTCAACAAAGCCATGACAGCCTTCCAGACAATGTTTGCCAGCCATGATATCTGGCTCAAGCAGCGGGGGATGTATTGCTGCGGCACCTGTTCGGCAGCCCTGTGGCGTCACCTAGCCGTCAGCAATTTTGACTTCGCCACGCCAGCCCTCCAAGCCGGGCTGGAATCCCTCAAGCTGCATCGTAAAGATGGTCGTTATCGCCGGTTCCCCTTTTATTACACTATACTTGCCCTCACCGAGATAGACCTGCCTTCCGCCCGGGATGAACTGCGCTATCTGGCGCCAACCTGCGAGCGTGCCCTCGGTCATATCCGCATAGAGGAACCCTGGCAGTCCCGCCGTCGGTTGTTGCTAGAAAGAGCGCTCGCTTTGGTGTGAACGGATTCAGCAACCGCACACTATAATTATGTCATTGCGAGCCTCCGCAGGAGGCGTGGCAATCTCCAATCAGGTTCATACAATCTATTTGGAGATTGCTTCGTCGGCATGAAACCGCCTCCTCGCAATGACGGTATCAAGATAGTAAAGGGGATTAACCATGCAAAACCGCACTGTGAACTGCTGCATTCCGCCGGAATCCGGCGGGGACTTTATCCTGGGCAAGGTGGTGGAGGAACTGTCCGCCGCCATCGCCGACACGGGCAAACCGCTCATGCGCCGCCACTTGGATCAGCCCCTGCCCTCCACCTCAATCATCATAGACATCGTGGAGAAGCTGCGCTCTGTGCTCTTCCCCGGCTACTTCGGCAACTCGGAGATCACCGCTGAAGGGCTGCCCTTCCAGCTGGGCGCTGTATTAGATTCGATTCGCCCTCTGCTGGCAGAGCAAATCCGGCGGGGGTTGTGCTTCGTCTGCAACGATGAAAAGAAGTGTAGCGATTGCACCCATCAGGCTCTAGATATCACCGGGCGTTTTCTGGCAAGCCTGCCCGAGCTGCGCCGGCTACTCATGCTGGATGCCCTCGCCGCCTACGAGGGCGACCCCGCCGCCACCTCCCCCGACGAGGCTATCTTCTGCTACCCGGGGATGCTTGCCGTGACCAACTTCCGCATCGCCAACGAGCTGCACCGCCTGGGTGTGCCCCTCCTCCCCCGCATGATCACCGAGCACGCCCACAGCATCACCGGCATAGACATTCACCCCGGTGCCACCATCAGCGAGAAATTTTTCATAGACCACGGCACGGGGGTGGTCATCGGCGAGACCTGCGAAATCGGCAAAAATGTGCGGCTCTACCAGGGGGTGACTCTGGGCGCCAAATCCTTCCCGCTGGACGCCGAGGGCAATCCCATCAAGGGCATCCCGCGCCACCCCGTCGTGGAGGACGATGTGATTATTTATGCCGGCGCCACCGTGTTGGGGCGCATTACCATCGGCAGGGGTTCCTCCATCGGCGGCAATGTATGGCTCACCCACGATGTGCCAGTAGGTGCTCGGGTGACGCAGGCAGATACCAAATAATTTTTCGACCAGTATATATCTTAAAATACTCTACTGATTTAAATGGCAGAAAGCTTCCAACAGCTTGGCTTCGGGCTCGGGCTTGGAATACTTACAGTTGCACTGGGGTATTCGTTTTATTCAGCAAACAACCGCTTAGGGCATTTCATCAGTCGCAGAACAACTCTTTTATTATGGATAACAGTTGCGATAAGCGCAGCATTTTGGTGGGCTGTCGGCGCTTTGCACTATTTTGCATTTAAAACCAACCTCTGGGATGAAGGATTATTTACCAACATCCTGTGGATGACTCTGCATGGTCGTATTTTGGGAACCGAGATGTATAACGGTTCTTATTTGCATAATCATTTCTCACCGTCTTTGGCTTTGTTGGCATTACTCTATGCCCCGTGGCAGCACCCGGTTTGGCTTAGTTGTATCAGGGCATTAACGACAACCAGTGGCGCATTGGGGTTGTATTATATGTCCAAAGAACTGGGGCTTCCGAAAAAATCGGGTCTACTTTTCGCTTTGATCTGGTTGGGAAATATTGGATTACGTGGGGCTATGTTTTCCGATTTCCATGAAGTTACACTGGTCTCGGGACTTCTATTTTGGATTACTTATTTAGCAATAAGAAATAAGACTCTTTGGGTAATTCTCTTGGTTTTAGTCTCTTTAGGATTTAAAGAGGATGTCCCTGTCTATATAGGCAGTCTGGGATTGATACTAGCTCTATCATACCAAAGACGGATGATGGGTTTGATATTGGTATTGTTAGCTATCACCTATTATCTAGCGATTCAACTTGTGGTTTGGAACTACATTTCACCATTACATGCAGATTATTTCTCAAGGAAAATGCCTTTTCTCGCATCAGAAAACATGAGTCCTCTTCAAACGATTCTGGCAGATCCTTTTATCCTCATTCGCCATCTTTTCAAGTGGGATCGCCTTTGGGGAATAATAATATTATTCGCACCAGTGTTGTTTTTACCATTCTTACGCCTGGGATGGTTGGGCTTGTTGTTACCGCTTTGGTTGTTCCTAAGCGTTGATAACTACGATACCATGATATTTACAGTCTATTACGCCACTTGTATTAGTGCACTCATCATTATCGCTTCAGTTCCGACATACAAAAAAATTCAAGATAAAAAATCCCATTCATTAAAACTAATCAATCATGGAATGCTTGGTTTGACAATTGGTATTATATTTACCGTCGACCCGGCTATCCTAAATTCACAATTCAGCCCATATAACTACTTGCCTCATCCTTACCTTTCCTTCATCGAGCGCATGTCATCAACTACACCACCAGATGTCTCGCTTAATACTGATAGCTACATAGGAAGCCACTTTGCCAATCGCGAAAAGATACGGTCTTTCCCCTATTTTGAAAATTGGATAGCCGATCGCATCTATATTTCTAATAAATCACTTGCTCATCCTGTAACCTTACTGGCAGTATCCGAACTCGGATATAAATCTTTGGTGTATCATCCTGGTTTTATATTCCTTTCTCAAAGTGAAGGCACAGACCCGCGAGATGTCTATTTAGACCGATTGCGTTGGATGGAAGCCGAAACTGCGACCTGGAACCTTTGGCTTATGATCCCTGATTACCGAGCTTCAATGGGTTCAGCCATGCTTGTTCCTGCAGGTGCAGAATGGGGTGATAGAGCTGTTCAAACACCCCGAATATTACTGCCACCCGGCTCTTATAACTACCGAATCAGGGTGGCTGCTAAAAACGATGCTACCAATCCTCCCTGCTTGGTTTTTGAGGTGCGTTTTTTAACACCCGAAGGCGTTGATGAATGCATTTGCAATAAACTCTTTGGACCTGAAATCTGGTCGCAAAAGATCGGTTATCAAACTCTGTCTATGCCTTTTAAAGTGGAAAAATGGGGGTTGGTATATTTGAATCTTAACTTCGGCAAAGCACAAGACATCAGATGGGATTGGGTGGGGATAGAGGGGCTTCCAAAATCATTTGATGATTACTTTAAAAAGGTTTTTCCAATGACTTTCCTTCCCGAACAAGGTTGTCTTGATAGCAGACTTATTAGTCAAGACAATAATTCAATCTCCAAAAAGGTCCTTTGGGTCGGGGATAGTGAGCGTGGCAAGGTAGTTTGCCGTTGGCAAATCAATCCAAACCTCCCCGAAGGTGATTATTGGCTTTATTATGTCAATGACTCTGTCGACAAGATACCGTTGTATTTGGATTGGGCAATCCTGCAGAATGTCCAGACTCATGAGGGTGTGGAGGTTAGAACTGCTCTTACTTCATTAACTGTTAAGAGAATCAACCCAGAGGAAGAGCGACGGATTGAACGTTCAGCAACAAAAATCCATATCACGCCCGGTTCAAGCATAGAACTTGTTGTTAACGAAGATCTACCCTTAAAGATATATTTGGACAAGATGTGGTTATGCTGTGATGCGATAATTGATCCTACAGTAACCGCGCAATAATTTATTGATTAATATACCAGACGCATAGGATAATTGCCGCTAATTATGGAAATTTACTTCCAATATTTGATATTCGGTTTGGGGCTGGGTGCAATAGCAGCGGGTCTCGGTTATGCCTTTATCCCCTGGAATGGACGGCTGCAGCAGTTTGTCCGCAAACATGCCCTTTTGATCATATGGATAGCACTCGTTTTCTTCACTTTATTGTTTTGGGCAAAGGGCGCTGCTCACTATTGGTCGCTATGCACCTCCCTCGGCGATGAGGGTGTATTCACCAGTCAGCTATGGAACACCCTGCGGGGGCGGCTGAATGGGACGGAAATATACCAGGGCTCATACTACCTGATACATTTTGCGCCATCCCTATCTTTGCTTGCGCTTTTTTATACGCCGTCGCAAAACCCTGTCTGGCTTTATGGGATTCGTGCATTAGCGGCGACTGGCGGGGCGCTGGGCTTCTACTATGTAGTGCGGAAGCTGGGGCTTTCACGAACATCCGGGCTGCTATTCGCCTTCATCTGGCTGGGCAACATAGCTGTGCGCGGAGCATTTTCCTGCGATTTTCACGAGGTTACATTCGTTTCGGGATTCTTTGCCTGGGTTGTGTTGCTGGCACTCAGGCGAAAATACATTTGGTGCCTGCTCCTGGCATTGGTGCTGATGGGATTCAAAGAGGATATTCCGGTCTATATTGGTGGGTTGGGATTGATCGTAGCGCTCTCATTCCGACGCCCACTTGCCGGCTGGCTGCTGGTTGCGCTGGCGGTGGGATACTACATCGCGGTGACATCGGTAATCTGGAGTATGGTTATTCCAGCACATATTGACTATTTCACCAACAAATTTCCCCAATTCGCCTCCGCGACCACCTCATCATTAATGATGGTTCTGGCTAATCCGCTGGGACTGATAACCCCGGTATTGGGCTGGGATCGCATTTGGGGCTTGATAATATTCTTCATGCCGGTGCTTTTTCTGCCATTTATGCGATGGGGATGGCTGGGGCTTATTCTACCGCTGTGGCTGGTGCTGGGCATGGAAGGTTACAATGACCTGTTCTTCGCTGGATACTATGGAATAACAGTGGCAGCTCTAATCACGCTTTGTGCCATCCCCGGATACCAGCTTCTGCGGGAAAAGAAGAATGAAGTTCCCAAATACTTGTTCTGGGCAATGGTAGGATTGACCCTGGGTTCCAACTTCACGCAGAATCCAGAAGTCAACTATAGTCAGTTTGATTTATACGGACTGTTGCCTCATGTTTATCTGAACACGATTGACAAAATGTCAGCTGAGACATCTGAGAATCTAAGCTTAAACTCTGATGTTTATATCGGCAGCCACTTTGTAAATCGTAAGACCATACGGGTCTTTCCCGATAACGAAAACTGGCTTTCAGACCGCCTTTATTTAAGCAACCGAACACTGGATCATCCGCTTGTGTTGCTCTCTATTGGTGAGCTTGGTTACGGCGAGTTAACTTCACACCCCGGCTTCTTCTTCCTCGGGCGCGGAGTTGGTAGCAACGCCCATGAGGATTACATGGCACGATTGCACTGGATGGAGGGTGAGGCAACCAGCTGGCCTTTATGGCGCATCGTCAAGGATCACCGTGCATCCGGCAGCTTTGCCGAATTCATCCCCTCTCACGCCGCCTATGGCGATCGCTCACGCCTGACGCCACGGCTGCTATTGCCACCGGGTAATTATCATTATAAAGCGCGGATTGCTGCACGGCAGGATCCCGAAAATCCTTTCTGCTTCGTATTTGAGGTGGACTTCATAAAGCGTGATGGGAATCTTGATGTGTTAACCAATAAAGTCGTGGAATCAAACTTGTGGGGAAAAACTCACAGATACGAGATCATAGATATACCATTTACCGTGAAAGAATGGGGATTAACCTATTTAAACATCAACTTTGGCACCGAGCCCAATGTATGGTGGGACGGCGTGGGCGTGGAGGGTCTACCCCCCACCTTTGACCAATACTTCCACCGCATATTCCCGCAAACGCTGGAACCTGCTTCCGGCTGCCTGGACCGCGAGCAACTTGTGGATGAGGAGGGGACAAAGGGGGAGGTGCTCAAGATTGATAAGGAATCATGCGGCGATGTGGTTGCCCGCTGGCAGGTTGATTCCAGCCTGCCGGAAGGAGAATATTGGATCTATTATTGCAATGACACATATGGAAGGAAACCGCTGGAATGCTACTGGGGCAACTTGGAACAGGTTAAATATATAGATGGGAAGGAGGTTACAGAGTCTCAGGAATCACTTTATATAAATAGAAAAGAACAAGGAGAGGATGACAGAGTGGAGCGTCTTATCAATCCTGTGCATCTGGAACCCGGTTCATGGCTGGAACTGAGGGTTAATGATGTTCCTGACGAGGGAATAGTCCTGCGCAAGATATGGATCTGTCATAATGTCATTACTGATTGCGTGTATTTTTATCAATAATAATTGTTAAGAATACCCATTGCCCCGATAAAAAAATCCCGCCAGGTTCTGCCGACCGGCGGGGATTGGATTATTAACAGATTTTTTGATGTCCGGCATCGCTAAGCGTGGGTAGGAAGAAGTCCTCCTTAAATTTCTCGGTGGCTTTATTCAGATTGCTAATCGTCTCCTGATCCATCTGCTTCTGCTCTCTTATCGTCTGCAATATCTCCGGATTCTCGCGCTTGACATAGTCAACCAACTCTTTGCCAAACCGCTGAACGCTGTCCAATGGCAGGTCATCCAAAAAGCCGTTAACGCCAGAGTTGATTATCACTATCTGCTCTTCAACCGGCAGCGGGCTGTATTGCCCCTGCTTGAGGAGTTCCACCAAATGCTGCCCGCGTGTAATCTGCGACAGGGTCGCCTTATCAAGGTCAGTGCCGAACTGGGCGAATTTCTCCATCTCGCGGAACTGCGCCAGATCCAGGCGCAGTCTTCCCGCCACCTGCTTCATGGCTTTGATCTGCGCGTTGCCACCCACACGGCTTACCGAAAGCCCCGGGTTGATGGCGGGACGCACCCCGGCATAGAACAAGTCATTCTCCAGGATGATCTGTCCGTCGGTGATGGAGATGACATTGGTGGGAATGTATGCCGACACATCGCCCGCCTGCGTCTCTATGATGGGGATGGCGGTCAAGCTGCCCCCGCCCAGACTGTCGTGCAGCTTGGCGGCGCGTTCCAACAGGCGGCTATGCAGGTAGAAGACATCGCCGGGGTAAGCCTCGCGCCCGGGCGGTCGCCGCAGTAGCAGCGAGAGCTGGCGGTATGCCCAGGCATGACGGGTAAGGTCATCGTAGACGACCAGTGCATGACCACCAGCATCGCGAAAATCCTCGCCAATGCTGGCACCGGCATAGGGTGCGAGATACTGCAACGATGCCAAATCTGATGCTCCAGCCATCACCACGGTCGTAAAGTCCAGAGCTCCGTTATCGCGCAGGGTTTTAACCACACGGGCAATGATGGACTGCCGCTGTCCGATTGCTACATAAATGCAGTGAACATCGCTGCCCTTTTGGTTGATGATTGTATCAATCGCAATGGCTGTTTTACCGATGCCACGGTCGCCCAGGATGAGTTCGCGCTGCCCCCTGCCGATGGGGATCATGCTGTCTATGGAAATGATGCCCGTCTGTAGCGGTTCCTTAACGGGCTGGCGCTGCACCACATTGGGGACGGTGCCCTCCAGCGGTCGTGTCTTCTGCGCGTTAATGGGACCCATGTCGTCAAGGGGCTGTCCCAGCGGGTCTATTACACGACCTTTGAGTTCGGGACCCACCGGCACTTCCAGGATGCGCCCGGTGGTGCGGACGAGGTCACCCTCCTTGATGTGCTCGTAGTCGCCCAGCAGGATAACGCCCACCATGCTCTCTTCCAGGTTGAGCACCAGCCCGTAAAGGTCGCCGGGGAACAACAGCATCTCCGATTGCATGGCTTTGGTCAGCCCATAGACCTTGGCGATGCCATCACCTATTTGCACCACAGTGCCGGTGTTTTCCAAATCCATCTGCGTCTGGTAATCAGCCAGCTCTTTTTTGATAATGTTGGTTATTTCATCGGCGCTGATTTTCATCAATTACTCCTCAATTTGCTTGATTCCTTCAACATCATTTACCACGGATTATGGCGATACATTCATTAAAGGATTTGCGCGCGCTGCCATCTATCAGCACATCGCCGAACTGCAGTCGAATGCCACCCAGCAGGTCACTATTGATGGCTTCCGCGATGACCGGTTTAAGCCCGGTGGTTTGTTGGACGAACTGCCCGATCTGCTCCCTTACTGCTGGATCAACCTCCAGGACGGACTCCACATGCACTTCTATCTGCCCCTCAGCGGCAAGCCGAAGCCGTCGGAACACTGTCAGGATATCGCCGAGCAACTCCAGCCTCTTGTGATCCAGCAGCAGTGTGAGTATCTTTTGCGTCTGGGGCAGCGAATCCTTGGTGAGTTTGGCTAGGACGGCTTTTTTCGCGCTCATCTCCACTTCGGGATGGCGGAGCATCTGCCCCAAATCATCCCGGGTGGTGATTTGCATCCAGATATCACCCAGCTCGTTTTCAAGCTGCCCGGCTATCTGCTCATTGCCCTCAAAGAAGGCATGGGCATAGCGTTTGGCTACTTCTTCCACTGGTCTCCTACTGTCGCCAACAGCTTCTCCGCCAGCGCTTTTTCGCGGTCGGGCGAGATGGTGTCGGCGAGTATCTTCTCCACCACCTGGGCAACTATATCGGCGATTCTGCCACGGATTTGTTGCATCGCTTCATTGCGGCTTTGCTCTATCTCCAGCTTGGCTTTGCCCAGAATCTGTTCCGCCTCTGCCCGTGCCGCCATAAGGATGCTCTCGCGCTCGGCATTCGCCTTCAAATTCCCCTGGTGCTTGATCTGCTCAACATCTGCTTCCACCCGGTTGATGCGCTTGCGGTATTCCTCACGGAATGCTTCACCCTCTGCCCGGGCTTTTTTAGCTTCCTCCAGGTCGGTGGCGATTATTTCGGAACGCTTGCGCATAAACGCACCCAGCCTCTTATAGAGCAGAAAATACATCATGATGACGAAGAGGATGAAGAGCGAGATCTGATAAAGCAGTAGCGTGGGATCAACCGAGATCATGCCCCCGCCCTCCTCCTCGGCGGCAAGCGCGGGAACACCCATGAGCAGCATCCAGAGGCAGATTACGGCTAATCTACTTGGCATCGCGGCACCCGTGCAGGTTAAACCTTGCCGACCATGCCGCTAAACGGGTTGGCGAACAAGAGAATGAGCGCTACAACCAGAGTGTAGATGGCAAGGGTCTCTATGAAAACCAGTGCCAGGATCATTTGCACCTGCAGCTTGCCCGATGCTTCCGGTTGCCGCGCCACGCCGTCCAATGCCTTTTGCGCCGCCAGTGACTGCCCGATTGCCGCGCCAAATGCCGCGATTGCCATGCCGAACATGCACGCCATGGCAACTGTGGCATAGAAATTCGCCTTGGCGGCTGCCGCGCTTTCCTCAGGTTTGGCGTTGCCCTCGCTCGCATCTGCGGCAAATGCCGAACCCACCGGCAACAGCACTACCAATAACGCCAGAATAAGCATGAATCTATTCATCAACCTATTCCTCCTTGATCTTTTTCAAAGTTATGTCAGGTATTCTGTTGTTCCGCTTGTTCCTTTGATACTTCTGTGTGTTCACTGTGCTGCTCGTGCTCACCCCAGCCCATGGCACCGGCAAAATAGATGGTGGGTAGGAGGGCGAAGATGAACGCCTGCACCAGGCTGGTGATGATGGGCAGGATGAGAATAGCCATCATTACCGGGATCATGGGGATATAGCCCAGCATGCCGGCAAGCTTGTTAAGCACCATGATGAGCACATCCTCACCCATGATATTGCCGAAGAGACGCAGGGTGAGACTGATGGGACGGCTGAACTCGCCCACCGTCTCCAGCAGAAATAGAACCGGGGCGATGGCAAGCACCGGACCCATTTTATGCTTAAGATAACCTTTTAATCCAATTTCACGAATTCCCACAAAGAAGGTGGCAAGAAATGCGATTAGTGCAAGCCCCAGGTTGGTATTGATGTTGGAGGTGGGGCTGGTGCAGCCGGGGATTAGCCCGATCAGGTTGCCCGCCAAAACAAACAGGAAGAAGCTGGCAATTAGGGGAAGATAGCGCGGACCGCTCTTTTTGCCCATGATGTCGGACATGAAACCACCCAACCAGCCCAGCGTCATCTCAAAGATGAGCTGCCAGCCACGAGGGACAAGGCTTAGGCGCCGCGTTGCCCACCAGCTGATCCCCAGCACGATGATGAAGACGAATATCGTGTTGGTGACTATCACCTGGCCGGTATGGCTGAGACCGGGAAACGGCATCACGAATTTGAATATCCCTGCTTCCAGACTTCCCAACAGTGCTCCTTTTAACCTGATGAAGCGCTTCTATTAAACATTCTCACGCCAAACAGCAGACCAAAACTGCCGGTGCTCGCTGCCAGCACCGCTCCCATCGCCACAGAGAGGGCATAACCCGGCAACAGCAGCAGTATCCCGATAATAACGCCACCCAGCACAAGTAACCGAATCACCATCCACAGCAGGTGCAAGCCTATGCCGCTCCTGCCAAAGCGGTTAAACGATGTAACCAGCAGGTGCAGATGCAGCCAGCTTGCCCCTCCCGCTGAAAGCGCCGCCAACGCTGCCATCCAATTCCACAATATCAGCAATAACAATCCCAGCAGCAATGTTATGGTTATGGCGCCCACATCCAGCGGGACTATCATTTGCAGCGGGATGGCGGGCATCTCCGGCTTCTCCGCTTTATCCATCACAGTTTACCTGCCAGCCGGATCGCCATGGAAAGCCCCCCGTAAATTCCGCCCACCATCAGTATGATGAAAAACCAGGGTGATGTGCCAAACTGCTGATCCAGGAACCAGCCCACGATTGGTCCTCCGATGATGGGAGCCACGATGGAGTAGCCAACTGTTAGCGCGATTGCCGCGCCCCGCAACTCCCTGGCTCGCTCCTTCTCTTTCTGCTCCCGATCAGCTTTCCCTGCGTCCAAAGGTTCAGCCATAGCAAAGTGTGAGTTTAACAAATGGCAGGCTGTTTCTCAATTGATTTGACGGGTTGAATCACTGAAGTAAATACGACAACTACAAATTCTTATTTGATGCCGGGGAAGGCGGGGAATGTGCCCGCCGGCGCATACCAATCCCTTATTTGCACGCCGGTCGTGGTCTTGCCCGCCACTACCGGCACTTGCAGCAAAGTGTGGTCGTTGTATTGGGTGGAAAGATCGGTCAGGGCGAAGCGGGTATAGCCGCCGGCGATGGTGGTGTCTTCCTTAAGGTATGCCACCAAAGCATAGTTACCGGGTTTCATATCGCCGAGTGTGAAGGTTTGCTGCCCATCGGTGGTAACGAAGATGCGTGTCTCGCCGGCATCCAGGGCAAATGCCGCGATATAGAGCGCCGGCACATATTCACCAGGATAACCCAATTCACCTGTAATGGTGCCCGTTTCAGCCGCCAATGCCACCCCGCTCGCTACTGCGACAGACAACAGCACAAACAATCTTCTCATATAACTCCTTTGCTATTTCACCTCAACTGCAATATCCCGATCAATCTGATTGCCATTAACCACAAAAATGAAAGTGCTATGGAATATGCCAGGTTTTACCGGCTTCAATGTCACAGAGAAATTCCCTGTTTCAAATTGCGTCAAGCGGCGGTTTGGCTCAGAAAAAATGACTTCGGAACCCAACGGCTTGCTGTAAAGCCCGTTACGCCCCGGCACAAGCTTGCTGTTCTGCGCAAGTTCGCCAGTGAGTTGGATGGATTCTATGTGGACAACAGTTCCTATGCGGGCATTTGTGACAAACACATCTATGGGAAGAGACTCATTGACATTCACTAAGGTAGGATAATGAATATCCAAATAGAACTCGGGGATGGAGCAACCGGAGAGCAGGATTAAAGGTATCGCGATGGATAGTATCTTCCAATACATACAGCTTTATTTCCCCATATAAGTTCCGGTAGGGGTGGTCCCTTCGGCAGGATTATAGCGTTTTTCCCTGCCTTCTTCCTTCTTCGTCGTCTTCTTCTTTTGTGCAGCCTGAGCGGTTTTGGCGGCTGCCACACGATCCACCACTTTGGTGGAGACATCCCAGCCGTTGAGCTTGAGTAGCACAAGCGAGAAGGTTTTATCGGTTTCGCATCGGGAATAAATCAGATGTATGCCATCGTAGTTCCATGAGGGGAAGAACTTGTCGCCGGGCTCATTGGTGAGCTGTGCAGCGCCGGAACCGTCCGCGCGGCAAATCCACAGTTCGGGTCTGCCGCTGCGCTCGCTCACGAACACCACATATTTGCAGTCCGGTGACCATTCCGGCATGTAGTTGGCGGTATCGTTCTCGGTGATATTTGTCAGTTCCTTGCCATCCAGCCGCACCTTCCAAATATCGCTTCCGGTCTCGTTCTGCCAGGTGAATACGACATATTTGCCATCGGGCGAGACTGATGGGTCGTTCTGCTCGCCCTCGGCAACCACCAGCGGATAAGGCGTCCTGCCTGATGGTCCCAGCACCCATATATCCATGCTGCCCAGGCGGTCGGTTCCAATTACCATGCCGTCGCCATCGGCGGTGTAGCTGGGAAACTCAGCCCGGCTGCGGAAGAATGTGACTTGATCAAATAATCCCCCTGCATCCGGATTCATGGTCCAGATCTCTTCAAACTTGCTGCGGTCGCTGTGGAATGCCAACTCGGTGCCGGTGGGCGACCAGGCGGGGGCGATGTTATCACGGTTGGAATAGGACAAACGCCTGATTCTCCCTTTAAAATTCAGATCCAAACCTTTGTATGGCTCTGCATTCCCAGTCACTTCCTCAGCGGTCTTCCCTTCATCATCGGCACTGCTGGAGCTTACATCAAACAGTGAACCCGTCCCTCCATCCTTTGACTTGTCCTTAAACTTCTGAGCATAGTAGTCTTCTACACTGTATTTCTTGCTTCTTCTCTTGGATTTTGTTGATTTCTCGGTCGCTTTCTCCTTTTCCTTCGGTTGTTCCTTGACCAAACGCATACTATAAAGCTGATCGGTAAGGGTGAAGCGATCGTGGCTGCTCCATGCTAGCATTTTGCCATCCGCCGAAAATGACGGCGCCACCGCATAATTGGAAAGCAGCTTATCCAGCACCACCCGCTCTTCGTCTATGGAAAATCCAGTCAGTTCGCCGGGGAACTTGGGACCGGAGAGCAGCGCCAAAACCTCCTCCGTCTCCGGCACGCCGCTGGTGGGGCGCACCGCCAGCACATTACCGTTGCCGTCGGCAAGCACCCACATGGGCATCCTGCCCCAGGTATCGTAGAGATCCGCCACGGTTTTATCACCGAACAGAATGCCTTTGTCCTTCCAATCCTTTTTGCCGGCAATCGCCTTGCGATGGTCGTCACTGGGCTCTATGATTATCAGGCGCATCTGCACGCCCTTAAGGCTTTTCTCCAGTTCCAAGAACGCCTTGATGTCGTCCTGCTCATTTGCCACCTTCTCAGCGGTGAAGTAGAGCAGCAGTGGGCTGCCATTGCCGATGAGCGGAAGGATGCTCTCCTCCATTCCGGAGAGGTTGCGGGCAAAAAAGTAGTTCAGTTTTTCGCCGGGGAGCCGTAGTCCGGGGATGCGAGGCTGGGGTGGCAATCCGCTCAGCGATTCAATATAGGCAGTAGCGGGGAGATCCTTGCCGCCGGTTGCCAGCACCTTGCCATCGCGCCCGGCAAGTACCCAAGCCGGCAAATCGCCCTCCGTCAGTTTGAAATCATCCAGGACTTTTTTCTGCCCCATCAGCATGGGAAAGACGTGTTTCCGCTCGCTGGAGAGCTTGGTAATCTTGTTCTTATCGGCATTCAAGAGAATTACAAAAGAATCCATCTCATCAGGATAGGCGTCGGCAAGATCATCCACATGACCCAACTCCCGGCTGACATTACTTTCTCCCAGCTTGATGATGTAAAAGAAGAGGAGCTTGCCCTTGCCCACATAATCACTACCCAGATAGCGGTTGCCATCCTTGTCGGCAAGGGCAAAGGCGGGGACTATATCTCCAACCGCAAGCCCGGGATTGACCATGGATGCTTCAGATACGGTTTTAGTGGCAATTTCCTCAGCAAAGGATAGCGTAGGGATAAGAATCACCAAAAGGAAAGCAATGGCAAAGGTTCTTACTTTGCCTGAATCTGATGACAAGCAGCCGCCTGCTTTCAAGCCGGATTTCGCCAGCCCTCTGCAAATAGAGTGTTTTATTGCCACGAGATGAAATTATAAGATAAACTTCGCTTTAATGACCAATTTGAACGAAGAATAAGGCACAATTGAGCACGATAGACTCCCAGCGCTGCGACTATGAGATAACGCCAGACCTAATGCTATTCAAGCCGCCCTGCCTTCCATCCCGCTTGATGATTGGTGCAACGCTGAAAGCGCCCTCAATGGCGATGTTGGCACAAAGCCATTCCGTTGATGCATACAAGCTCACGGTTGAGCAATATGCAGAGATCGCCCAAATACCCGCGGATTCCCTGCAAACCGTCAAACAAGTCCACAGCGATAGAGCAATTATCTACACCGAGGGGAAGCCTCAGGCACCGCCGCCCGAGGCAGACGCGGTGATTATTGAAGGTAGTGGAAGATACGGCGGGGTGTTTGTAGCAGACTGCCTGGCGGTAGTGCTATTCTCGCTAAGACGGAACCTGTGCGCGGCAGTGCATGCCGGGTGGCGTGGTGCACTACAACGCATAGGCAGCAAAACCGCCGTCGCAATGTGTAAACTGGGCGCTAAATTGGATGAAATAGCTGTGGTGCTTGCCGTTGGCATAGGGGTGGAATCCTACAGGGTGGGGGAGGAATTGTTACAACTTTTCGCAGAGCAAGAGCACGCTGTGGATGCCATCTTTACTGCCTATGCTGATGGTTGGCATTTGGATTTACGGCAGACCATTGCACGGGATTTGATAGGGTTTGGCATCAATCCGCAACGCATATACGACAGTGAATTGTGCAGCTACAAGGACTCAAGCCTGCTGTGGAGCTTTCGCCGTGATGGAAAGAAATCGCTGCGTAACCTGGTTTTTTGTGGAAGGCTGGATAGTGGTGCTTGAGCCAAATATAATAGGAACTAATAAATCTTAATTCAGTTTCAATACACAACTGAACAAAACAGAATTGGATAAAGCATGACGGCTAAACCTCACTCGCGCTGGGCTATATTGGGCGCGATCATGGTGGGGAGTTTTTTAGGACCTTTGATGGCAAGCGTGGTCAATATCGCGCTCCCCGCCATATCCGACGAATTCCACATTGACCTGACCGATGCCGGATGGA
>Ga0315280_10004236_pt1 | contig 21357 bp, 20 predicted proteins | sample YL17G06_40_MG_FD_203697 | JGI IMG/M metagenome (GOLD analysis project Ga0315280, IMG submission 203697) | Sediment microbial communities from Yellowstone Lake, YNP, Wyoming, USA - YL17G06_40 | ecosystem: Environmental > Aquatic > Freshwater > Lake > Sediment | place: USA: Wyoming | collected...
GCCTTTCCGCAATACGTGTCTTTGGCATCCCTTGCCCATGCAGCTCCCAGCAAAGAGTGATCAGCGTGCTGTTTTGCATGTCCATGATTCTACATGGACTGTCGGATTTCTACGGAAACATTGCGGAAACCAAGTCTGTTACTCGCTGAACAACAGGCAAGCCATGTCGCTTTGGCTCCTGGATGAACCACGCGAGGAGATCCGGTCTGTCAAAGCTCCCGTGCGCGCGGGTGGATGGCTGTCTGAGGTTGTTCTGAGTGCCTCTTTTCAACCCCCTGTCTCCGTAGGTGCAGAACATTGGGCCTGCCTCAAGAGAGATGCGGGAAACCCCTCCCACCGAGAGCCTGAGGTTAATCCTGTAGGGGCGTGATGAATCACGCCCTCACGCGAGCCCCCAAGGGGGACCAATGGGGGTTGAGAGAGGGTTCTGAGATAGTACCCATACTGTGTCTAGGCGGCCGATGGTCACCATTCGCCGCTAGACAAGCGAGCCGAGTCGCCAAGGCGACTCGGCTCGCGCACGCGCTGGTTGTGTGACTGCGTGGCTCTAGTACGGTACGCGCCTGATGTTGCCCATCAGCCTCAGATAGGCCGGATAGTCAACGTACGCCTTCTGGGCGATATACTTCTCCAGGGTCTTCGTACTCTTCTTCTTCCCGATGTTGTCGTTCGCCACGATACTGAAAGCAGTGGCCGTGCCTGACCCATAGGAGGCGACCAGCAGCCTTTCACCTGGCTTTGTCTGCTCCAGGGCCCCCGCCATGCACAGGAAAGGCGATACTCCGCCCACATCACCGATGGCCCCGGTGAGATCGGGGAACAGGTTCTTCATGCCTAGCGCCTTCCCTGCCCCGGCCGGCACCCTGGCGTCCACCTGCGGAAATATGGCCAACTTGTAGTCAGACGTCTTCTTATTGATCTTGGCCAGCAGAGCCTTGGTGGCCTCTTCGATGTGCTTCGCATACCCGTCGTCGCGGAAGAAGCGCAGGTCGAAGTAGTTGCTTACCCAGGGATCCTTAACGTTTCTCCACCTGTCCAGGAACAGGGTCCGGTATGATTCGACACCTTCGATGTCGGCAATCGTGCCCTCGGTGCCAACGACCATAGCCACGGCCGCGGCGCCGAAGCTAACCTCGCCGTCCGATCCCGGTCCCACCTGTCTGTTCTCGGTTCCTACCACGATGCCGCACTTTATCCTCTTGGCCTCAATGGCCATCATACACTGCGACAGCGCCGTGCCAACTGCATTGACACTGCCAGTGAAGTCCAGAACGGAGGCCTGCGGTGACAGGTCCTGGAGTTCGGCCAGAATGGGGGAAAGGTGCATCTCAACCATGTGCGAGGAAGCTGTGCCCATGTAGAGGGCGCCGATATCTGCCGCCTTGACGCCGGAATGCTTCACGGCGTTGTCCACTGCCTCCGCTGCCATGCTGATTATGTCTTCGTCCCAGCCGCAGACGGCTTTCTCACCCATCCCGAAGCTGCCCCAGGGAATCCCAATGTCCTGCTGCTTTATTCTGTACTTGGGGACGTATACTCCGTATCCAATGATTCCGCTCATCATTCTCTCCTTTACGGCTCACGACCGATGATATTGATGGAGGAAGCACCGAATCCGTTGCCGCCAACATTGTGGCTTAGAGCAATGCCCTTCTTCAACTTGACCTGCCTCACCGGTTCTATCTGTTGCCGCAACTGCCAGAAGTTCTCGGCGATCTGTCCCAGTCCGGTGGCAGCGATCGGGTGTCCGTGTGCCTTCAGCCCTCCGCTGGCGTTGATGGGTGTGTGTCCGCCCTCTCGGTTCCAGTAGCCTTCCTTCAAGAGCTTGTGCGCCTCGCCCTTCTTGCAGAAGCCGATGTCCTCGATGTTCAAGAGTTCGGTGTTGGTAAAACAGTCGTGAACCTCAGCGAGGTCGATATCGTCTGCCTTGATCCCGGCCATCGCCAGGGCGTCCCTGGCCGCGAATTTGGTGGCCGGCATCTCGATGAAGTTCTCCTTGTCCCACATGTCCTTATAGTCCACGCCGGTGGCGGTTCCCAGCACGTATACCGGTTTGTCGGTGTACTTCTTGGCCAAATCAGCGCGGCAAACTATGGCGCAGGCAGCGCCGTCAGTCTGCGGACAGCAGTCCAGCAAGTGCAGCGGCCAGCAGACTACCGGGCTGTTCAAAACCCTCTCGACAGTGACCTCGAAGCGGTACTCCGCATACGGGCAGGCCACGCCGTTGTGATGGTTCTTTACCGCTACCCTGGCGAAGTCCTCCATCGTGCAGCCCAGCTCGTGCATCTGCCTGGTGGCGTACAGGGCCTGAAGAACGGGGCCGCCCATGCCCAGCATCCAGGAGGGATGCATGCCCAGGATGGCGCCTCCGGCTGGTCCTCCAGCCGCTATCAATGATTCCACGCCGGGCTTGTCTCTCATCTTCTCCGCGCCCAGGGCCAGAGCGACATCGTAGGCTCCGGAGGCGACGCCCAACACGGCATTCCGGAAGACGTCGTTGCCGGTGGGGCAGCCGTTTTCCAGCCTGCTGATGGGAATGCCGCGAAGTCCCAGGACCGTGCCCAGGGTGGTGCCTTCACGCGAACCCTGCCCGATCATGCCGCCGCCGCTCCACTGACCAAACCAGGCCGCCTTGATGTCCTTCGGGTCGAACCCCTTGTCGACACTCTTCACGCAGGTCATGAAAGCTTCCTGTATCATGCTCTCGAGGCCCTTGTGAAAGAGCTCCCCAAAGGGGATCAAGCCTACGCCGATGATGGCTACCTTGCCTCTGATGCTCATGCTAGGCCTCCTCTGCCAGTCTGAACTTGTAGCCGTAGACATCCAGCCCGCTGTCATTAACTACTTTTCGGAACACCATCTGGACCTTGGTGCCGATCTTCACCTCGTCCGGGTTGGAGACCTCGGTGAGCAGGCCCACATACCGGCCACCTCCGTCCAGATCGATAATGACATTGACGGTCGGCGGCTCAAGGCCGGGTGGAGGTGTCCAGTTGATGCAGAAGGTGTGCACCTTCCCCGACTTGCTCAGTTGGAAGTCCTTCTGATTGAAACTGCTGCACTTGTGACAGACCTTGGTCTGAGGGTAGGTAATATGGCCGCAGTCGGAGCACTTTGAACCCAATAGGTGGTAGACGGTCGGGTTGAGTCTCCAGTACAACGGCGATGCCGGTCTGGGGGACTGCATCCTCTCTCTTTCCCACATCGTCATATGCTGTATCCTCCTTCTGCGCCGGAGCATTGGCTGCCCCGGTGCTTCTTATATCGGGTAGGCCCTCCTTTCGTTGATAGTATAAGTAAACTTTACCGCAGAGTCAGTTTGGGTGTCAAAAACCTTTTCTGACGGTCGCCGTAGCTGGCGGTGTTCAGCAATCACATGGGACACAGACGCTTTGCTGCATGCCAGCAAACCTTCCCTGCCATAGCCTCGTGCCGCGGCATTCCTCCAGCATTCACCTCCAGGGAGGCTGTACCTCATCAACCCCCTCGATCCCCCACTCTTGGGGGAAGAGGAGTGAATTGGGGACACCCCAAGCCCCGGCAGGAGATACTCTCCTGCACCTCTTCTGTCATTCCCGCGGAAGTGGGAATCCAGGCGCATCTCTGGCATAGATAGTCGAAACTAGCCGCTGCCGGCTCCATGTCATTATCAACCCCTGGTTCGCGCCCTCGGTCGTACAAGGGCGTAATGAATCACGCCTCTACGGACATGCGTAGACTCCCAACGAAGCGGACTTACCTCTTGGGATGGCCTCGACGCAGGCAGCTCTATTGCCCGGTCTTTTGAGGGATGGTACCGGCCTCCCTCTTTTTCTTGACACTCGTTCAGCGCACTGGTTAGACTATTCTCTAGTCAAGGAACCTTGAGAAAAGAAGAGATGCAGGATGCCTCCGGGGTTTCCCTGTCTCTGGGGGTGTGCAGAGGGGCGAAGCCCCTTTGCCGAGGGTTTGGGGTGTCCCCCAATAACCCGAAGGGCAGGGTTCCACGGGCTTGCCCGTGGGGGAATGAGAACTCGCCCGTAGGGCGTCAAGCAAAGCTTGTCATCAAGGAGTGCCACGGGCTCTGCCCGTGGGTATCTACTTCTGAGAACTCCCTGGAATCCCCCTTTGGTAAAGGGGGACCGGTGCACGGAGGTGCAGGAGACTTCCTGCCGGATGTCCGAGGGTGTCCCTCGGCCCCTTTTTGTTCTTCCCCCAAGACTGGGGGCCAGGGGGTTGATGACACCCGATCAGGGGTTTTTGCATGTTCTGGGCGATATGAAGAAAGAGAGGTAGCACTCATGGATCTGGGACTCACCGAACAACAAGAGATGCTTCGCAAGATGGCCAGGGACTTCCTGACCACCGAGTGTCCCAAGAAGCTGGTGAGAGACATGGAGGAGGACGAGAAGGGCTACCTGCCGGAGCTCTGGCGCAAGATGGCCGAACTCGGCTGGCTGGGTCTGCCGTTTCCGGAGCAGTACGGCGGAATGGCCGGCAGCTTCCTCGATTTGTGCGTGCTACTGGAGGAGATGGGGAGGGCCTGCCTGCCCAGCCCGTTCTTCCCGACCGTGATCCTGTCCGGCCTCGCCATTGCCGATGTGGGAGACGATGCTCAGAGACAGGATTTCCTGACGGCCATCGCCAACGGCGAGAGGATCGTGGCCTTTGCCTTTGGCGAGGCCAACGGCGGATACGATGCCGGCAGCATCGCGTTGGAAGCTCACCATGAGGGCGACCACTACACGGTTAAAGGCACTAAGCTCTTTGTGCAGGACGCTAATGTCGCTGACTGGATACTGTGCGTGGCTCGGACCAAGAAGAGCCACAATCCTGAGGATGGCATCACCTTGTTGCTGGTCAAGAATGAAAAGCCCGGCGTGACCTGCACCGTCATGCCGTCACTGGCCAAAGACAAGCAGTGTGAGGTGGTGTTCGATGGGGCCAAGGGAACCGTGCTGGGCAAGCCTGATCATGGGTGGGCCGAGGTCACCAGGATAGTGCAGCGGGCGGCCGTGGCCAAGAGCATTGAGATGGTGGGAGGCGCGCAGCAGGTTCTGGAAATGTCAGTAGCTTATGCCAAAGAGAGGGTGCAGTTCGACAAACCCATTGCCAGTTTCCAGGCCATTCAGCACCATTGCGCCAACATGGCGGTCAACGTTGACACTGCCCGTCTGCTGGCCTACCAGGCGGCCTGCAAGATAAGCGAGGGGCAGACCTGCGACACTGAGGCAGCCATGTGCAAAGCCTGGGCCAGCGACGCCTATCAACGCGTGGTTGTCCTGGGCCACCAGGTGCATGGCGCGATCGGCTTCACGCTGGATCACGACATGCAGCTTTACTCCAGGCGGGCCAAGGCGGCCGAAGTGGCTCTGGGCGACGCCGACTACCAGCGGGAATTGCTGGCGCAGCAGCTTGAAGCTTAGCGCCCGATCGTTTCCGAAGACCTGAGGTGGGTCAGCCGTTCGGCTGACCCACCGTCTTTCGTAGTCCGTGCTGGTGAGTTTTGCCACGCTCTCCCCACCCTGCGTCTCTCACAAGTACCAGACTTCGTATCATCTTTTCGAATAGACCGTTTCTCATAAGCTTGACGTTGTTCCCAATTCCAGTGTACGATTCGCTGGGCTAACACAACGGCACGCGGAGGTACTGTGAGACTACGCAGCTTATACGTGTCCAACTACGGCTGCATTGATGAACAGGGCTACGAGGTCGAGATTGACGACATCGTGATTCTCATTGGTGCCAATAATGTGGGCAAGAGCACCATACTCGACGCGTACGAAGCGTTTGCATCCGTTGGTGCAGCACTGCCGTTGGAGAGCTTTCGAGGCGAGAATCCTGGCAATACTGTTCGAATAGCGGGGACGTTTACCGATCTATCCCAGGAAGATGTCGAGACGCTTGGGAAAAAGTGGAAGTATACGCATGCACGCTTCGGAGACTGCGTGCGTGTGATGTGGCAGTGGAAAACACCTGACGCGAAGGGAGAGAAATTCTCATGGGACCCATCTAAGGGCGACTGGGTTCCAGGTGGGATGGGAGGTTGGGACACCCTGATAGCAAGCAGAGTGCCCCTCCCCCTTCGGGTTCGACCCACTGATGATGCAGCGACAACCGAAGCGCAGGTGGCTGAGATCCTGGTATCCGCAGCAAAAGCGGCGATCAAGGCCGATCAAGGTAAGACCGCAGGGGTTATTGCGGAATTGGAGAAGTTGACGGCAGATCTGGCGAAAGGCGTTGAAGCACAAATACAGGAGACAGTTGTGAAGATTAGCCAGCGCCTTGCCCAAGTGTTCCCTGGACATTCAGTCTATTTCTCTCCCCAAATTGGGAAGTTCGATGCAGAGAAGGTTCTCGGTGCGGGAAGTCACATTAGAATTGAGGATCCTTCTCACTCCCGTATCCCATTGAGTCAACAGGGTGCTGGGCTGCGCCGTACATTCTTATGGGCAGCATTGGGAGCACTGGCCGATGTGGGCCGAATCAAGCAGGGACGTTCTCAAGTACCGGCAGATAGGCAGAGGATACTTCTGCTGGAGGAGCCCGAATCGTTTCTTCATCCACCCATGGTCAGAGCGGCACGCGAAGCGCTTTACGGATTGGCGACTATCCCAGAATGGCAAGTCATGGCAACAACCCACTCACCCGTATTCATCGATGTTGCAAAGCCCCACACGACAATTGTGCGCATCGGGCAAGGTGCAAGTACTAGAACGAGGGTGTTCTCAACTGATCGAGCATCTTTCTCGGAAGATGAGCGTGAGAATCTAGTATCAGTTAGAGCGTGTAACCCTGAGGTGAACGAGTTCTTCTTTGCTGAACATGCTTGGTTGGTTGAAGGCGAGACAGAAGCTGTAGCTTTGAGCCTTCTGCGACTGAAGGATGCGGATGCAGCGAACCTGAACGTCGTAATCGTCAACTGTCTGGGCAAGGCCAACATCCCTCTCTTCATGCGCATTCTCAATCAGTTTGGGACTCCCTACACAGTCATCCACGATAGTGATGCACCACGATGCAAGCGCAAAGATAAGTGGCAAACAAACCCAATGTGGACAGTGAACCAGACAATTCGCGAAACGCTCGAGGCAAGATCCGGCGACCTCCCCAAGTGCATGCTTGTAGTAAGCGTTCCTGATTTCGAGTGGACATACTATGGATTTCGTCTTGGTTCAGACAAGCCCTATACAGCAATCAGCACCATCCAGGCGCCCTCTTTTGCCACTGACTCCTCTCTGGAAAGGCTCCGGACTTTGGTCCCGAGCATCTTGAATGGGACGCATCCATTCAAGTACTCATCTGCTGATCAACTACGCAAGCTGGTGGCAGAGTACGTGAAAACAGAGAGCCCTTCTCCACCGGAAGAATGGAATCTTGATGGCTGACTGATGCCGGTGACGTGGTCCACGGTGTAAGCCACAGGCTAGCCACCGTCTTCGTAATCTCGGTGCTTGTACGCAGCCTGCAACAGGCCTAGCTCTGTGAAGTGGGATAATGAAGATCAAGCGGTTTGATTTCACTCCAATCCTCGGCTGGTCTGCCAGCCGCTACGACATCTTCACCGAGTGCAAACGGGAATACTTCTACCAGTACTATGGCAAGTACGACTCGGAGCATTCCATAGAGAAGATAAACTTCCTCAAGGCTCTGACCTCCGTCCCTTTGGAAACTGGCAACATCGTCCACGATGTCATCAAAGCAGTGCTTCAGCGGCTCCAGAAGTCCGAGGCTGATTTCGATGCGGAACGCTTTCGACAGTTTGTGAGAAGTGAGACTGAGAAACAGTGTCGAGCGAAGACTTTTCTCGAAGTCCACTACAAAGAGGTGGAGAGTATTGGCAGCGATGATCTCCTGCCGAAAATCGAAAGATGCGTTGATTCATTTCTGAACAGCCCAAGATGTGACTGGATCAAGAAGGCTGCGATACCGACCAGGGATCAATGGGTAATCGAACCGCCAGGATACGGAGAGGCAAGGCTTGACGGTCTGAAGGTCTACTGCAAAGTCGATTTTCTGTTCCCCGTTGAGAACCGGATCGTGATTGTTGATTGGAAGACGGGCAAGGAGGATGAGTATAAACACAAGAGGCAACTCACGGGCTACACTGCGTGGGCTGCATACCACCTCGATCGCGGCGCCGCCGACGTTACTCCAATCGTGGCCTATCTGCAGCCGGGGTATCGAGAAGTAGAGATTTCACCCACTGACGCAGACCTGGTTGCATTCAGGGAGGGGATCGAGAAGGAAACGAGGGAGATGTATGCCTTCTGTCGAGACGTCGAAGAGAATCTTCCTCTGGACAAGTATCACTTCCCGATGACCGACAGTCTCAGAGTCTGCAAACTGTGCAACTTCCGCGAGTTGTGTGAGCGATGACGTTGGCTGGTGTCGAGGGCCTTGCGGCGGATCCGATCCAAGGTGCGTTTTTTCGGTTATACTGGGGGCGAGTGTTGAAGGAGACAATATGGAAAAGAAGAAATTCATCTACTACCAGGAAGACGACATGTGGATCGGCTGGCTTGAAGAGTTCCCTGATTACAGAACCCAGGGAGAGACTCTGAAAGACCTGAGAGAGAACCTGAAAGATATCTATGAAGAACTGATGAGCGGTGGGATACCTCATGTCCGTCGTGTTGGGGAGCTGGTTGTTGGATGAAGCGTACGGAGCTCATCAAGCGAATTGGGAAAATGGGCTGCGTTCTTATTCGACATGGCAAGAGGCACGACTGGTATCAAAACCCCATCACCAAAATCGCCCAACCGGTCCCCAGACATAGCGAAATTAAGGACAGCCTTGCCAAGCACATCTTGAAGATGCTGCGATCTTGAGATCAATAGGTGGCTCCAGCGCTCTCTGCATTCGCACTGCCACTGAGACATGCCACTGAAGACCCCGCCAAGACGATAGCCTGCCCGCCGTATTACCCCTGTTTGCCACTGCCCCAGCGTTGTGATACGCTCTTAGCCAACACCAAGCCCCATCGGAGGTTCTGGCATCGATGCGTACCTACGATTACGTGATCATCGGCAGCGGCATCGCCGGGCTCTACACGGCCCTGCTGGCACAGCGGCGTGGTAGTGTCCTCATCCTCACCAAGGGAAGCATTGATGACTGCAACACCAAACATGCGCAGGGCGGCATTGCGGCTGCTATAGGCGAGGGTGATACCCCGGACCTTCACTTCTGGGACACCGTGGTTGCCGGAGCCGGTCTGTCCAACAGAGAGACAGTGCGCATCCTGGTGACCGAGGCCGCCGATCGCATCGCTGACCTCATTGAGCTGGGCGTGCCTTTTGATACCATAGACGGAGAGGTGGCTCTGGCTAAGGAGGCGGCCCATGCCATGCCGCGCATCCTTCATGCCGGCGGAGATGCTACCGGCGAGCACATCGAGGTTACCCTGGGCCGCAGAATACGGCAGTCCAGGATCGAGGTCCTGGAGCACTGCCTGGCCACGGAGATTCTGCTTGAGGGCGGTGTTGTCAGAGGCGTGGAGGCGCTCGATAGCCGCACCGGGTCGATGGAACAGTTCGGCTGCAAATACCTGGTCCTGGCCACCGGAGGCGCCGGGCGCCTGTTCAAGTACACCACCAACTCGGAAGTAGCCACCGGCGACGGCGTGTCTCTGGCCTTCCAGGCGGGAGCGGAGATCATGGACATGGAGTTCTTCCAGTTCCATCCCACCGCCATACGCCTGCCCGGTGTGCACCCGTTTCTGATATCGGAGGCGGTCAGGGGGGAGGGCGGCCTTTTGCGCAACGTGGAGGGATACCGCTTCATGCCCGACTATTCTCCTGAGAAGGAACTAGCGCCCCGGGACGTGGTGACGCGCAGCATTCTCTACGAGATGCAGAAGACCCGCAGCGACCGGGTATTTCTTGACATAACGCACTTGGCCCCGCGCGTGATCACCACGCGGTTCCCGCACATCTACCGGTTCTGTATGGAGCATGGGCTGGATATCACCAAGGGCCAGATTCCGGTGGCGCCGGCGGCGCACTACATGATGGGTGGCGTCAAGACGAATTCCTGGGGAGAGACGAGCATCAATGGGCTCTTTGCCGTGGGCGAAACAGCTTGCACCGGCCTGCATGGCGCGAACAGGCTGGCCAGCAACTCCCTACTGGAAGTCTTGGTGTTCAGCAAGAGGGTGGTGGAGAGAGAGATAGACAAGGTCGGCGAAGATGGGCCGGGCATCGGTGAGCTGAGTCACTACTGCCTCCCCAGCCGGGACGGTTCAGGGGTGCCGTTGGCCAGTTCCACAGCACTGCAAGCGCTGATGTGGGAGAACGTCGGCATCATCCGCGCCGGAGACACCCTGGACAAGGCGGCCAACACCATCTCCGCCTGGGAGAAATGCCTGGAGAAACCTTCCGACCGCAGCTCGTACGAACTGAACAATCTGGTGCTCACCGCGAGGCTGGTGGCCGAGGCGGCCCTGATCAGGAAGGAGAGCCGGGGCGCTCACTTCCGGACCGACTATCCCGAGACGTCGCCGGACTGGGTGAAGCACATCGTGCTTAAGAGGTGCTGAGGGGTGGAGCTAGGCTGGAAGCGGAAGGCCGAGGAGCTTGTCGACCACGCCCTGGCGGAAGACTGGGCCTGGGGCGATGTCACCACGCAAGCGTTGATACCTGCTGAGGCCGAGGGCAAGGCATCATTCGTCGCCAAGTCCGCCGGCGTCGTGGCGGGAATCGAGGTGGTGCACCTGGTCTTTGCCAGGGTTGATCCCTCTCTCAAGTTCCGGGCGCTTCTTCACGATGGAGACAAGCTGCAGCGCGGGACGGAGATCGCCGTTATCGAGGGGAAGGTGGGCAGCATTCTGCGGGGGGAGCGGGTGGCCCTCAATTTTCTGCAAAGGCTGAGCGGCATTGCCACGGAGACGAGCCGCTATGTCGAGGCCGTCCGGGGTACCAAGGCTCGAATTGTGGATACCCGCAAGACCACGCCCGGGTTGCGGTTCCTGGAGAAGTACGCTGTCAGGGCCGGCGGCGGCCAGAATCACCGTGTTCACCTCGGCGATGGCATCCTCATCAAAGACAACCACCTGGCTGCCCTGCGCGCCCGAGGTCTTGACCTGAAAGCAGCCATTGACTTGGCCAAGAAGAATGCTCCGCACACGCTCAAGATCGAAGTCGAAGTGACCACGGTCGAGGAGGCGAATGAAGCGGTTGAGGCCGGGGCAGACATTGTCATGCTGGACAACATGGCTGTGGAGGAAATGCGCCGCGCCGTGAAGTCAGCGGGCGGTCGAGTTCTCGTCGAGGCTTCCGGCGGCGTAACTCTGGACAATGTCAGGAGCGTGGCTGAGACAGGGGTTGACTTGATCTCTGTGGGGGCCCTGACTCACTCGGTGAAGGCCCTGGACATCAGCCTGGAACTGGAAACTTCGCCTCATTAAGCCTGTCTTGATGGGGCTAGTCCGCCAGTTGCTCTCAATTCTGTGCTTACTCCATCCGCTGCTGAAACCGAGACGTGGGATGCCTCGTGTGGATCATTGGTGCCTGTGGTCGTGTATGTGCTGGTGACGGTGCACCAGTTCCTTGTGTCTATGGGAGTGTTCATGGACAAGGTTGGTCCGGAGGAGAAAATCAGGATCGGAAAGGAACTCTTCCGGCTTGCCATCGGCCACCAAGCCATGATCGGCCCCCAGGACAATGACACGGGTTGCCAGTTCCTCCACCGTGTCCAGGTCTTGAGTGCTGAAAACCAGGCTCTTCCCTCCATCCGCCCAGCCGATCAGAAAGTCGATGAGATTGCCTTGGCTCCATGGATCGAGTCCGGTCGTGGGCTCGTCGAGGAGAAGGACCTGGGGATGAAGAGAAAGCACGGAGGCCAGAGCTACCTTCTTCTTCTCTCCGCCGGATAGGCGATAAGGTGGCCGCTCGCGGAGATGAGTTATGTTCAGCAGCTTCAAGGCCTCTGACCCCCTTGATACCACTTCATCCTTCGAAATTCCCAACTGGAGCGGACCGAAGATAACCTCGTCCCAGACAGTGGAAGAGAAAAGTTGCACATCCGGGTCCTGAAATACCAGCCCCACTCTGCGGCGGAATTCCAGAACAAAATGCCCCTCTCTCAATGCCTTTTCCGAAAGGGGCTTCCCGAAAGCCAGCAACTGTCCACCCGAAGGGAAGATCAATCCATCAAGGAGTTTGAGTAGAGTGCTCTTGCCCGAGCCGTTAGCTCCCAGAAGGGCTACCAGTTCTCCTGGGCCAATTATCAGGCTTACCTGCCGCAAGGCCGCGATGTTCCCCGGATAGTCGTAGTCCAGGTTTGTGGCCTCGAATATGCGGCCTGTGTCCAATGTCGTCATAGCCAGTTGCTCCACAGTAGGACTGATGCTATGGCCAAGGCAAACGCCACCCACAGGAAGTCCCGTCGCCTCAGAGTGAGGCTGTTCAGTGCCAGCCCCTCATCCCGGTATCCTCGGGAAAGCATGGCGAGATATACCTCTTCACTCAGTTGTTGTGACTTGGCCATGGTTGTACCCAGCGCTTGGCCCAGCCAGCGCCGGTTTTCTCTTCCAGAGAAGGTACCTAGGGTACGGCTTCGCCGGGCCAGGAACATCGAGTTAGCAGTATGCAGCAGGAGGAATATGTAGCGGTAGGTCATGCCCAATACGGCCACGAAAAGTGAGGGCACGCGAAACCAACGCAGCGCCGCCAGGATGTTTGTCCAACGGGTGGTGAGAATAAGGAGTATGCCAAAGGACAGGGAGTCTGTCACCCTAAGAACGAGGAGCCCCGCAGTGCGGGCTCCCTGTTCAGTGATGATGACCTTGCTGCCCGCAGTCACCAGAGGCTCTCCTGGGGTAACAAAGAGGGCTGGTATGGCAATCACGGCGGTGAAGATGGGGATGAATATCAGGATGCGCTTGAGGAATAGCCCGGGAGGTATCTTGGACAGCAGGCCGAAGGCCAAGATAAGGACGAATAAAGCGCCGAGTAACGGCAGACTCCGAACCAGACCGACTACGACAATGAAAAGCACGACGGTCGCCACCTTGACGCGGGCATCCAGTCCCTGAAGCAATCCCGGAGCGCGGCACAGGTCTTCGGCTGAGATCACCGATTCCAGGGCATGGGTGATGTTGGAAATGTTCTTGGACAGGAAATCGTCGCTCTTCACACGGGAGCGTCCCTTTCTGATGGCGATTGCTCTGTGGCCAGGTCTTTGCCTTTGCGGGTGAGCATCCGACCAAGCAGCCAAATCAGGACAGCCACTAGAGCGATGCCTATGAAGGCGCACAAGACATAGCCGATGACTGCTCCCATTCTGGGGAAGCCATAGTCCGGCAGTGGAGCCGGCCACCAATCGGCAAATCTCTGCAGTCCACTGGGTACGAAACCCATTCCCAGATCCTTCAATTCGGCTATCCCCCATTCACCCCAGGCCGTACCCGAGGCGAGGAGGCCAATCGGGGTGGCCAAGGCCACCACGCCCAAAGCACCCCACAGAAGCCAGAGCTTCCCCTCTTTCTTTGCCGGCACATCTGCCTTGATAAGGCTGGAATGAGTTCGCTGCAGGAAGGCAAACACTACACCTGTAGCCAGAGCTTCCACAGGACCTGCGATAAGAAGGTGTCCTACCATCATGGCAGGTAATGCCTTGTCTAGGCCGTAGGGGCCGTAGAGAGGCGTGCCGTCGGCGGCGTGAAAGAAATGCGGCTGAAGCCCCAGTTCCACTGCGGCAACCAAAGCGGCTGCGATAAGGGCTATGTAGCTGGCTAGAACTGCTGCCACCAGACGGCGGGTCGAAGTGGCCTCTGAGTTAGCTGAGATCACCTTATAGACGAAGTAACCCACCAGTGGCAGTACTATGGCCATGTTGAAGCAATTGGCGCCAAAGGCCATCAAGCCGCCGTCGCCAAAGAACAACGCCTGGATTCCCAGCACTACCGAAACACCGATTACTGCTGCCCAGGGTCCCAAGGTGATTGCCAGAAGCGTCCCCCCCACCGCGTGGCCGGTGGTGCCCCCCGGCAGAGGGATATTGAACATCATCACCACGAAGGAGAAAGCGGCGAAAAGAGCCAGGACCGGGACGGTGCGCCCGGTAAGGGCTTGACGGACGCGCCTGGTGGCAACGTACCAGAAAGGAGCGGCGGCACCATACATTACCCCGGCTGTGGCTGGGCTCAGATAACCGTCTGGTATATGCATCTATCCCCAATAATCGGCGTCTCGGCAATTGCATCGAGACGTAGTTGCAACTAGTTGCATTATACCGGACAAAAAAGGGAGGGGTCAACCCTGACATTTGAGGCAGTGACCGTGGATGGCCAGGTGTTTCAGATCGGCGCTGAAGCTGTACTTCTTGCGGAGAGTGTTTTCCAGCGAGGCGAAGACGTCCTCGTTGATGTCAACGATCTGCCCGCACTTCTGACAGATGAGATGGTGATGGTGTCCCTTTTCGGCCTGGTGATAGTAGAGCTTGTCCCCGCCAAGTTCGGTCTCGGTTACCAGATCGAGTTCCTTCAGCAGTTCGAGTGTTCGGTAGATAGTGGATTTGTTGACCCAGGGATACTTGGTCCGAACGCGATGGCATATGTCCGGGGCGGATATGTGGCCTTCGGCTTGGTGCAAAGCCTCCAGGACCATGAGACGCTGCGGAGTAAGCCGGTATCCCTTTTCCTTCAGATTCTCAAAGCAGCTCATTTTTGTCCAGCGGGGACCGCTTGCATGATGATTCTGGATTTCTCAAAGTCGATCTCCTTCAGACTCGCCTCTAACTCCTTCGTCTCTCCGAAGATGGTCGAAAGCTTGAGTTTCGCATTAGAGACCTCGAGCAGTGCCACTGAATCAAGAACAAGCTCATGTTTGCCATTGACATCAAGGTATGCCTTACCCAGACACATCTAACCCTCCTTGAGCCTATCCAGGGCAGCCAGCAGCGACTTGTTGGCTCCGTTCATCTGCTGTACGGCCTTCATCATGTGATCATAAACCTCGTCCTTGCCGTTCGACTTGGCCTTCAGCGCCCACTCGGTGAACTCTTCGGCGTGTTCCTTGTTGTGCTCGATCCAGTGGCTCAGCAAGATCTTGAGCTTGGCTTGATCGTCTTTGGCCATTTCTTACTCCCCGTGCTTTGCGCTCTGAAGGAATTATAGCACAGGAGAGTGCTGTCGCACGTATGGGAAACACGCTTGGCAGTCCAGACGCGTGGGCCGGGTAAAGCGAGATGGTCTCAAGGACGTTCTTTCAACCCCCTTGATCCCCCATTCTTGGGGGAAGAAAAGGGGAATCTGGGGACACCCCAGCCCCCGGCAGCGTTCCGCTGCACCGTGATGGCGTATGCCTGTAGGGGCGCGTTGTATGCTTCCAGGGCATTCCCAGACCCCGGCAAAGGGGGCTTTGCTCCTTTGCACACCTTCGCATCTCGTAGGGGCAGTCCCCCTGTGGCTGCCCGTCCTTCCGGCGAGTGTCAGGTCCGTGACCTGACCTGATGGTTGGTGTGAGCCACCACAGACGTGACCGTGTCATTCCCGCGCAGGCGGGAATCCACGAAAAAGAGCCGACAGGGCGCTACCCAAGCCCCGGTGCCCAGCAATCTTGCTGGCCCTGCCTTTTTTGAGTCATTTGGCGGAGTAGCGTCGGATTATCAACGTCGGATTGCCAGATTGACAACGCTCGCGGCGGGCTTATAGACTGGTAGTTGAGTCTGCTTTGGTGCTGTGCTGTCGTGTGCGAAAGGATTTGTTCTAGCGTGCCCCTGCTCCGGAGGTGTTGATTGAATCGGGACATGTTGGCTAAGGCCCTGAAAGGGCACGATGCCGACTACATTGAAATACGTCTTGAAGAACGCCGGGCGACTGGCATCCGGTATCGTGGCAGAGAACTCGAGGATGTCAGCGAACCAACGAGCAGCGGCGGCAATGTCAGGGCATTGGTGAAGGGTGGTTGGGGATTCGTCAGCTTTAATGACCCCGGCGACTTGCGGGAGAAGGTGAAGCTGGCGGTGAGGCAGGCTAGGCTGGCAGGCCATGATTCCAGCCGGTTCGCGCCGGTGAGCCCTGTTGAGGATGTGTTCCAGGAACTGACGGCGAAGGACTCCTCCAAGGTGACTCTGGCCGAGAAGATGCAACTGGTGGAGCAATACAATGACGCTATCATGCGGGTGCCGAAGGTAGAGTCCTCGGTGGTGGTCTACAGTGACCGGCGGCGCAAGGTCATATTCGCCAGCTCCGAAGGGAGCTACATCGAGCAAACGCACAGCGATGTATCCATGCGCGTGACTGCCATGGCGAGGGACGGCGGCGATGTGCAGCAGGCGGGCCTGAGCATGGGTAGTAGAGGGGATTTCGGCCAGGTAGCGGGGCAGCACCGGGAGGTCGAGGAGATAGCCAGACGGGCCGTCGAGCTGATCTCGGCACCCAAGGCCAAGAGTGGTGAGTACACCGTGGTTTTGGACCCCATCTTGGCGGGTGTCTTCACCCATGAGGCGTTCGGTCACCTCTCTGAGGCCGACTTCACCTACGAGAATGAGCGAATGAAGGAACTCATGGTGCTGGGGCGCAAGTTCGGCGGCCGGCATCTGAATATCGTGGACGGTGCGGCTGTTCCTGGTCTGCGTGGCAGCTTCAGGTATGATGACGAGGGTGTACCGGCTACCAAGACCCATCTGATAAAAGAGGGCGTGCTGGTTGGCCGGCTCCACTCGCGGGAGACGGCGGCCAAGATGGGCGAACCGACGACGGGGAATGCCCGGGCCATCGACTACCAGCACCCGCCAATTGTGCGCATGACGAATACCTACATCGAGCCGCAGAAGGTGACGTTTGAGGAGATGATCAGCGAGATCAAGGATGGGATATATGCCAAGAACTGGTATGGCGGAACCACCAGCATGGAGATGTTCACCTTCTCCGCGGGTGAGGCCTACGCCATCCGGAACGGCCGGGTGGCTGAACTGCTGCGCCCCGTGTTGCTGACGGGCAATGTGTTCACTACCCTTCAGAACATAGACGCTATCGGCAACGACCTCGATATGAACCAGGGGGGAGGTTGTGGCAAGGGTGGGCAATCGCCGCTCCCCGTGTCTAATGGCAGTCCTCACATCAGGATACGAAGCTGTTTGGTAGGCGGAGCGTAGAGTGTGTCCTAGAAGAGGTGCGACACTGTTCTCGCCAAGGGCTTGGAGGAGGTGTTTCACCCTCACCCCAGCTCTCTCCCATCGAGGGAGAGGGAATCGTTCCTGTGTAGGGGGTGTGCAGAGGGGCGAAGCCCCTTTGCCGGGATTTCGAGGGCGTCCCTCGATTTCACTCTTCTCCATCCCCCAAGAGTGGGGGCCAGGGGGTTGACAATGTCGGCAATAGGGCCCCTATAGACCAATGAAGCGGTGAACGATGGATCAATCGATTAGGCTGAAACTGGAAGATATCCTTTCAAGGGCGAAGAAGAGCGCCGAGCAGGCTGAGGTCTTCTTCAGTGCCGTGGATGACACACCCGTCATCTTCGAGGCCAATCGCCTGAAGCAGTTGCAGACTAACGAGGGCATGATAGTGGCCCTACGCCTGGTCAGAAATGGCCGGATCGGTTTTTCCACAGCCACTACCCTTGATGACATAGGCTCTCTGGTGAGTCGAGCGGTAGAGGTCGCTCAGTTCGGAGCCGTGGCCAGGTTCGAACTGCCGTATCGACAGCCATTCCCTCAGGTGGCCATGCATGATCCAAAGGTGGAGAGCTTCCAGATAGAGCGCATGGTGGATCTCGGTCAGGCACTGATAGACAAAGTACGCGAGCACACCCCTGACCTGCTGTGCGACGCCAGCGTTGGCAAGGGTGTAGCATCCCTCTTTCTGGTGAACTCCAAGGGTGCTGAAGCGGAGTTCAAGAAAACCTTCTTTGTGCTTGGTCTGGAGGGAAACCTGATCAAGGATACCGACATGCTTTTTGTGGGCGACGGCGAGAGCTCCTGCCAGGCTATCACCGATATCGGCATAGTGGCGAGTTCGGTAGTGAGGCAGTTGGAGCTGGCCAGGAGGCAGGCGTCGGTCTCCAGCGGAAGCTTGCCGGTGATCTTTACGCCTCATGGGGTGGTGAGCGCGCTGATTGCTCCTTTGACGGTGGCATTTAATGGTCGAGTCGTATTTCAGAAGGTGTCTCCTCTCGTGGGCAAGGTCGGCCAGAAGGTTTTCAGTGATCTGTTGTCCTTGCGAGATGATTCCACCCTGGATTTCCGACCGAGGAGCCGTCCATGTGATGACGAGGGAATCGCCAGCCGGAACATGTATCTGGTCAAGCGCGGTGTGATCGGTGACTTTCTGTATGACCTTCAGACTGCGGGGATGGCCGGTGTTCATAGCACGGGGAGTGGCGACAGGGTTGGCGCCAGTCTCCCAGCCCCTTCAACCAGCAATCTCGTTGTCGAGCCTGGAGCAGTCAGTTTGGCTGAGATGGTGCGGGACGTCAAAGAGGGGCTGTTGGTGGAGCAGCTCATGGGAGCCTCTCAGACCAATGTTCTGGGCGGCGATTTCAGTGGCAATGTCCTGCTGGGGTACAAGATAGAGAAGGGCGAGATTGTGGGGAGGGTGAAGGACACGGTGGTCTCAGGGAACGTTTACCAAGTACTGAACCGCATCATGGCGGTGGGCAGCGAATCGAGGTGGGTGGGGTCAGTCTCTACTCCGCCCATCCTGTGTGCTGACTTGGCGGTGGGCAGCAAAGGGTGATCTGCGATGATCAAGGGCAAGAGAGTCGTTCTTCGCGAGAAGAGGCTGGAAGATGCCTGGCGGGACTATACGTGGAAGATAGATCCGGAACTGGCCCGGCTTGATGCCACTCTTCCCTTGGATGTGCCGTTCTCGACGTACGTGCTCACGTACGCTGAGGAATTGGATAGACGTATTGATGGAAAAGGGTGTGTCTTCGCCATTGAAACGCTGGAAGGCAGACACATCGGAAACTGCTGTTACTACAACCTGGAGTGGGATAGAAGAGAAGCCGAGGTGGGCATTGTCATCGGAGACGCGGCCTACTGGGATGCCGGCTACGGCACCGATTCAGTGAAGGCTCTGGTGGACTACGTGTTTCGGAAAGAGGGCTTGAAGAAGATATACCTTCATACCCTGGTGTGGAACACCAGAGCTCAGAAATGCTTTGAGAAGTGCGGTTTTGTGGTGTGCAGGCGCGTTACGAGGTCGGGCTACGATTTCATCGTGATGGAAATGAAGAGGCCGCCTGGTACTGTTGGTGGGGACCACTCACAGGCGGCTGTACCCAGCTCAGGCGACTAGTGTAGTGTCACCGTAACGACTATAGAATATGTCATTCTGTACTTGACAAGGAATCCACTGTACATACCTGCCTCAGATGTGACTATGTCTCGGTCCAACATCGAGATTGGATCCGTTCTCATGCAAGATAACGATCCGCTCCATTTGCAGAAGTCTTCTGGCTTTCTCTGGGTCGAGTCTACTCTCCCCGTTGAGTTGAAACGAAATCTACCTAACAGGCTGCTGCAGAGGTTTCAAGCCCAGCGCCAAGTGTAGCCGTTGGATGAGGGCTCAGGCTGCAACCATCTGTTCTGTAAGAGCCTGTTGATCTCGTGACCAGCCACCTCAAGCGGGGCATTCAACTTCTGGGCCACTACTTCGATCAGCTTGGTTTGGGCTTGCTGCGGCGTCGCCGTTCCTCTCACTTTTCCCAGTTTCTCAACGGCATCTTCTTGCAGGAGCGTCCAAACGAAGCCGCCGGTCTGCCTATTCTGCAGGCGGTCAATACTGTCTGCGTCGCCTGCCGCAGCATTTCTGCGGATGGTCTCCCAAGCCAAGGCAATGCCCTCGTCGTAGCGAGCCACTACCTCTCTCACCCCAGCGAGACCACCTTCTGAAGCCTCCGTGATCGGTTCATTGGCATTGTAACGGCTCCAGTTCTTGGTCAAGAAACGAACCCCCAACTTTTCGGCTTGCTCGAAGAGTTCCGTCCCAGGGAATGGCGAAAGATAGTGAAATCCGTACTGGGTGCCCCAGCGTTCTGACAATTCCATCGCCAGAGCCAGCGTCTCCCGAGACCTCTCAGGAGTCTCTCCAGGCAGCCCCAGGATGAAAGAGGCGAAGCTGCCGATGCCAGCTTCCGTGGCCATCCTCACGCCGTTTCTGACCTTCTCCGGGGTGATCCCCTTTTTGATGTTGTTGAGGACTTCCTGGTTGCCGGACTCCACACCGAACAACATGCAGGTGCAGCCGGCCTCACGCATGAGGTCCAGGAGCTCGGGCGTCAATGTGTCCACACGGGAGAAAATGCTCCATTTGACGGGTAGGTGGCGGCGTATCAACTCGTGGCACAACTCCGTGGCGTGAGGATGATTGAGCGTGAAGCTGTCGTCCACCACGCTAATCTGGTTGAATCCGAATTCCCGGTGAATGGCCTCGATTTCGTCGACCACCAGAGCAGGCTGGCGGAAGCGCACTTTTCTCCCATACATCCGGGGAGTGGTGCAAAAAATGCAGCCATAGGGACAGCCGCGACTGCTGACGACAGAGCACGCTGCCCCTAGCGCATGGTATTTCGATAGCTGCAGCAGATGGCGAGCGGGGAATGGCAACTCATCCAGATTATCAATGAGTGGGCGGGGAGCAGTCTTGGTCACCTTGCCATTTCGGTTGATGTATAAGCCGGCCACCTTTCCTATGTCGGCGCCTCTATCCAACGCCGATGCCAGATCAACAACGGTCACATCGCCTTCCCCGGCAACCACGATATCGATCCAAGGAGCTCGATGAAAGGTGTCCTCGGCGGCGAAGCTGACGTGTGGACCGCCCATTACAGTAGTGATTCCTGGGTCGAATTCCTTGCAGACTTTGAGAATCTTGGATGCTGCTGAAAAGGTCATGGTGACACTGGTGGTCCCTACAATCTGTGGTTGATACTGTTGTAACTTGTGCCGTATCTTGGCTGGGGATGCCTTTGAAGTCAGTAAGTCCAGTATCTCTACCTCAAATCCGTGAGCCAAGAGACTGCCGGACAGGTAGCTTAATGAGAGGGGAGGAAGGGGATATTCCTCCAAAGCGTAGGGCGGGACAACTAGTAATATGCGCACTGGCTTAGTTTCTGGTGGTATTATAGGCTCTTCGCCCAGGCGGATTCAAGGAAGCAGCGCAAGATGTCACCATATTGCAGCAGCGAGCGTTCTTGAGACTCTCAGATTCATTCCGAGCATCGACTAGTTGGAGCCGGGGAGTGCCATTGACTGGGAGTCTTATGATCTCAACGGAAAGGTCATGTGAAGAGTCGCGGTTCTGCGTGTTATTGTATATTGTCAGCGCCTTTGAGACAGTTGAGGGATGGGAGGTAATGGACAGTTCCAGGGTGTTGTCCTGGCTTCAGGGTGGGAGTAGAGTCATGGAAAGAGAGGAGCCAGGATGCGGGAAGCCA
>Ga0315280_10004237_pt1 | contig 21356 bp, 20 predicted proteins | sample YL17G06_40_MG_FD_203697 | JGI IMG/M metagenome (GOLD analysis project Ga0315280, IMG submission 203697) | Sediment microbial communities from Yellowstone Lake, YNP, Wyoming, USA - YL17G06_40 | ecosystem: Environmental > Aquatic > Freshwater > Lake > Sediment | place: USA: Wyoming | collected...
GCTGGCAATTTGCCGTAGTGATTTCAATTTTTGCGTTTTTTGAAAGAGGCTGGAAGCGATTTACGGTGTATTAGCGTTTCGCAGGACAAAAACTATTGTTTTTTGTTCCAACTTCGCTTATTCTGGGTTTAATATATGCCGATGAGTATCCCAATGACGCCTTGGAAAGGGCTGAAAAAGCCTTGATGTCTGTCGGCTTGTCAGACCGAATGGACTACAGACCCAGCCAACTCTCCGGCGGCGAGCAGCAGCGCGTAGCCATCGCACGGGCGCTCATCACGAATCCGGCTATAATATTGGCTGACGAACCCACAGGCAATCTCGACAGCAAAAGCGGGGCAGGAGTCATATCTGTCTTCCAGCGTTTGCATAGAGAAGGACGGACTATCATCCTAATCACACACGATAAGGTCGTCGCCGAGCACGCCAACCGAATCGTAGTATTGAGCGACGGGGCGGTAGTGGAAGATCGTTCCGTGGCACAGCCACGCAATGCCGCCACCGAAACACCGACACTTACCGGAAAGGAGTCTGGACAATGAGAGCGTCAAGGATAGCAAAGGAGAGCGCGCGCGCTTTGGCAGCAAACAAACTCCGCTCTTTCTTTATGATGGCTGGAACTATTGTCGGCATCGCAGCGTTGACGGTAATCATGGCAATAGGAAAGGGGACTGAGAAAAAAGTCATGAAGCGAGTGAACGCATTTGGCACCCATGCAATCGTGGTCACCGCCGGGGGCGGAAAAGGCTTCTCGCCGCCCCAAGAAGGAATTACTACGTTGCGGTTAGAAGATGCCGATGAGGTTACAACCCAGATACGAGGCGTTGACGTGGTTGCTCCATTTGCAATCAGGCGAGGTGTGCCCGTCAAGGCTGGAAATAATCAGGTTCAGACGATAGTTATGGCAGTCGGGCCGGAATGGCACGACGCTTCGGAATGGTATGCCGCCGATGGAGACCTCGTTTCTACCGAGGACATCGCATCTATGGCCCGCGTATGCCTTCTGGGGAAACTCATCGCCAAGGACCTTTTCGGCGAGCAGAACCCGATCGGCGAGTATATTCAGATAGAAAACGTTCGCTTCAAGGTGAAGGGGATACTCCAGGAACGCGGCGTAAGTCCGATGGGTGACGAGTTTGACCGGCGGTTGGTTATTCCTTTGAGCACGGGTTTGCGGAGGCTTTTCAACCAAGACTATATCTCGAACATTCGCGTCAAGGTGAAGAACTCTGACCAGATTGCCGCAATAGCCGATGAAATCCGCCAGTTACTCCACGAACGCCACCACATAGTGCCGCCCAAAGAAGATGACTTTTCTGTATTCAGCGCGGCGGACATTGCAAAGATGGCGCGCGGGGTCTCTGGAACGCTAACATGGTTACTGGGCTCTCTTGCAGCATTGAGCCTTTTAGTGGGCGGCATCGTGCTTATGAATATCTTGCTGATATCCGTCGGCGAACGCGTCAAGGAAATCGGACTGAGGCGTGCAGTTGGAGCCACGCAACGAGATATATTCTTGCAATTCTTGACGGAATCTCTGGCAGTGACGTTCTCTGGCATGTTATTGGGCGGAATGCTGGGGTGGTCGGTCAGTATCGTACTGGCGCGCGTCGCTGAGTTTCCCGTGGTAATCTCTTGGGAGCCGTTTGCGCTGGCGCTCGGGTTTGCCGTAGCGGTCGGCTTGTTCTTCGGCGTCCAACCCGCCCGGCGCGCGGCTCGACTAAAACCTGTGGATGCACTCCGGTGATATTATCCCGTAATATTGTTTTATCTCTGGAAATCCTGTCCGCCCACAAGATGCGAACGTTGCTGAGCATCATTGGTATTGTCGTCGGCGTGGGCGCAGTGGTGCTGATGGTATCGGCGGGCCGCGGAGCGCAACGGCAAGTCTTGGATCGCATCAACGGTATGGGGAGTAACCTGCTGATCGTCAACGCAGGGCGGACTATGATAATCGCCGGACGGCAGAGACAACTGGATACGGTAAGAACGCTCACAGTCGCGGATGCAACATCCATCGCCAAGGAGTGCCCCTTGGTTGCATTAGTCGCGCCGATTGTCACCAAAAAACTGTCCGTCCGATGGGAAGGCCAAGATGCCTTGACCAGCATTGTGGGAACAGATGCTGCGGGATTAGCAATTAGGAATATCAGAGTTGCCGAAGGCAGGGTTTTTGATGCCGAAGAATGCCGCGCAGCCAAGAGGCTCGCTATTATTGGACCAACTGCCACCGCTAACCTGTTTGGCACAGTCAATCCGGTCGGTCAGCAGGTTCGCATTGGCAAGGCTCCTTTTGAGGTGATAGGCATTGCTGCCCCGCGCGGAATGGACGTGAACGGTTTAGACCAAGATGATGTAATCATCGTGCCCCTTGAGACGGCAATGCGGCGGCTTTTGAATGTGGACTACGTTCAGTCTGTATACGCTCAGGCAAAGAGAATACAGGACATGCACAACGCAGAGAAGGAGATAACGGATATCCTTCGGCGGCGACATCGACTTGAGGGCAAGCAGGACGATTTCACGATTCAGAACCAAGCCACAGTCTTAGAGACGGAGCGTGAGACGACAGATTCCTTGACTCTGCTGATTGGCAGCGTAGCGGGTATCTCACTTTTAGTTGGCGGCGTGGGCATCTTGGCTGTTATGCTGATGTCCGTTCGCGAGCGCACGCACGAAATAGGCTTACGTCGTGCGGTAGGCGCACTCCGGCGCGACATCCGCAACCAGTTTCTCATGGAAGCCGCTTTGCTTTCCGGCATAGGAGGGATTACCGGAATATTGATTGGGCTGGGTATCTCCCAAGCCGTATCTGTTCTCGGATATTTGCCTATGGCGCCTTCATGGGACGCCGCTCTTGCGGCTTTCCTCTTCTCAATTGCCATAGGATGCTTCTTTGGATTCTATCCTGCTGCCCGAGCAGCCCGGCTGGAGCCCATTGAAGCGCTACGATCCGAGTAGTCAGTTCTGATATAGGACAAATAATCGGAAATAATCGGGACGCTTCTATTTATTTGGGTCATATTTGTTCTGTGTTTTTGGTATCACAGCTCATTCTACCTAAAACCGTCTGTCTAATCATCCCCTTCCCTCGCTACTGGCTACTCGTTACTGGTTACTTTTCGCGCGAGGGAGTGATAATTATCTCCCCACGCTTGCGCGTGGGGCTTCTGGGGGATATTATAGAAATCCTGTAAATTTTGGAGGGCTAAAATCGCAGTTGCGTCCACTCACAGAATAAAAGTTGAAGAGGCGCTACTTTCCGAGATATTTCTTTCCCTTCGCACGCTGTCTTTTTATCACCTGTCTGCCGCCGCGGGTGCGCATCCTGGCGAGAAATCCCTGCTTCCTCTGCTTTATGTTTGTCTTTCTCACATTGAGTTTCATAATTCCCCCGGTTACACTGTAAGCGTGCAAAAAGCGACCGTTTCTTACATATACAATTACAATATCGCCTTCCTTCTGTCAACATAAAGTAGCGCAAACATCCCCTGCCGCGGGCAAATAAGTAGAAAATCTGCCAAATTTGTTTGAAAATGGGCGCTGAGAAACGTATTATATTTACAGTAATGAGAAGTGAGAGGACAATAGTTGAAAAACGCACCAATTGCGACTCTGTGTTTATTCTCTCTCTCGTTCTTCTGCGTTACCCTTGCTGGTTCCAGCAAATATGAGGTCGTCAACAAAAATGGAATCTATTACGGAAACTACAGCGATTTTTCAAGACCTGCTTGCCTGAGTCTGAAAAAGGTTTTTTACGAAATACCTGAATACAGGAAGATTCTCAAAAAAGGTTTGACCCGCGAAGACCCGCACTACTGGCTGCTTCTCAACGCGGCAAATGAGGTTTTCAGGAATGTCGTTAATGGCGTGGCGGCGGAAAACAAATACGACCTCATCGGCGAACAGGATTCAATAAGACCTGAGTCTGAAAAAGACTCGGTTCCAGATGTGACTCACCTGGCACTGCTATACATAAGGAAGTTGCGGGAGAAATAAACATATGAGAAAGACTTTTTTCGCATTCTTGCTCATATTGGTCATTCTTCTTTCCCTCTCCTGTGTAACTGAGCGGTTAGAGGAGATTCGACCCGGACAGTACAGGGTTATCCCCAACACGCCGCCGCCCTGGCAGATCACATCCGCACCCGCCGAACAGGTTCCCAGCCAAAGCATAGAAGACTTTATGAAGGATTGCAGAACAGAGCCTGACGGACGGCTGACAAAATTCTACAGAATCAGTCATCAAAGCGGGGACGCGCTTATCGGGATTCTCAACAACTATAAGTCGCCTCAGGGCAGAATAATCAACTATCCGCAGACGAAAACCATTGTGATAACTGAAACACCAGACACAATGAAGACGCTCGCTGAGATTCTTGCCAGACTAGATTCCCCGTCTCCCCAGGTCCTCATAAAGGTTAGAATGGCTGAAACGCGTTCAACCTCCAACTTTGAGTATGGTTTTGAATACAACCAGGACAGAACAGGCAGAAGCAGCCTGATAAGTCGGCTGGACGCCCGACTCAATCCGAAAAACTACAACGACAGCCTGAAGACCGGCGCCACCCCGTTTCAGGGCAGCACATTCACACTCGCCACCAGCGGAAAGGCTGCAGGCGACATTGATATAATAATCAGAGCGCTCCAGGAAAGCGGCAACGTGAAAATACTGTCCTGCCCCGATATTCTCGTCACAGAAGGTCAGTCTGCAACTCTCCATACAGGCGAACAGGTGCCGTTCCAGGAAATCCAGGCTCAGGGTACTAATCTCCTCTACTTCACAAAGTTCAAGGATGTTGGCGCGCACCTGATTGTCACCCCGAATTTCATAGGAAACGAATCGGTCACCCTGCGCGTTCAGCCCGAGGTCTCATCACTTACTGGCTGGACAGACCCATCCCAAGTCGGCGGTATTTCTAACCCAATAATATCAACACGCAGATGCGAAACCACAGTCACCGTGCGCGACGGAGAAACACTCGTTATCGGCGGTCTTCTTGAAGACAAGAAAGTCCTTACCAGACGCAGCGTCCCAATCCTCGGCAGTATCCCGGTCCTGGGCTACCTCTTCAGTTCTATCAGATATGAAACTGACAGGACAGCGCTCAACTTTATCCTCAATGTCAAAATCGTCTCGCCTGAAAAACCCCAAAATGCTCCCACAATCCGCGAGCCAGAACCAGAAGCCAAGTGAAATTACTCGGTCTCAAATCCTCCACGCATCTGCAAATTCCTGAAGGAACGCTGTATGATAGATTTTGAATGCCTCAACGAGAGTCAGCGCCGGGCAGTCACGATGCCGTTTGACAAACCCGTCAAAATCACAGCCGGCGCAGGCACAGGTAAAACCACAGTTGCAGCGCACCGCTACCTCCACGCACTCAAGAGTCTTCAGGGCGCGTCTCTCTCAAACCTTTTATGTCTCACCTTCTCTGTCCGCGCCGCAGAAGTGATGAAAGAACGAATCCTCAATACCCTATCTGCGCAAAAGGAATATTCCTCTGCCCAGGAAGAAGATTTGTGGATATACAACTTCCACTCTCTCGCAGCGAGAATCATCTCAGAAAATCCGTTTGAGACCGGTCTCGGCGCAGATTTCAGAATCGCCGACGAGGCGGAACAATTTCTCATCCGCGATGAGGCGATTGAGCGCATCCTGCGCGGCAGAAGCGAACTCAGTGACCCGAAATCGCTTCGCACAGTTGACCTCTCCCGCCTTCGCCAAATCCTGCGCGAAGGGTTTGAAAGGTTTCAGGAGTCAAGACAGTCTCCACTTATCCTTTCAGCGCAGTTAGGGCGAGAAGCAGAACTATTCTCAAACTCCCTTCTGGAACTGACGCGCACGCACGCGCACGACTTCCCGGAAGAGGACATCGCAGAACTGGAATATGAAATCGCAAAACTCTTCGCAGCGGTCGCAAAAGAATATGAGGCACGAAAGCGTCTGCACCGGGTTCTTGACTACAGTGATTTGATAATGCGCGCGATTCAATTCCTCAAGTCAAACTCGCCTGCGGCAAAGCGCTGGAGAAACAAGTTCCGATACATAATAGTTGATGAGTTTCAGGACACAGATAGAAGCCAACTTGAACTCCTTCGCCTTCTCGCGCAGGACTCGTTCTCAAACGTCACAGTGGTTGGAGATGATAAGCAGGCGATATATGAATGGCGCGGCGCAAGAATAGAAAATATCAGGGAATTTCGGTCAGAAGAGGTATTCCTTTCAGAGAACTATCGCTCATATAACCAGATTCTTGAGGTCGCAAACCACTCAATATCTCAGGACGAATTCTTCGCGAAGTTTGTAGATAAAATCGCTCTGCGCAATCCCTCCAAAGGAGACAGCAGAGAGTGCCCTGTAATCCTCGCAGTTGCGCCAGAGAAGCGGCGAAACTTAGAAGCAAAATTTGTGGCACGAGAGGTGAAGGCGCTGATTGAAGAAGGCATAACGCCAGGTGAAATCGCTGTTATTATCCGCTCAACAACTCACAGCAAAATCTACGAGGATGAATTCAGAGATAGCCTGATTCCTTACACAGCGCTTGGAAGCGGATTTTACGAGACGAGCGAGTTGCGAGACATCATCGCCTATATGCGCGTGATTGATAACAGGTCTGACTCGGGCGCGCTCGCGCGAGTTCTTGAATCCGCACCCGCATATCTTTCCTCCGCCGCTGTTGCCCAAATCGCGCTTGCCAATCGCGGCCACGGGCACTCAAAGAAAGAGAGCGTAACAACGCTCTGGCAGGCGGTCGTCAAAGCGAAGAAAGGCGGCGTTCTGGAAAGAGATGCGGACAGACAAATCAGCGAATTTCTCTCATTCCTGGATGAGATTTCAGAACTGCGTTCTCTGGGGCTGCCTCAACTGATACTTGAGGTTCTCAGGCGCAGTGGATATACAACGCAGACCGGGTCTCTTGAGGATTTGAGCACTTCTCGCGCTATGGCAAATATTCGCAAGTTGCTTGAGATAGCGGCGCAGTTTGCGAATCTTCATCCTTACGCCTCGCTCGGCGAATTTATCAATTACATAGAGCACGTCTCTATGACGAGCGTCCGCGAGGCAGAGGCTGACCCGCAAGTAGAAACTGATGCGGTGAAACTTCTGACTGTTCACTCGGTGAAAGGGCTTGAGTTTGAATACGTCTTTCACGTTGATGTGCGAGAGAAGGAGAAGAGGGAAGACTCCCAGTTTCTGGTGGAACTTGACGGTAATGGGCTCTCAGGCGTCGGCGTCGCGCTAAGGCATCTACAAGGCAGCGATGAGGTTTCCTGCAAATATATCGGTGTTATCCAGCGAAGGAAAGTGTTAGAACGCTCTCAAGCGGAGGAGAGGCGGATATTTTATGTCGCGCTCACCAGAGCAAAGGAGAGACTCTACATAACTACGACCCGTCCCGATTCGCGGTTCTTCGGAGAGATTTTTGCAAAGTTCCAAAACCATCCCGGTGTCAGAATACTGAAGATACCTGAGGAAGCATAGTGGCCCTGGGTATCTTCCCGAAAGCGCTTCGGGATTGACACGTATGCGACCTTTCTATATACTCTGCGCCGTCAAAAGAACAGAAAGGAGAGGATATGCCAGAAGAAGAGAAACCAGCAGAGCAGCCACCTCAAATATGGGGAGAGAACTGGTTGGAAGACTTTCTCACGTTCAAGGTAATGATTACTCCGTTTCTGATAAAGACCATATACCTCCTGGGAGTGGCTATCCTGATTCTTGTAGGCATCTATGCTATGATATCGGGTCCGAACGAGGCTCGTGTAATAGGACTTCTCGTCTTTACAATCGGAAACTTATTCTGGCGCGTCTGGTGCGAACTGGCGATTCTGTTCTTTAGAATGCACGACTTGCTCAGGTCAATAGACAACAATACAAAACGCTAATAGGAACTTTCACTTCTTCCCAGGATTTTTCCCAGACGGCTTCGCCTTCTTTCAACTGCGCTTCGGGCGCATCGTCAACTGTAAAGTATCACAAGCGCTATATGCACGATAGCCAGGCAGACTGTGAGTCAGGCAAAGCCGATGTGAAATTTGAAAACGGGTTTTCCTCTGCGCATAAGAAACCCGAGAATGGCTGTGACCAGGAGCGAACAGAACGTTGCCGCACCAAACACCGGTATTAGTTCAGCGCCGAAACTCACGTTATCCACCTCCTTTCAACTGTCTGACTCGAATCACTAATTTGAATATATCGCTGTCAGCCATTAGTGTGAAGAGAAAAATCGGATAACCTGAGAGGCGATTGACTGAATAAACTCTTTTTGATAAACTGCGTTTATTCTCCTGTCCAACCGATTGACGGCGGGAATCTATGATTGAATGGAAAATTATTCGCTTTGATGTTCTTGAGTCCACAAATAGCAAAGCGCTGGAACTTGCCCAGAAAGGCGCACAGGAAGGCACTGTTGTGTTAGCAGACTCTCAGACCGCCGGGCGTGGAAGATTCGGTAGAAAATGGCATTCCCCCCGCGGCGAAGGGCTCTTCTTCTCCGCGATTCTCTATCCGCCTTTCACAGACAAGCGTCTCTTCACACTTCCACTTGTCGCAGGTTGCGCGGTGGCAGCAGCGCTCAAAAGCGTGGCGGGTCTGTCGCCGCTTCTGAAATGGCCAAACGATGTCCTGATAGGCGAAAAGAAAGTTAGCGGAATCCTTATTGAAACATCGCAGACAGGCGGGCGTCTCGCCGCCGTAATCGGAATAGGCGTCAACGTGAGTAACACTGATTTCCCCGAAGAGACTTCTCAGACTGCAACCTCTATTCAGTTGGAGTGCAGACGAGAAATTTCTTCCTCAGCGGTTTTAGAAAGATGCTTGCAGGAAATTTCCGACAGATACGAGCATTTTGTGTCAGGCAGAAGTGAGAGAATTGTGCGCGAGGCGCGAGGAATCTCATCTCTTCTCGGCAGACAGGTGAGAATTTCCACGTCTGGCGGCGAATTCTCAGGGAGCGCTATTGACCTGGATGAAACAGGCGCGCTTATAGTGAGATTATGCGATGGCGCTCTTCGCACATTCACAACTGGTGAAGTTCAGTTAGTCAGGGAGGCGAGCGATGACCACAATTCGGGACTGGGAAGATAGAACGCTCAAACCGGCAATTTCTAAGTACCCTGAACGGAAAAAGGAGTTTGTCACCACCTCCGGGATAAAGTTTGAAGGCCTCTATGCGCCAGCGCAGATGACCGAGGATTATCTGCGCGAAATCGGGTTTCCCGGCGAATACCCGTTCACGCGTGGAGTCCAGCCAACTATGTATCGCGGCAGGTTCTGGACTATGCGCCAGTATGCGGGCTTTGCCAGCGCTGCCGAGACAAACAGGCGCTTCAGATACCTCCTCAATGCGGGTCAGACAGGTCTTTCCGTCGCGTTTGATTTACCCACCCAGATAGGCTACGACTCTGACAGTGTGCTGGCGGCAGGCGAGGTGGGCAAGGTCGGTGTCTCAATAAGCAGTCTGAAAGATATGGAAACGCTATTTGAAAATATTCCACTGGGGAATGTCTCAACCTCTATGACGATAAACGCGACAGCGCCCATAATTCTCGCTATGTATGCGGCTGTCGCGAAGAAGCAGGGCGTGAAACTCACAGAACTCTCGGGAACAGTGCAGAACGATATTTTGAAGGAGTATGTCGCGCGCGGAACTTTCAGATTTCCGATAGAGCCTTCTATGCGTCTCGTCACAGATATTTTCAAATACTGCAAGGAGAGTATGCCGCGATGGAATACTATCTCAATCTCAGGCTACCACATCCGCGAAGCAGGCTCAACAGCGGTCCAAGAGGTTGCGTTCACACTCGCAAACGCGATTGAATACGTAAAGTCTGCGGTTGCGAGCGGTCTGGATGTTGATGAATTTGCCGGGCGTCTCAGTTTTTTCTTCAACTCTCACAACAACTTTTTTGAGGAGATAGCCAAATTCCGCGCTGCAAGAAGAATATACGCAAAGATTATGCGCGAGCGGTTCGGTTCAAAAAATGATGAATCCTGCCGACTGCGTTTCCATACCCAGACCGCAGGCTGCACACTCACAGCAGCGGAGTTTGAAAACAATGTCACTCGTGTAACGCTTCAGGCACTCGCCGCCGTTCTTGGAGGAACGCAGAGTTTGCACACCAACTCACGCGATGAGGCGCTCGCTCTGCCTTCAGAAGAGTCAGCCCGCATCGCGCTTCGCACACAGCAGATTATCGCATACGAGAGCGGCGCTGCAGACGTCATAGACCCGCTTGGCGCGTGCCCATTTGTTGAATCACTAACAGACCAGATAGAGAAGCGCGCTTGGGAATACATAGATAGAATAGATAAGATGGGTGGCGCTGTCGCAGCGATTCAAAACGGGTTTATGCAGAAAGAGATTCAGGACTCAGCATACAAATATCAGAAGGCTATTGAATCGGGCGAAATCACAGTGGTCAGCGTCAACAAGTTCCAGTCAGAAACTGAGAAAGAACCAGAATGGCTCTTGCGTGTTGACCCGAAACTTCAGGAAGAACGCGCAAAAGAAGTCGCAGACCTGCGCAAAAACAGAAATGACGCGAAAGCACAAAATAGCCTGACTGCGCTTAAAAAGGCTGCAAAAGGAAACGGCAACCTGATGCCTATTTTTGTGGAAGCGGTTGAGAATTACGCGACCCTCGGCGAAATCTGCTCTGTTCTGGCAGAGGTCTTCGGCGAATACCGCGAAACAGAGTTTTATTAGTGGATGTTCCAAAGCCCCGCCGTTCATCGGCGGGGTTGGTATGCCACGGGCAAAAACAAAGCGGGTGTCTATCCGCATCATAGGCAGCCTGTAAGGAGAAGGGCAATGACACAGAGATGGGACGAGGGAAGTTTCTTTGCAGCGGTCCGCGACTCAGAGAAACCGCTCATCCGGGAGTTGTACAACTTCTCAAAAAGCACCGGGCTAATTCTTTGGGGAGAACGTAAAACGCCCTCCTTTGGAGTCAAAATCAGTGACTTGGTGTTGTGCTACCCCTTCATCCGCAACGGGCTTGGATATGTATGGTTTCCGTTCGTGACGTTCAGACGTGATGGGAGGACTGCCCTTCAATCTTTCATTGAACGATTGCGTTTCATTATTGGTGCACGGAGCGAGACTGGCAATCCCTCTTGTCCCATTCGCCGACTCTTTGAAAATGAAGACTTCGCAAGGTTCAAGGAAGCAGTTATGGAACTCAAGCGTTCTCTACAGGGTGAATCATGTAGTTAGGAAACCTGGAATCTGGGTTCGGAGGCGCTAATGTCAGAAAGGCGAATCAAGGTTTTGATTGCGAAGCCGGGACTGGACGGACATAATAGAGGTGTCAAAGTTGTCGTCCAGGCGCTTCGCGACGCGGGAATGGAAGTGATATATACAGGAATCCGCCAGACGCCTCAGGATATTCTGAAAGCGGCGATAGAGGAAGATGTGGATGTGATAGGACTATCAAACCTTTCCGGCGCGCACCTTGCGCTATTTCCTCAGGTCGCAGAACTGGTGCGCAAAGAGATGGGCGAAGAGATTCTTCTTATCTGCGGCGGAATTATTCCCCAATCTGACAGAGAACAGTTGAAAAAAGCGGGCTTCGCCGGAATCTTCACACCCGGCGCACCAACAACTGAGATAGTGGAATTCATAAGAAAAAACGCCAGAAAGTAGGAGAAACCTGTCTGAGGAGAAAGATATGCTAAAGCGACTTGACCATATCGGAATTGCGGTGGAGAGTATTGAGACAGCGCTCAAATTCTTTCGTGACGCGCTCGGGCTGACGCTGGAAAAGATTGAGGAAGTGCCGGGACAGAAAGTCCGCGTCGCTTTTCTTCCGATTGGTGAGACCCATATTGAACTGATTGAACCCACAAGCCCGGATTCGCCTGTGAAAAAGTTCCTATCCGAAAAAGGTGAAGGAATCCAGCACTTAGCGTTTGAGACTGAAGATGTGCAAAGCGCGCTGGATGCCCTGAAAATGAAAGGAATCCAGTTGATTGATGCTTCACCCAGACCGGGCGCAGGCGGCTCAAAAGTCGCTTTCCTTCATCCAAAGTCCTCGCACAAAGTCCTGATTGAACTTTGCAAACACTGAGGTCGCATTTTGGAACAGTCCGGCAGCGCAAATATAGATAGCGGTCCAGAGAAAGAAAAAACCTCTTCTCGTGCGGCAGAAATCTGCTCCTCAATAGAGCATACACACCGCCCGAAAGAATGCGAAGAAGACAAACTCCTTCCAGGCGAACAGTACAACCACAGAACTATCGGAGCGCGCAGGCTGCGCATAGTCATCGCCCTCACCGGCACTATGATGGTCGCTGAATTCATCGGCGGCTATCTTACAGACAGCATCGCACTCACCTCTGATGCAGGTCATATGCTTACCCATTTCGGCGCACTACTGACAAGTCTTATCGCTATGAAAATAGCAGAGGGTCCAACCTGCCAGCGCAGGTCTTTCGGACTATACCGGGTGGAGATTCTCGCAGCGCTCGCTAATGGCGTAGTTCTCACAGGCGTGAGTGCGATAATATTCTACAGCGCGTTTCAGCGGTTCTTTCACCCTGAACCTATCAGGGCAGTTGAAATGTTGATAGTTGCTTCTATCGGACTGGTTGTCAATCTAATTTCAATGGCTATTCTTCTTCCTTCCAGCCACGCAAGCCTCAATATCAAAAGCGCCGCCCTCCATATGTTAGGAGACACACTCTCTTCAGTCGGCGTGGTCGGCGCAGGAATAGTGATGCTGAAATGGAAATGGTATCTCCTTGACCCCATCGTCGCGGTAGTGATAGGCATCGTAATCCTGATATGGGCGCTCTCGCTTATGCGTGAATGCGTCGCCATATTGCTTGAATCCGCACCAAAACATATAGACATTGAACAGGTAGCAGCCGCAGTAAAAGATGTCCAGGGCGTTCTCGGAATCCACGATATTCACGTCTGGGAGATAACTACGAGAATGTATGCGATGTCCGCGCACGTGAAGGTGGGCGATATAAAATTGAGCGAAACAGAAGCAATTCTCGCTAAAATCTGCGAACTTCTGAATAATCGCTTTGATATAACCCACGCCAGCATCCAGTTTGAATGCTAAACGTGTTCTTCAGAGGAGAGAAATGACGGAAGATTCACCTCTTATGCAACTGATTTCAAGAAGGCGAAGTATCAGAAACTTCCTGGACAAACCTGTGGAGCGCGAGAAAATAATATCCTGCATAGAGGCTGCAAGACTTTCACCCTCTGCGGAGAATGCCCAGCCCTGGCGCTTCATTGTAGTAGATGAGCCGGAACTGAAAGAGAGACTCTGCCGCGCAGCGTTCTCAGGAATATACAGACTCACAAAATGGGCGCATAAGGCGCCTGTCATAATCGTGATATGCGCAAAACTTGATTTGATTGCCAACTTCGTCGGTAAGCATCTTCAGGGCACCCAGTATCATCTTCTTGACATCGGCATCTGCGGCGAGCATCTGATGCTTCGCGCATTTGAACGGGGTCTTGGCGGATGCTGGATTGGCTGGTTCAACGCAAAGAAAACGGCTCGGGTTCTCAATATGCCGAAGAGATGGCATCCCGTCTGCCTGATAGCGCTGGGCTATTATGACGAGCCGAAAAAGAGACGCAAAGAGAAGAAACCCCTCTCCGAAATCTGCTTCTTCAACTCACAGGGAAGCGCGTAAGGGTTCAGGCTTTTACAATCTTCTCTCTGCCTTTTTTCACAGTGCGGGTTGCGTTGCGCGTGTCAACAACAAGACGGGCATACTGGACAACAAATCCATAATCAACGCAGGAATGGTCAGTCACTATCAGGACTGCGTCCTGCGAGGCAAGCAGTTTGCGTGTTACTTTCACAGATTTCATCTTGAGTCCGGGATAGTGGCGAAGCGCGGGAAACTCTTTTATGTGCGGGTCGTGATAACTGACTTTCGCGCCTCTCTCGTTCAGGAGAGTTATTATCGGCAGCGCTGGGGACTCTCTCACATCGTCCACATCGCGTTTGTATGCGACCCCGAGAATAAGTATTTTCGCGCCTTTTGGTGGTTTACCTCTTTCGTTCAAAGCGCGGACTAACTGGTTAACAACATAGTCGGGCATAGCGGTATTTATCTCGCCTGCAAGTTCAACAAACTTTGTCGGCTGCCCAACCTCCTTTGCTTTCCAGGAGAGGTAGAAAGGGTCTATTGGAATACAGTGTCCGCCAAGACCGGGTCCGGGGTAGAACGCCTGGAAGCCAAACGGCTTGGTTTTCGCAATCTCAATAACTTCCCAGATGTCAATTCCCATCTTCGCGAAAAGCATCTTCAACTCATTAACGAGCGCGATATTGACGGCTCTGTAAACGTTCTCGGTAATCTTGACCGCCTCCGCGAGTCGCGCGCTTGAAGCGGGCACTACCTTCTTCACAATGCGAGAGTAGAAAAGTTGCGCGAGGCGGGCGCTCTTTTCGTCAATGCCACTCACCACCTTCGGAATGCTCCTCGTGCTATACACCCTGTTTCCCGGGTCTTCCCTTTCGGGCGAATAGGCGAGGAAGAAATCTCTGCCGCACTTCAGTCCGCTCTCCTCTAAAATCGGCAGGAGAAGTTCCTCTGTCGTGCCCGGATAAGTTGTGCTTTCAAGAACCACCAGATGGCCTTTTCTCAATCTCTGCGCAATCTCATTCGCGGTGGAACGGACAGCGGACAAATCAGGCTCTCTGTGGAGTCCAAGCGGTGTCGGCACGCATATCAGGATGACGTCCACCTCACGCAGCACATCAAAATCTGATGTCGCGCCAAAGAGTTTCTGCCTCATCAGACCGGCTATCTCTTCTGACGTGACTGACACAATATAACTTTTGCCGTGCCTGAGGAGTTCCACTTTTTCGCGGTCAATATCAAAGACCAGAACCCGAAAGCCGGCATTCGCCGCTGTCCGCGCAAGCGGCAGCCCTACATATCCGCCTCCTATAACGCCCACGACCGCTTTTCTGGTTTCCATTAGTCTCTTCAGCATCTTTTAGCCGGTTCCCTCTTCCTCTGTTTCCTCTTTGTTTTTCTCCTGTGCGCCTGGTTCCTGTGGCGGTTTCTCCTGCTGGCGATGAGCGCCACCTTCACCGCCCCGCCGCACAGGGGGCCGACGCGCATACCGCGCATACTTCATATCCTTCACCTTCTCAGGAACAGGTCTGGCGAATAGATAGTATCCCACCAGCGCACCGATTATCGTTGTTATTGAGATAAGCCCTGCAAGAAGGAGCACGTGCCCGATAAGACATTTTGTCGGTGAACAGGCGTTCGGGTCAGCCGCTCTGATAGCGTCTTCAAACTCTTTCTGAATCAGCGAAAGAGGCTTCAGAGAAAATATCCACCTCAACTGCTCAGGAATCCATAAGGAACTGAAAAACGCGGTGAACTTTGAAATCTGGGCGATGAAATTTGCGGGCAGAATCTTATCCAGCGAAAAATCTGCAACTGAAAGAAGAATGTGCGTGGTCACTGAAATGACAGACCCTATAATGCCTGCAAAGAGACCGATAATGCCGGCATGCGCGGCGTTGAAGTATTTGAACTGCCTGGAAAAGAGATAGACCGCGAGAATTCCGAATATCCAGCCCCAGAGTTCAAAAACGTAGTTGCCCAGGTCAAGCAGTGGAGCGCCAGCGAATATGCCGACAAGAATTCCGCTAACGATAAAAGGCATATTGAACTTTGGCTTTTTCACCCTCTTTCCGACCCGCTCTTCCTGCCCGGGCGGGGTTGGTTTTTCGCCAGCCGATTCTGTCTGGTCAGCCATAACTGGTTCCTCCTAACAGGTCTGGACTATGATACTGCAGGGTTCTTCTCTTTGATTTCCAATCTCTTTCACACTATCAGGTAATACGCTTCTTGTCAACAGTAAACTCAGCAGTGCAGAAGACGCGCAACAGGCGCACGGGAAAATAGTTGACAAGTCTCCGCAAGTGCCTAAAATTTATAAAATAGAGATAGGAGGCAGAATTTGATAGAAAAAAGGATAGAACTGAAGGACCCGGCTCAGGCTCTGATTCTTTTTGGACAGCACGATTCAAACCTCAAGACGCTGCGAGAGGGGCTGGGCATAAAGGTTGTAGCCCGCGACACAACTCTCAAGATATATGGCGAGGCAGAACAAGTCGGCAGGGCGTGCGAGGTGGTCAGCAGCGTCCTCGCTGCGATAGAAAGCGGCTCCATCGTCTCAGCCAGTGGCGCTGCTGAACTGCTCTCTCTCAAGATAGAAGGGAAAAAGCATAAAAGGACGACTGATGAACTGGATGATTATCTTCTCGTGTCGCTTCGGACAAAGGGGCAGGAAATATATGTGAAGTCCATTCTGAATCACACTGTGGTCTTCTGCATAGGTCCTGCGGGCACAGGTAAAACTTACCTCGCAGTTATGATGGCTGTGAGTTTCCTGAAGAAAGGGCTGGTGGACAAGATAGTTCTTGTGCGTCCGGCAGTTGAGGCAGGCGAAAAATTAGGCTTTCTTCCGGGCGACTTTCAGGCAAAGATAAGCCCGTATCTGCGTCCTCTCTACGACTCGCTCTACGACCTTCTTGATGTGGACGCTGTCAGACACTATAAGGAGAAGGACATTATAGAGATAATCCCTCTGGCATATATGAGAGGACGAACGCTGAACAGTTCCTTCATAATACTGGATGAGGCTCAGAACACCACCTCTGTTCAGATGAAGATGTTTTTGACGAGACTGGGAATCAACTCCAGAGCAGTGGTGACCGGCGACATCACTCAGATTGACCTGAAGGAAAAGCAGTCAGGTCTGGTGAGGGTTCAGAAAATCCTCAAAGGAATAAAAGGCGTTGACTTCGTCTATATGACAAACGCGGACATTATCAGGCATCCGATAATTCAGAAAATTCTTGAGGCATACGAGAGGGAGAAAGCGTAAGAGGAGTCTGGCGACTCTGATAGCAGTTGCAGATTGGTCTGGGCAAGCACGTTAGTCTGCGCAGGGGTTAGGTGTGGCGATCTCCGGTAACAAGCGCAAGGCTGCCGAAAGGGTGAAGGCGAGACTCGGCACTTTTCCTGCGCTGCCAGCGCAGAGGAGGGAGAGCGCTCTGCCAGCCTGGCTCATAATCGCGCTCTTTCTCGTGGTTGTGGTCGCACTCAAGAAAACAGTTCTCGGTTGGCACATAGAACTTTTCTCTCTTGCGCGACTTGTCGGCTCCTGTACTACTCTCCTGGTCGCAGCAGCGCTTTTCGGATTCTACCTCCTCAACTTTGAAAAGCACATCGCTTCAGATAGAAAGCGCCTCTTTGGTGCAGGATTGCTCTTTCTAATCTTTCTTATCCTTGGCGAAATCATTGGCTCGCTCACAGGCGAAAAAGCGCAGCATCTCTCGTATCTTCTCCCTGTCTGCGTCTTTGCTGTTCTCGCGGTCATCTTTTTCGGGCAGCGGTTCGCATTCATATTTGTTCTATCCTGCCTGGCACTTCTTTGCTTTTCACCGAAACCTTTCACAGAGCCACTGTTCAACTGGACTCTTTTTGGCAGTCTCGCTTCAGGCGGGCTGGCAGCAGTATTTGCTGCGCGTAGACTTGATACCCGGACAAAGTTGATAAAGGTTGGACTTTACGCCGGGGTTGCGCATTTCCTCTCAATATTCGGACTGAATATGGCATCTATCTGGGCTGCGGACGAATTCCGCGCAAGTGTCATCACATCTTCTAGGCTGGGGCTTTATGGGCTTCTCAACGGCGTATTCTGCGGCTTCTTCCTTTCAGGCTTTCTTCCGTTCATTGAGAGAGTCTTCAAATTGAGCACAGATATAAGGCTGAAAGAACTCTCCGACCTCAACCAGTCCTTCTTGAGAAGATTTCTTCTTGAGGCGCCTGGAACCTACCACCACAGTCTGCTTGTTGGAACCCTCTCCGAGGCTGCGGCGCAGGGAATCAGAGCAAATCCGCTGCTCGCTCGCGTCGGCGCATACTTCCACGATGTCGGCAAAATAAACAAACCAGACTACTTCACAGAAAATGAACAGATAAAGGGTCAAAGACACGCTCTCCTTTCCCCGCACCTGTCCACCCTCATCATAGTCTCCCATGTGCGCGACGGTATGGAAATCGCCAGGGAACTGAAACTCCCTGAAAGCGTTATCAACATAATCCGAGAGCACCACGGAACAAGTCTCGTAGAGTATTTCTACCGCGAAGCGGCAGAAGGGAAAAAAGGAAAAGACGTAAGAATTCCCGCTGAATCTTTCCGCTACCCCGGTCCCAGACCAACCTCAAAAGAGGCTGCAATAGTTATGTTGGCGGACTCGGTTGAAGCGGCTTCCAGAACGCTTGAGTCGCGCTCACCACACAGGATAGAGAACCTTGTCCACGAAATCGTTATGAGGCGCCTATCAGACGGTCAACTTGATGAAAGCAATCTCACGCTCACAGAACTGAAGCGCTCAGAAGAAGCGTTCACAAGGGTTCTCGTGGGCATCTTCCACTCAAGGGTGGATTACAGGAAAGAGCCACCCTCTCCAAGTGAGAACGAAAAGAGACGCCAATCTCAGACGCGAGAAGGCCACTCTATCACCCTGGGAAGCAAAATCTCAAGAGAGGAGACCTGATGGAGCAGAATTTACTCGGCCAGATACTGGTAAATAATAATTTCATAACCGCAGAGCAACTCGCGCGCGCGATTGAAATCCAGAGCCGAAGCAAAGTGCCAAAGTTCTTGGGACAAATCCTATTGCAAGAAAAACTGATAACTGAGAGAGTCCTCAATACTGTTCTCTCGGTTCAGAGGCGCAGATTTGAGGCAGTCCAGAGGTCGCGCATAGGTGTCACCATATCAGAAATAGCGCAGAAACTGTCAGGACAGGACATCTTCGGCTATATAGAGGTTTCTCGCTCGCTTGGCGCATCAGACCTCTACCTCTTCTCCAGAGCAAAGCCTGCTATCAGACTGCACGGAAATCTCATAGATATAGACTCCCCTCCTCTTTTTCCTACCGATGTGGATAAACTCCTTCTGCCACTACTGACAGACGAACAGAAAGAGACATTTGACAGAACCGGCGACATAGAAGTCACGCAGGCACTCAACGATGGAACGCGTTTCAGAGCCAGTCTGTTCAGAGATTACAAGGGAACCTGCGGCATTTTCAGAATATTCAGAGGCAAGCCTGCGCGCCTGTCAGAACTTGGCTTGCCGCGGGCTGTCAGCGACCTCGCAAATCTGTCTCAGGGACTTATTCTCATCACAGGTCCTGTTTCAAGCGGAAAATCAACAGTTCTTACTGCGCTTGTGGAAGAGATAAACTCCAACTCCAAGGGTCATATAGTTACGATAGAAGACCCGGTGGAAGTTGTCCTTTCCTCCAGAGGATGTGTGGTCACTCAGAGGGAGATAGGTAAGCACACAGCGTCATTTGCCATAGCGCTTCGTGCAGCGCTGCGCGAAGACCCTGACTATATCGTTGTCACCGAACTGAAAGACGAAGAGACAATAACAACCGCCATCCAGGCGGCGGAGACAGGCCACCTCGTTCTGGGCACACTCCACACAACCAACTCTGTCAGGACAATCAACAGAATAGTGGACGCTTTTCCCGCGCAACAGCAACAGCAGATTCGGAGTATGCTTTCGGGAACGCTGAGAGCCATCATATCTCTGCAACTTGTCCCCAACATAGACGGGCGAGGCAGGTCACTGGCAAAAGAGATTCTATTCATCACACCTGCAATCGCAAATCTGATTCGCGAGGACAAACCATTTCAGATTCCGCAACATATACAAACAGGCGCAGAATTCGGGATGCAACTTATGGATGACTCCTTCGCCGAACTGGTTTTTGCGAAGAAGATAAGTTTTGAAGAGGCAATAATGCGCGCTGAAGATAAGGACAAAATAGCAAGACTGAAAATACAGTAATTGGTCAAGAATTTCCGGGAGGGGAAGAGAGTGGCAAGAATTGACAATTTCCTCGCTTACGCAGTAGAAAAGGGCGCGTCTGACCTCCATCTATGCGCAGGTCTCGTGCCGAAGATGAGAGTCACAGGCGACCTTGTCAACGTCACCGAATCTATTATTACTCCGGAAGAGGCGCAGGAATACCTCCTGGAAATACTTGACGAGCGCCAGAAAAACGTGTTCCTCAATACGGGAGACTATGATCTCATCTATTCGGTTGACAAGGTCGGTAGATTCAGAACAAACTACTACAAGCACCAGAACGGCTTTGGCGGCGCATTCAGGGTAATACCCGCGCGCATCAGAACAGTTGAAGAGTTGAACCTGCCACCTGTGATAAAAAGGTTTGCCGAATTGCGCAGCGGACTCGTGCTTGTCACAGGACCGACAGGCTGTGGTAAATCAACAACGCTCGCAGCACTCATAGACTACATAAACGAAAACTTCCGCAGACACATAATCACTCTTGAGGACCCGATAGAGTATATTCACCAGAGCAACAAGAAATCCATCATCAATCAGCGGCAGGTGAATCGCGAAACTGAATCGTTCACATCAGGACTGCGCGCAGCAATCCACCAGGATCCGGAAGTGCTTATGGTCGGCGAAATGCGCGACTACGAAACCATCAAACTTGTCCTTGAAGCAGTGGAGACAGGAATACTCGTCTTCGCAACTCTGCATACAAACTCAGCAGAAAAGACGCTCAACAGAATAGTTGATGTCTTCCCCGGTGACGAGCAATCCCAGATAAGAGCGCTTCTGGCAGAATCCCTCAACGGCGTCATCGCTCAACTGCTTCTTAGAACATACGATGGCACAGGCAGGCTCCCGGCCTGCGAAATCCTTATCGTAACCACAGGTGTCACAACGTTACTGAGGCAGGGAAAGATAGCGGAGATCGTCAGCCTGATGCAGACAGGTCGCGGCGCCGGAATGCAGACTATGGATGACAGCCTCTACGAACTCGTCAGCATAAAAAGAGTGAGACCCGAAGAAGCGTACATCGCAGCAACAAATAAGCACAGGTTTGAACCATTACTCAAGAAGCCCACAGTTGCCAAAAAAGGAGGATAACCCACTTCTGCCGATGCTAACCCGCTTATTTCATCAGACTATTGACTGAGATGGCGTAATATCGTTCTCGGCTCAGTATTACACCATATTTTCGGCATTTCATAAAATGACCGAGTGTTTTTCGCTTTCTGCGTCTTTTTCCACCACGCCTTCCGGCGTGGTGCTTCCGGAACCGGCATTTTCCTGCTTTCCCTGGTTCCTTATAAAATGTTTCTTGTTTTCTCCGCGTTCTCCGCGCCTGCTATGTAGATTCTTGTCAAGTTGCTACTAACAGGATTCGGCGATGAACGTCAATTACGCGCATTCTGCTATCCGGTCATGAGGCATCTCCGCCACAGACCATTTTCCCGAAACGCCAGGGGC
>Ga0315280_10004238_pt1 | contig 21349 bp, 13 predicted proteins | sample YL17G06_40_MG_FD_203697 | JGI IMG/M metagenome (GOLD analysis project Ga0315280, IMG submission 203697) | Sediment microbial communities from Yellowstone Lake, YNP, Wyoming, USA - YL17G06_40 | ecosystem: Environmental > Aquatic > Freshwater > Lake > Sediment | place: USA: Wyoming | collected...
CGAAAACGGAGCGGACGAAGCGACGTTCTCCGGCGAGCGGAGCCCGGCTCGCGGAGGGCAAGCCGTCCGCTCCGCGCCAGCGGCGCTCGTCGCGGCCCCGTATTCAGTTCTCCGCGACGACCACGCAGCGCTGGTTGACCGAATCGGCGTAGATGGCGACCGGCGCGGGAAACTCGAGGACGTAGAGGGGGTCGTTCGTGGAGGACGGCGTGAAGAACCAGGGGTCGATGTGGTCCCGGCCGGGCGCCACGTAGCCGTAGACGACGTTGTTGCTCATGATGTTCGTGAAGAAGTGCGTCCCCTGCGTGCCGTACATCCTCGCCTGCATCCTCCGCTGATCCTCTGCGAAGCCTCCCGCCACCATGTACAGGAAGTGGCTGCCGTAGATGCCTCCCGTCGTCCCGTCCTCCTCGGGGAGCGGCTCCACGCGGCCGGCGATATCCACCCCGTACTCGAAGATCGCGGCGGCCCGGTCCACGTCCTTGTACTCCACGAACAGGCCCCAGTCCGGATTCCTGCTGCCGAGCCGACCGGGAACAATCATCAGGTACGCCTCGCGGCGCCGTCGCATCTCCACGTTGATCGCGGCGAGCCTGGCGCGCACCTGTTCGTGCTGGTCCTTCTCGTAGAGAAACGGAGAGAGGACCACCGCGTACTTGACGCCGCGCCGTATGCCATGGCCCTGGAGGTTCGCGATCGCAAGATACGTGTGGCGGCCGCTGTCGGGCATCGCGATCGCGTCGAACCCGATCTGCGGCAGCACCGTGAGCTGGACCACGTGGAAGATGCCTTCGCCGGACGGCCTCTCCCGGAAGCCGAGGTTGAACACGAATTCTATCTGGAAGTGCGGTCCCGCCCTCGCGCGTATCGCTTCCATGATCGACTCGAGCCCGCTCCTGAAGCCGAACTGATCCTTCTGCACCAGCTCCTCGAAGGTGACCGTCTGGCGCTCGACCCCGAGCAGCTTCACCCTGTCGAAGCCCGCCAGCCTGACGTGCAGCTTCTTCATCGTCTCCAGTTCTTCGCCGCACAGGTCGCTGTTCCTCGTCATGTCGAGCGCGTAGAAGAACTGCTGTCCGCGGCCCGTGCGCAACAGCGCCAGGGGAAGCGGGTGGCGGATGGTCGCCACCGGCACGACAGGGAAGTCGTCGAGGACGGTCGCGTACCCATGGCCGAACGCGACCCGCGCGTATCCCTCCGACGGGTCCTGCACCTTGAGCGCGTAAGGGAAGAAGGAGTTTGCGACGCCCGACACAAATGGATAGAAGAACGGTCCCGCGAGCGTGTCGTCGAGGAGTCCCGGGATCGGGTTGATGACGATCGCCATCTTCTCCCGGCAGTCGTCCGGATGGTTCGCGATGAAATGACCGTAGATGTGGCGGACGGCGGATTTCAGTTGCGCGAGGCGAACGCCGAAGTCGGGATGGTTGTTGGGCAGCATGAAGGAGATGTTCTCGCCCGCGTGGACCGCCCATCCGTCACGGCCTTCGACGCCTGATTCGTTCGTGGCGGAAGAGCGAACGCCGATGGGGACATCCCCGAGCTGCTCCAGCACCGACGCGGCGACCGTCTCGTCTTCGTCCCCGAGCGAGCCGCGGCGCTCGAGGTAGCGATCGAAGAAATCGGTTGTCAGGATGTGGCAGGGCAGCGTGGCCGCCCGTGGCAGGTCCCACTCGTTGAGGCAGACGAGACCCCGCCCCTTGCCGCCCAGCGACCCAGAGCCGTAGGCCGTCGCTGCCTGGAAGTGTTGCATGGGAGCCCGTCCGAGTTCCGGACCGACGGCCTCCTGATAGATCAGTCGTCGGTGACCGGACCCGCCGACGCGATTGAATGCTCCCGCAGCTTTTCCCGCAGCGTCTTGCGGTTGATGCCGAGGATCTCGGCCGCCCGCGTCTTGTTGCCGGCCACGCTCGCAAGGACCGTCCGGATGTGCTCGTCCTCCAACTCGCGCAGGGTCGCTACCGGCCGGCCGCCGCGCGTCCCTCGACGCACGTAATCCGGCAAGTCGGACACCTCGATCGTGCCGGTGTTCGCCAGAACCAGCGCTTCCACGAGCTGCCTCAACTCGGCGACGTTTCCCGGCCAGGAATACTCCTTCATCGCCGTCGCCGCTTCGGGTGAGAAGCCGGGCGCGGGAAGACCGGCATCGCTCGCGAACCGGGCGGCAAAATACTCGGCGAGCAGCAGCACGTCGTCGCCGCGGTCCCGTAACGGCGGGACGACGATCGTGTCGATGCCCAGGCGCACGAACAGATCTTCGCGGAACGCCCCTGCGCGGACGAGCGGACGAAGGTCCCGGTGGGACGCGCCGACGAGGCGGAAGCTGCGATCGTCGAGGGCCCGGAGCAGGCTCCCCTGGGCGCCAGGCGGCAGATCGGACACGTCTCCGATGAAGAGGGTCCCGCGTTCCACGAGCTGAAACACTCCGGCGATCGATCCGCCTGCGGCGGCATCCGAACGCCCCGGCCCCGGCTTCTCGAGCACCTGCTCGGACAGCCCCGTGCAACCGAGGGCGAGAAACGGGGCGGACGCCCGGGCGCTCGCGCAGTGGATTGCGCGGGCGATCAGCTGTCTGCCCGTGCCGTACTCGCCGAGCAGGAGCACGGGCGTGCTCGCGGCGGCAGCCCGCGTGACAGAGGTCATCACCCGCTGCATCGAATCGGATGTCCCGACGATCCCGAACCTGCCGGCACGCGGGCCGGCCGCCCGGTCGTCGCTTGCGGCGCTGCCGCCTGCCCGGTCGATCGCGTGCCGCACGGCGGCGAACAACTCGTCCTGCGTGAACGGCTTCGTCAGATACTCCTCGGCGCCGAGCTTCACCGCGGTGACCGCGCTCTCGACGCTCGGATAGCCGGTTATCGTGATGACATCGGTGTCCTTCAGCGTCTCCTTCACGTGCCGCACGAGCTCGAGGCCGGACGCGCCCGGCATCTTCAGGTCCGTTATGACGAGATTCACCCGGACCGACGCCAGCAGGTCGAGCGCCTCCGCGACGCCGCCGGCCGTCAGCACCTCGTATCCCTGCGACGAGAGATTCCTCTGGAGAAGCTCCCTCGTGTCGGCGGAATCGTCCACGACGAGCAGCCGGTGCCTGGCCGCGCTCCCGATCATCGCGTGACCTCCGTTGCTGACGCGGCGTGGGTCGGAATGCCAATCTCGAACGACGAACCGCGGCCGACTTCACTCTTCACGTCGATCGTCCCTCCATGGGCGGTGACGATGCCGTGAACGACGGCAAGTCCCAGTCCCGTTCCCTGCCCGACGTCCTTCGTGCTGAAGAATGGCACGAACAGCTGGCGCTGAACTTCGGGGGTCATGCCGATTCCCGTGTCCGTCACGCGCAGGAACGCTTTCCCCGCCTGGGACCGCGTCGATATGGTCAGCGTTCCCCCGCGAGGCATGGCCTGGATTGCGTTCACGACGAGGTTCACCAGCACCTGGTGCATCTGGGACGGATCGGCGAGAACCGGCGGTAACGCGTCCTCGAGCTCGTGCGTCACGCTGATCCCCTCTTTCGCGCACCTCGAGGCCAGGAAGTAGAGGCCGTCGGTCGCGATGTGATTGAGATCGCATGCCGCTTTCCTGGTCGGGATCTGGCGGGTGAAGATCATCAGCTTGCGGATGATTTCGCGCGCATGAAGCGCCGCCCTGATGATGCGGTCGATATCGTGAGACGCCTGTTCGGGGACGCCCGATGACTGCTTGACGAGTTCGGCAAAGCCGAGGATCGCGGCGAGCGGTTCGTTCAGCTCGTGCGCGACGCCGGCCGACAGCTGCCCGACCGTCGCGAGCCGCTCTGCGTGGCGGAGCTGTCCCTGCAGGCGGGCGGCCTCGGCCTCCGTCTCCCAGTGCTCGACGGCGAAGCCGATGTGCCTCGCCACCTCGTCGATCAGGCTGCGTTCTTCCTTCAAGAACGGTCCCTCGTCGTCAGTCGGCCGCTGCTCGAGGTAGGCCACCTGGACCTCGCCGCGCCTGACACCATTGATCAAGATGTCCGCCGTCTGACGATGGGGACTCGAGCGGAAGCCGGCGGTGGGGAAGGAGCGGCCGTCGAGCGTCACACACGCCTCGGCGACATCCGGGTACTGCCAGCCCGGCGGAAGAAGTTGCACCACCTCGGCGAGAAACTGCTCGACCTGGATGCCCGGCCGGCCGGCGACGCGGGCGATGCCGTACAGGCAGGTGAGCTCCTTCACGCGTTCACGCAAGGCCCACTGCGCGCCCTGGTGAGCGAGCGCGACACCGAGCGTCTGCGCGACAGCTTCATACACCTGAATGTCTTCCGCGCAGAAGAAGTCGCGACGGCGGCCCGCCAGGAAGAGCGCGCCGTGCGAACGATCGCTGACGGCGATCGGCACGAGCGCGACCGACGGGAAGTCGCCGCCGATGACAACCGTGCGGCCGGGCCGATCCGGCGCGTCCCGGTCGCGCAGCATGATCGGCCGGGCCGTGTCGCCGCTCCAGAAACTTCCGCCCCGGCTGCACGAAGCCGCGGGCGCCGCGACCCGGCGGGCAAGGATCGCCTCGACCACCGGCTCCGGAATGGGATCCTGCGGGCATGCGGACAGTTCGACGCGGCTTCCACCGTCGCCCGCGATGGACGCCCGGCACCGCGTGCTGCCGCCTTCTTCGTCGATGCGGATGGTGACGAGATCGCAGCCGGAGAAGCGGAGCACGGATGCGCAGATCTGCCCGAGCACCTCGGTCCTCGACTCTTCACGGCTGGCGTGGGCCAGCAGCGCATAGAGAAGATCGCGGAACTCGACCGGCAGCTTGCCCCGGCTGCGAACCCTGACCGGTGCCTCAGGAGGCATCTCAGTCCCACCCGTAAAAGAGTCCTCGGTCCCTGGTGTCACCGCACCAGGAACCAGGAACCAGGAACCAGGAACCAGGGACAGGAACTAGAACACTCCCTGGTCCATCATGGCGTTTGCCACTTTGGTGAACCCCGCGATGTTCGCGCCGAGCATGTAATTGCCCGGCACGCCGTACTCGCTGGCCGTCTGGCTGCACGTCTCGTGAATCGACGTCATGATCTGGTGCAGCCGGCCGTCCACCTCCTCGCGCGGCCAGCGGAACCGCATGCTGTTCTGCGACATCTCGAGGCCCGAGGTCGCGACGCCTCCTGCGTTGGCCGCCTTGCCCGGCCCGAACAGGACGCCGTTCTGCTGCAGCACCTCGATGCCCTCCGGCGTGGTCGGCATGTTGGCCCCTTCGGCCACGCAGATACACCCGTTGTCCACGAGCATCCGGGCGTCCTCGCCCGTCAGCTCGTTCTCGGTCGCGCACGGCAGCGCGATGTCGCACTTGACGAACCACGGCCGGCGGCCTTCATAGTACTCGCACTTGAACTCTTTGGCGTACTCGTGCACGCGGCCCCTGCGCACGTTCTTCAGGTCCATCAGGTAGTCCCACCGTTCGGCGTCGATGCCGTTCTTGTCGTGGACCGTGCCGTTCGAGTCGGAGATCGTCACCACCTTGCCGCCGAGCTGGTTGACCTTCTGGATCGCGTACTGGGAGACGTTGCCCGAGCCCGAGACGGCGACCGTCCTGCCCTCGATCGATTTCTTGCGCGTCGCCAGCATCTCCTGGGCGAAGTACACGCAACCGTACCCGGTCGCCTCGGGTCGAATCAACGATCCTCCCCAGTTGAGCCCCTTGCCCGTCAACACGCCTTCGAACGAGTGCGTCAGCTTCTTGTACTGGCCGAACAGGAAGCCGATCTCGCGCCCGCCGACGCCGATGTCGCCGGCCGGGACGTCGATGTCCGCGCCGATGTGCCGGTAGAGTTCGTTCATGAAGGCCTGGCAGAAGCGCATCACCTCGGAATCGGACTTGCCCTTCGGGTCGAAGTCGCTTCCGCCCTTGGCTCCGCCCATCGGCAGCGTCGTCAGGCTGTTCTTGAGGATCTGTTCGAAGCCGAGGAACTTGAGGATTCCGAGGTTGACGCTCGGATGCAGGCGCAATCCCCCTTTGTACGGGCCGATTGCGTTGTTGAACTGGACGCGATACCCGCGGTTCACGTGCACCTCGCTGCGGTCGTCCTGCCACGTCACGCGGAACATGATGATTCTGTCCGGCTCCGTCATGCGCTCCAGGACTTTCGCCTGGGCGTATTCGGGATGCCGCTCGAGGCAGGGACCGAGCGAGGTGAGAACTTCGCGGACTGCCTGGTGGAATTCGGGTTGAGCCGGGTGCCGGGCAACGAGGTCCTTCAGGAAGGTTTCAGTGCGCTCCTCGGTTCCGCCAATCGCGACGACCATAGAATCCTCCGTTGAAAGATGAACACTGGACGGGAACCCGCGACCGATGGCCGCATGCGAACAGCGACGGGCGCCCGTCAGACCCACTGCTGCGACGAAGATGAAATGCGCGTCGTACCACGCGAGATGAAGCGAAAGGGAACGGGGGAGGCCTGCCGTTGCGGGCGAGTACTGGTTGAGGTTCTCGCGCGAGCGGGTGAGCGGCGCTGCCGGCCGGATGGGCGTAGGGCGATACAAGACTACCCATCACCGGCGCATAATGCATCGGTCCAGCTGAACTGTCAAGTGGAATGTGCGACTATTCTAGCCGGTCACCGGCGCCTTATGCCCCAACTCCGCCTCGGTGGGGCCGGGTTATGCTTTCTCGCCATATAGCACAATCACCCCTGGACTTCTGGCCGGGTCGGCGGCATCCCGCAGATCGTCGTCATCGACAAGCAGGGCAGGATTCGCCTGATCATCGTCGGCTCGGATCCCGCCTCCGAAGCGCGTCTCAACAAGCTGGTCGAACGCCTGCTCGCCGAGCCGACGACGTAGCCAAAGCATCGAGATTCGGGTCAGCGTTCAGACACTGGCGGCAGCGCGGTCGGACGGGGACATTGTTCCACCGACCTCGCCGTCGCTCGCACTTCACGCGCGCACGACGAGCGGATGCGCCACCGTCCGAGCCATGCGGAGCAGTCGGCGGTCGATCCAGCAAAACGACGAGCGTTGCGGAGTTTTCCCGGCTGCCGATTTGAGGCGGAGGCGACCCGCCTCCGCTGCGCGCCCGGCGTGCGCAGCCACGGCGAGGCCTCGCCATAGCTCGCGTCGGACCCAGGCGAGCGACGGCGGGAGCGTCGCCGAATGGAGGCTGCCGGACGGTCGATTCTGAAAACGGAGCAACGCCGAGGAGTTTTGCCCGACTGCGGAGCGGCTCGGACGGTGGCGCATCCGCTCCGCTCCAGTCGTCTGTGCCGGGCTGCGGCGTCGTTCAGCACGCTACGGCGTTGTGGTCGGCTTCGCGGGTTTCAGATAGGCGTCCCACCACTTCAACTCGTTGATCATCCGGTGGACGTTGTTCCAGTGGCCGCCGATGCCGTGCGGCTGGCCGGCATACTGGATCATCTTCGCCGGCACGCCCCGCCGCTTGAGCGCGAAGTACATCTGCTCGCCTTCCTCGTACGGCACGCGCTGGTCCACCTCGCCGTGGATGAAGAGCGTCGGCGTCTTCACGTTGCCTGCCCACGTGAGTGGTGACTGTTTGATCATCCGCTCGCGCGCGGCCGGATCCCACGGCGTGCCGTAGAACTCTGTTTCCTTCGTGCGATAGATGTCCGCGGTGCCGTAATCGCTGATCCAGTTGGTGATACCAGCGCCGGTAATGGCGGCTGCGAAGCGATCGGGGTACTGCGTGATCAGCCAGTTCGTCATGAAACCGCCGTAGGAATGGCCCGTGTGACCGACACGCTTCGGATCGATCGGATGGTGCTTCAACACGTAATCGATCCCCGAAATGACGTCCTCGCCGTCCTTCTTTCCCCATTCGCCCCAGGTGGCCCATTTGAACGCTTCGCCGTAACCGGTGGAGCTGCGAAAGTTGGTATCGAAGACGAAATAGCCGTTCGCCGCAAAATACTGGTCCTTGAAGTCGAACGAGTAGCCGGTGGCCGAGTGCGGCCCGCCGTGGCTGGTGACAATCAGCGGGTACGGTCCGTTCTTCGCGTCGTACCCGTAGGGAAACATCAGCCACCCTTCAATCTGCGTCCCGTCGTAGCTCGCCCAATGCAGGCACTGCGCCTTGCTGAACGCGATCTCCGAGACGATGGCCTTGTGGACGTCAGTCAAGCGGCGTTCGTTCGTGCCGTCGATGTTGGCGACGTACACCTCGGGCGGCGCCTCCTGCACACCGACGAGATACGCGATCTTCGTCATCGCCTTGTCGAAGGTCAGGTTCGTGATCCGGCGTGGCCCCTTCGTGACCTGTTCGACACGGCCGCCCGGAACCGACACCCGGAACAGATGGTTCTCGCCGCCGATGCCTGCCGTGAAATAGATGAAGCGACTGTCGGGTGACCACCTGGTTGGCCCGGGCTCGAGATCCCAGTTCGCCGTGAGATTGATCGCTTCGCTTGCCGCGCCGTAGCTCGCTGTCCCAGCGGCCGCGAGCGAAGGCGGGCCGCCCGTCACCGGACGAATGTAAAGGTCCGAGGGACCGCCGTGATTCAGCTTCTGCTGGATGATGAGGTCGGTTCCCGGGTCGCGCACGTATGACAGGTACGTCCCGTCGGGCGAGAAGCCGGCGTCGCTGTACACGTACCCGTCGTCGGTCAGGCGTGTGACCTTGCCGTCAATCGTCACCGTCCACAAGTCTGGGCTTTCATATTTCAGCTCGTTGCGCCAGTCAGAGTCGGCGATGAACACCAGTTGGGTGCCGTCCGGGTGCCACGCGAGGCCGGTCGGCCGCAGGTCGAGATCCAGGAGCACCCTCCGTTCACCGCCTGCAACGGGCGTTACGGCGATTTGCCCCGCCGCGCGCGCCCGCGGATCGGGGACCGGGAACGGCTGGCCGTCGCGCTGAAAATCCTTCCAGTCGAAGATCGCGCCCCTGAACCGCTCCTCGTGCCGGCGCTCGAAGTCGCTTACTTCGGGAGGCGGGAGGCGAAAGGCGGAAGGCGGGCCAGAGGCGGAAGGCGGTTGCGGTTTATCCACGATCGAGGCCAGCCACTGCCCGTCCGGGCTCGGCACGACGAGGGGCGCGCCCCGCTCGGCGCCGCCCCGACCACCACGTCCGCCGCGACCGCCGGCGGCCGGTGAGGCTGCAATCCTCGCCGGCGCGGCGCCCGGATTCTGCGGGTCGATTCTCCACTGTTGCCGGTCGGCCGCGTATGCCAGCCTGTTGTCGTCCGACCACCGCGCGCCGGAGACGTCGTGTCCATAGTGCAGCACGCGCCAGGCCTTCGCGGAGCCGTCGGTCGCCGCCACCCAGGTTTCAGTACGCGTGCTGTTGTCTTCTTCGATGCGAGTGGCGACCGTGAAGCTGACCCAGTTGCCGTTCGGCGAAATGGAAGGACTGCCGACGGTCTGGATCCGGTAATAGTCCTCGATGGCAAGAGCACGGGCGGGCGCCGGCTGCTGGCGTGGTTGTGCCACGGCTGCTGCAGCCACTGCAACCCATAACAGGACTGGAACGGCGGGACGGAGCACTCGCGACATGGGTCCCTCCAAGAAGCGCGTAGGGATCAGCGGTCAGGGTTTAGGGATCAGCGATCAGGGCAATTCCAGGTGCCTATCCTATGGCAGGAGCCGACAAACCCCGCCGTCAATTTTGTTGCGCAGCAGACGACTTCCGCCTACCATATCTGCCGCGGACGGCCACGGTGTCCCAAGCCCCACCGATGAGGTCCCGCCTGGTACCGGGCAAAATCCGTGAACGGAATTTGTTCGGGTGTCGTATTCACGAATCAGATCGGCAGTCCGTCGTTGATGGTCTGTAGCCCCCCCGGTGACAGGCCGACTACCGTCTGCCGACTGCGAACTACCTGTCAAATCCGGTGTCCAAGTAAGGAAGCCAACCGGCGCGCGGGATCCGTCGTCTGAAGAAAGGACGCGTCTCTTCCCGCCGCACACACGGACGCGGTAGCCACTCGGTACCGCGTCCGGTAACCCGCGCCGCCGCCCGTCGCATTGGAGGCCGTTTGATGCGCGTTCCCCTCTACGTCGTCGCTGTCATCTGCTTGGCGGCAAGCGCGTTTATCGGCGCACAAGGGCAGGGCGGTGACGCCGGCAAGGTGCTGGCCGCCGCCCGCCAGGCGCTGGGTGGCGAGGAAGCGCTCGCGGCGGTGAAGGCATTCGTGGCGACCGGGCGGACCCGCCAGGTGCAGGGCAGCAATCTCGTCCCGATTGAATTCGAAATCGCGTGCGAGCTGCCCGACAAGTACGTCCGGCGCGACGAGATTCCGGCGCGGGAAAGCGGTCCCACCTCCTCGGGCTTCAGCGGTGAAGCGCTGATTCAGGTGCCGCCTCCGCCGCAGGCGCCCCCGCAGCTCGCAAAGCCGGCGGCAACCCCGGCGAGCAATCCGGCCGCCGGTCAGGCGGCTGCGCCGTCCAAAGGCGGCACGCCGCCGCCCGCGCCGGCCGCACCTGCGGGCACTCCAGCCAAGCCCGGCGAAACACAACCGGCGCCGGCGACGGCCGCTGCGCGGGGGACCACGCCTGGGGCAGAGGGAGTGAAGTCGCTCGCCTTCAAGTCACTGGGCGGGGCGGGCGGCCCGGCGGCCCCGCCAACGGATCCCCGCAAGGCGCGCGTCACCTCCCTCAAGCAGGACTTCGTGCGCCTCACGCTCGGCATGTTCGCGACCTCGTTCGCCAGCTATCCGCTCACCTTCACGCTCGACGGCGTGGCGGAGGCGCCGCAGGGGACAGCCGACATCATCGAGGTGAAAGGTCCGGGAACGTTCGCCGCGAAGCTGTTCATCGACCACGCGACGCACCTGCCGATCATGGTGAGCTGGACGATGCCGGCCACCAATGTCGTGCTCGTGGTGCCGGGGCAGCCGGCCCCGGAAAACCTGCCGCCCGGTTCGATCAAAGTCGACGCCCCGCCCGCGCCGCCGTCCACGGCGTCGAAGGAAGAGCAGGCCAAGTACGCGAAGGACGTGCAGGACCTGCGGATGAAGACGCTCAAGGGCGCGAAGCCCGTGGAGTACCGCATCTACTACGCCGACTATCGGGACGTCGGCAAGGGCGTCAAATTCCCCTTCCGGCTGCGCCGCGCGATTGGCACCGAGACGGTCGAAGAGACGAATTTCGACAACTTCAAGATCAACGCGCGGATCGATCCCAGGAAGTTCGAGGTGGTGAAGTGAGTGCGATCACACGCCTGCTTGCGGCCCTGCTGATATCGTCGTGTGTCGTGGTCTTGTCGCCCGCGCGCGCGCGCGCCCAGGCCGCTCGGCAGGGGCGACTGCTCATCACGGTAGTCGATGCGACCAACGCGGTGATCCCGGGCGCCGTGGTTCGCCTCGTCGGCATTGATGACACGACGAAGAAGCTGCAGTTCGAGCCGACGAAGACCTCCGACAAGGGGATCGCGACCTTCGAGCGGCTGCCGCTCGGCCGCTACTCGGTCCAGGGCGAGTTTCCCGGCTTCAAGATGGGGCTCGTCCGCGACATCCGCGTGCGGGCCGGAGACAACAAGCACGTGATGGTGCTGCCGCTCGAGGGGTTCGCCGAGGAAGTGACGGTCGGCCGCGACAAGTTGACGTCGGCCGCGGACCGGGCGGGGACCTTCGGCACCGCCCTGACGCGCGAGCAGGTCGAGGCCCTCTCCGACGATCCCGACGAAATGCAGCGGCAGTTGCAGGACATGGCGGGGCCGGGTGCCGTCATCCGCGTGGACAGCTTCGAAGGGCAGCAGCTGCCGCCGAAGGCGCAGATCAAGGCGGTGCACATCACGCGCGACTCGTTCGCCGCCGAGAGCCACGCCGCCGGCATGATGTTCATCGACATCATCACGCAGCCGGGCGTCGGCCCGATGCGGGGGAGCACGCGGTTCGGGTTCTACGACAGCCGCCTCGACGGCCAGAACCCGTTGATCCCGAAGAAAGGACCGGGGCAGAACCGGAGCTTCGGGGCGAACGTGGGGGGCTCCCTCATCAAGGAGCGGAGCAGCTTCTCCATCTCGTTCAGCGGATCCGACAACTACCGGACGCCCAACCTGTACGCGCAGGTGCCGACGGGGCTGCGCGCCGAGAGTCTGAACCTGCGGGTGCCCAGCAACAACTACATGGTGATGGGGCTGTTCGACTACGCGATCACCAAGGATCAGACGCTGCGTCTCAGCGCTTATCGGTTCACCTTCAGCAACGAGAACCAGGGCGTGGGCGGCTACAACCTGATCGAGCGCGCCTACTCCTCCAATAACGCGAGCTCCACGATCCGCATCCAGGAGGCGGGGCCAATCGGCCGGCGGTTCTTCACCAACACGCGCCTTGCGATGAACCTGTCCGATTCGGATTCGCGCTCGGTCCTCGAGGCGCCCACCGTCGTCGTCAACGACGCGTTCACGGGCGGGGGCGCTCAGCAAATCGGCGGCAGCCATACGCGAACCTTCAATCTGCAGTCCGATCTCGATTACGTGCGCGGCATCCAGTCGTGGCGCTTCGGCATCCAGCTTGACGGCGGCAGCTACCGCTCCGACAGCGCGTCCAACTACCTCGGCACGTACACCTTCGAGAGCCTGGCCGCGTACAACGCGGGCACGCCGCGCACGTTCATGCGACGGATCGGCGACCCCAACATCTCGTACTCGTACCTGCAGGCGGGCCTGTACGTGCAGGACGATCTCCGGATCCGGAAGAACCTGACGTTGAGCCCGGGCGTCCGTTTCGAGGCGCAGACGCACCTGCGCGATCTCTCGAACGTCGGCCCGCGCTTCGGCGTGACGTGGGCGCCGTTCAAGAGTGGCAAGACGACGCTCCGCGCGAGCTGGGGAATCTTCTACGATTGGCTGTCCACCGGCACCTACGCGCAGACGCTGCAGGTGGACGGTTTCCGCCAGCAGGAGGTCATTCTCGTCAATCCCGATTATCCGGATCCGGGCGCGCTGGGCGGCGCACCTCCGATCAACCGATACCTGCTTGGCCCTGACGCGCAGATGTCGCGCAACGTCCGGGTGAGCGCGGGCATCAACCAGGACATCACGAAGATCGTCAAGCTCGGTGCCACCTACAGCGACGTGCATGCGACCGGATTGATGACGGGCATCAACCTCAACGCGCCGGTGAACGGCATCCGGCCCGATCCGCGCTTCGCGAACATCCTCCAGACGATGTCCGCGGGCCGGGCGCGCTCGCAATCCTTGTCGACCAACGCCTCGCTGAGCTTCTCGCCGCCGATGATGGGCCAGACGGTCAGCGGGCCGCGATTCAGCTGGAAGCGGGGCCTCAGCGTCTACACCTCGTACACCGTAGCTCGGTCGATGAGCGACACCGAGGGGCCGTTCAGCGTGCCGGCGAGCGGGACGCTGGCCACCGAATGGGGCCCCTCGTCCGGGTACGGCAGCGGCGGCATGTTCACGGTGATGAGCATCGGCGACATGATGATCTCGAGCGGCTTCTTCGGCTCCGACGTCCGCCACCGCGTTTCCGTCTCTCTCTACAGCAGCGCAATCAAGAATCTGACCGCGATGGTCAGCCTCTCGGCCTCGAGCGGGTCTCCCTACACGATTCGCACGGGGTACGACGACAACGGCGACTCGATCTTCAACGATCGTCCGGCCGGCGTGGGGCGAGGGACGCTGCGGACCGCGGGGTCGTGGAATTCGTACGGCTACTTTACCTACACGATCGGGCTGGGCAGGCGGACCGTGGCGCTGCCGCCCGGCATCAGCATCACCTCGTCTGGCGGGAACCTGTCGGTTGGGACGGTGGCGCGGGAGCCGGCGCCCCGCTATCGGTTGGCGTTCACGGTGTCGGTCAGCAACCTGACCAACCACGCGAACTGGACCGGATACAACGGCAGCATGATATCGCCGTTCTTCATGAAGCCGACCAGCGTGTCGGGCGTGCGGTCGGTGAACCTGTCCACGATGTTCAGTTTCTGACGCGGAACGAAACTTCGCGCGTGATCGGCTGCCGCGCGCCGGCGACGAGCGCCTCGATGCGCAGCACGTAGGAGCCGGGCGGGACATCGGTGAGCCCCGCCTGGCCCGTCACCTGGATGCCGCCGCGCGCGTTGCGCGGCTCGGAGGGCGGGTGCCGCTCCTCGCGCCTGAACGCGAGGCGCTTGTCGCTTCCTTCGATGACCGTCGTCACGCGGACGTCTCGTGTCGCGCCCGCCTTCTCGTAAATCTCGGCTGCCCATCCAATCGGTTCGGCACTTTGGAACTCGCGTCGGGTTGACACCGGCCCGCCCAGCATCTTCCTGAGCTCCTCGTCCGCGTTCGTCGTCGGCACCTGCAGCGCGCGGGCGTCGGTCAGCAGCACGCCGCTCATCGAGACCGCGTCGTTGTTGAAATCAGAGATGGCGACGTCGACCGAGAGGGAGCCGACACGAGGCGTGCCTGAATCGGCGATGGCGATGCGGAGCGCCTTCACGTCGCCGTCCAGCGGGACGCGAGCCTGCACGCGAAGGCCGGCCTGCTGCACGCGCGCCAGGCCGGCGGGATCGAGGGCGAGATCGACGTGGCGCACGTCGTGCCCCTTGACCGCGTCGCTCTTGTCGAGCGCGATGATGCCGACCTCGGCGCCGCCTTTGCCGCTCGTATCGAGATCGCGGCCGTCGATTTCGATGACCACGCTTGCCCACCGCGGACTCCCCGGCGCGCCGTTGAAGACGGCTGCGGCCGCCGAGAACCTGATGCCGATCGCCGGCAACGGGGTGTCGAGCGCGGGGAGAAGGACCGCCGGGACGTTCTTTGCCCTCAACGCGACCGAGGAGCGTGCCGACGCTTTTGGAACGGTGTACCCGGCTCGCGCACGCACGGTGATGCCGGGCTTTCGCAGGCGGACTGCGATCGTATGGTTGGAGCCCTCCTTCTGCTGGGTCGGGTAGTAACCGAGCAGGTAATACGAGCTTGTCTCGCGCCGGATTCGCTCGAACGGTCGATCGAAGTTGTTCGAGTTCGGCACGGCGAATCCGCCAGTGTCGACCGCGAGCCACTGCAACCCTTCGTGTGCCGCTTCGACGGCGTTCTGGACGGCGACCGCGTCGAGCTGGGCGGAGCTCGCGCTGGCCGCGTCCGCGACGGTGCTGAGGCCGGCCGGGTCCATCGTGTAGAACGTGACGTTGGCGCGGTTGGCGGCGGCCGCGAGGTCGCGGTACTCGGCCGCGTTGATCGGCCGCGTGCCGCCGGGTTGCACGACGGGGAATCCGGGGCCGATGTAGACGCATGCCTTCCGGCCGCCGGCGGTCCGCGCCCCCAGGCTTTGTGCCAGGGCGGCAAGCGTCGACACTACGCCGCGGATCCCGTGCTCGTCCGACGCGGCCAATGCCGGCTCCAGCTCGGGATCCCCCACCCTGCCTGCGAATTTGTCGATTGACGCCTGCAGCAGCCGGCGGTCGGAGGTGAACTCCTGCGAGACGTCGCGACGGCCGCTCGTGAAGACGACGGCGCCGGTGTCGCCGGGTTCCATGTACTGCTGGACGAACCGCGTCGCGACGGTGCGACCGAACATGCTCTTGTCGAACGGCGTGCGGATGTCATCCAGCACGATCAGGTACACCCGTCCCGTCATGCCGGCGGCGTTGCTCCGTACATCGGGCGGCGAGAGCGCGAAGGTTGCGGCGGCTTCTGCGTTTCCCCTGATCGGGACATCGACGAGCTGGAACGTGGCGATCTGCTGCGGCTTGCCGTCCTCGAGCAGCTCGAAATCTCCCTGCTTCAGGTCGTTCGCGAAGCGGCCGTCCGCGCCGGTGGCAATGACGTCCACCTGGACGAGATCGATTTGCACGCGGAAGGTCGGTTGCGGCGACTGGGGCGTTCCGCGTGCGGGGACTTGCGGAGGCGGTACGGCTTGCCGGGTGTGAAGCGCGTCGGCCACCACGACGTGCCACCCGACGCACACGGCGAGGATGAAGGACGCGAGCCAGAATGCCGGGTGCAGGTGACGCATGAGCGGCGCGGCCGAAGATAGCGCAGGCGGGCGCGGATAACAAGCGCCTCCGCCACCGAGCGCGTCAAGCGGGCAGGTGAGGCTGGTGGGGCCGGTAGGGCCGACCGCCCTGCCTCAGCCCCCCTACCTGGCCCAGCCCCCTACCCGGCTGCGTCGAGCGGGTTCACAACGGTGAGACCCGGAAACCTGCCGAAGTCGCGGTCGACCGTGCACAGCGTCGCGCCGTGCTCGATTGCCAGCGCCGCGAGATCCGCATCCATCACGAGGGGGCCCCGAGCCTGACCGTCGGTCAGCAGCCGGGTAAGAACACTCCAGTGGCGCTCGGTCGGCTGAAGAATTGTCACGTTCGGGCGCTGTAGCCAGGTTCCCACGATCGCGCTCGCATCAGCCGGCGAAAGCGGACGACGAACCGCGCGAGGATCGGTGCCGACACGCAGGAAAGCCAGCAGCGTGATCCAGCTCAGGCCGACGGGTTCGGGACTGCTGAAGACGTTCTCGAGCCAGGCGCGCGCCGCCGCGTGACGGGCGGACGTCCCGTCGTACGCGTAGAGCAGGAGGTTGGCGTCAATCAGGATCATCGCCGCGTGTCGCTTCGATCTGCTCGATCAACCCCCACACGTCGTCGTAGCTCAGTCCGTCACGCAGTCCCAGCCGCCTCGGTTCGACAGCGAAGGGCGGGGGCGCCTTCGGACGGGTTCTCGCGATCAAGGCGGAGCGAAGCAGGCGGTTGACCGTCTGCTTGAACGACTCTCCCGACCGGCGGGCCTCGGCGGTCAGCTTGGCAGCGACGTCATCATCGAGCGTCAGCGTGGTTCGCACATCTTGATGCTTTCATAAAAACATCATGATGTCAACCTCGGCAGGGTCGACAGTCGACCGTGGACACTTCACTGTGACGTCGACCCGCCGCCGCGGCAGCGCTCGAGTCGGCGATCCACCGTGCCGCGGTCTGCGTCAATTCGTGTGAATCTGTGGATCGGGTGTCCCGCAGATTCTCAAAGAGGAAGCCGACCCACAGATTCGCTCTCTAATCTGCGTGAATTCGTGTGAATCTGTGGATCGGTACCTTCTGCGTGAATCTGTGGACGATTCTCACGGAGGAACCCGGCCGATCCGTGTGAATCTGCGGAATACTTGACGATTGCGGCCGCGATCCGTATAGTCAGCAAGAATGTTCACGGGCACAGCGACCGTCAAGCGCATGTACAAGCGCATGGCCATGCGGGCCATCGGTGGGTTTGTGTCCTCGTGACGTAGAGCGCGTCAAATCGAGTTCAACAGCCCGCCGATGGTCAACACCACGGCGGGCTTTTTTTTGCTCATGACAGGTCAGGAACTATGGCAACACCACGCGTCGAGGTTGGCGTCCTGGGTGCCACCGGCCCCGTAGGACAGCAATTCATCGCCCGGCTGGCGAGCCACCCCTGGTTCCGGCTGGCCTGGGTCGGTGCGAGCCTGCGTTCCGAGGGGAAACGCCTGTCGGAGATTGGCTGGCAGCTGGCTCAGCCGTTGCCGGACGAGGTGCGCGATTTCGTCGTGCAGTTGCCGACTCCGGGTCGCGCACCGCGCATCGTCTTCTCCGCCCTCGACGCGGCCGTCGCTGCCACGCTCGAACCTGCCTTCGCCGCCGCCGGCCACATCGTCATCAGCAACGCCAGCAGCCATCGGATGGATCCGCTCGTGCCGCTGCTCGTGCCCGAGATCAACGCGGATCACCTCGGGCTCGTGCCGGCGCAGCAGCGTCAACGCGGGTGGACGGGCGCGATCGTCACCAACCCGAACTGCTCGACCGTGTTCCTGGCGATGGCGCTCGGCGCACTGCGTGACTTCGGGCCCCGCTCGGTTCTCGTCACGACGCTGCAGGCGATCTCCGGCGCGGGCTATCCCGGCGTCGCGTCGCTCGACATCGTCGGCAACGTCATCCCGCGTATTTCCGGCGAGGAAGAGAAAGTCGAGAGCGAGACGAAGAAGATTCTCGGCGCGGCGAACGGTGAAACGATCACGCCGCACCCGATGACGATCAGCGCAACGACCACCCGCGTGCCGGTGATCGACGGCCACACGGAACTTGTGTCGGTGGCCTTCGATCGGACGGCGGCCCTCGATGATCTGCGGCAGGCGATCGAATCGTTTTCCGGCCGGCCTCAGGAACTGCGCCTGCCGTCCGCGCCGGTCCATCCGATCGTCTACCTCGACCAGCCCGACCGGCCGCAGCCGCGCCTCGATGTCGGCCGCGGCGACGGGATGACGGTGTCGGTCGGGCGGTTGCGCCGCTGCGCTGTGCTCGACGCGAAGTTCGTCGTGCTCGGGCACAACACGGTTCGCGGCGCCGCGGGCGCCGCTCTTCTCAATGCCGAACTGATGCTCGCCGAGCATCTGGCGGACTGAATAGGAATCAGGAGTCAGGAATCAGGAGTCAGGAGCGGCAGGCATGAAGCTGGCCATCGCAGCGTGGAGAGTGCAAGGTGCAAGGTGCAAAATGCGGCGTTTTGTGCGCGCCCGCACCCTGCACTCTGCACCCCGCACTTCGCACCTGGCACTGCGCACTGCGCACTCCGCACCTCGCACCGCGCACATGGCGATGCGCATGGGCATGGCCATGACGGCCATGCCTTCAGGAGGCAGCGGATGATCTAGCCCGGAGTGCCCCGACATCGGGGCGAAACAGGGCGGCGCCAATCAAGGGCCATCATCCGCGATAAGGCGGATGATGGCCCTTTTTGTTCGTTGATGGGAGCTACGTCATGTGTCGAGACTTATCTGTTGCACTGGTCGGCTTCGGCAATGTCGGTCGCGCGGTTGCCCGGATGCTGTCGGCCGCCGACCGGCCGCCCGGTCTCGTGCTGCAGACGATCTGCACGCGCGCGGCGGCCAGCCGCCGCGTGCCGTGGATCGATGACGATGTCACGTGGACCGGGGATTTCGCGGACGTGCTTGCGTCCGACGCCCGCATCGTCATCGAGCTCGTCGGCGGCGTTGACCCGGCCGAGGTATGGATCCAGCAGGCACTCGAACGCGGCAAGTCGGTCGTCACGGCGAACAAGCAGGTGATTGCGCGAAGCGGCGCGCGCCTCGAAGCCGTCGCGGTGGCACACGGCTGCCACCTGCGCTTCGAGGCATCGGTTGCCGGCGTCGTCCCGATCATCCGCGCGCTTGGCGAGGGACTTGCCGCCGACAGGGTGCGGCGCATCGCCGGCATTCTCAACGGCACCTGCAACTACATCCTCACGAGGATCGAAGCGACGCGGACGTCGTTCGCGACCGCGCTCACCGAGGCCCAGGCGTACGGCTTCGCCGAAGCCGATCCCTCCGCCGATCTCGACGGCCTCGATGCCCGCGCGAAGCTCGCGATTCTGGCGACCCTCGGGTTCCGGCGCCCGGTGTCACTCGAGTCCGTGGGCGTGCGTTCGATTGCAGGCATCGACTGCGAAGACTTCGACAGGGCGCGCGAACAGGGCTGCACGGTCCGCCAGATCGCATGGGCCGACTGCGACGACCACGGCGGAGTGCGGGCGGCGGTGGGGCCCTCGCTCGTACCGCTGTCGTCAACCTTCGCGCGCACCACCGGCAGCGAGAACGTCATCGTCGTGTCAGGGGAGCGCGCCGGCGACGTCGTGCTGTGCGGCCGCGGTGCGGGCCCTGAACCAACGGCAGTCGCAGTCGTTTCCGATCTGCTGTCGATTGCCGGAGGCGATCGACGCCGCAGATTCCCGTGTGATCCGCCCGAAGGCGGATCCGACAGGTCAACTCTCACCGCCGCACCGGCAGATGTGGGATCCGGCTTCATCTGGATTGCCGCTTCGTCAACCCCTCAACCCGTCGAAAGGATCTCACCAATGTCCGAAGGCACGACATCCTTGCGTCCTGCGACGCTCGCGCTTCACGCCGGGCAGATCGCCGATTCGGCCACCCACGCCAGGGCCGTGCCGATCTATCAGACCTCGTCGTACGTGTTCGAATCAGCGGCGCACGCCGCGCGGCTGTTCGCCCTGGAGCAGCCGGGCAACATCTACACCCGCATCATGAATCCGACGACCGATGTCCTCGAACGCCGGCTGGCCGCGCTCGACGGCGGCGTTGGTGCGCTGGCCGTGGCCTCGGGCCAGGCGGCGATCACGCTCGCGACGCTCGCCATCACCTCCGCCGGCCAGAACATCGTTTCGACGACCTCGCTCTACGGCGGCACCTGCAACCTGTTCAGGCACACCTTCGCGCGGTTCGGCATCGACGTCCGGTTCGTGGACTCGTCGAATCTCGCGGCCGTAGGCGACGCGATCGACGCGCGCACGCGGCTCGTCTACACAGAGTCGATCGGCAACCCGCGCAACAACGTGGACGATTTCGAGGCCGTCGGTGAAATCGCCCACCGCGCCGGCATTCCGTTCGTCATCGACAACACGGTTTCGCCGGTCATCTTCCGGCCGTTCGAGCACGGCGCCGACGTCATCGTCTACTCGCTGACGAAATTCATCGGTGGGCACGGCACCTCGATTGGCGGCGCGATCGTGGACAGTGGTCGCTTCGACTGGGCCAACGGCAGGTTTCCCGAGTTCACGCTGCCGGATCCGTCGTATCACGGGCTGTGCTTCCAGGACGCGTTCCGTTCGACCGACCCCGAGCATCCTGGCGGCGCCTGCTATATCGCCAAGGTCCGCGTGCAGCTGCTGCGCGATCTCGGCCCGTGCCTGTCGCCGTTCAACGCCTTCCTGTTCCTGCAGGGGCTCGAGACGTTGCCGCTTCGCATCGCGCGCCACTGCGAGAACGCGCTTGCCGTCTCGCGCTGGCTCGCGGCGAACCCGCACGTCGCGTGGGTCAACTACCCGGCGCTCGCCGGCCATCCGGATCACGCGCGGGCGCGTCGCTACCTGCCCGACGGCGCCGGCGCGATCGTCGGGTTCGGCATCCGTGGCGGTCTCGAGGCGGGCCGGAAGGTAATCGACTCGGTTCGCCTGCTGAGCCACGTCGCGAACATCGGCGACGCGAAGACGCTCATCATCCACCCCGCGTCCACCACTCACCAGCAGCTGTCGGCCGAGGAGCGACTGGCCTCCGGCGTCACCGACGATTTCATCCGGCTGTCGATCGGCCTCGAGGACGTCGAGGACATCATCGGCGACCTCGAGCAGGCGTTCGAGCAGGTGCACCAGGGGCGAGGTGCAGTGGTATGAGCCTCGGCCTGGTGGAGACATCGACGCTGACGATCGAAGACGGCATACGCCTGCAGAGCCGGGCGACATTGCGGCCCGTGACGGTCGCTTACGAGATCTACGGCGAGCTGAACGCGCAGCGTGACAACGCCATCCTGGTCTGCCACGCGCTCTCTGGCGGCGCGCACGCCGCCGGCTGCCACCCGGACGCGACGAAGCCGGGGTGGTGGGACGTGATGATCGGGCCGGGCAAGGCGTTCGACACGCGACGCTACTGCGTCATTTCGTCCAACGTGCTTGGCAGCTGCTACGGGACGACCGGTCCCGCCTCAATCGATCCCCG
>Ga0315280_10004239_pt1 | contig 21348 bp, 22 predicted proteins | sample YL17G06_40_MG_FD_203697 | JGI IMG/M metagenome (GOLD analysis project Ga0315280, IMG submission 203697) | Sediment microbial communities from Yellowstone Lake, YNP, Wyoming, USA - YL17G06_40 | ecosystem: Environmental > Aquatic > Freshwater > Lake > Sediment | place: USA: Wyoming | collected...
AAGCGAAGAAGGCTTCTGAGACAGTTCAGGTCGGTAAGCCTCAACAACAAATGGAGGTAGAAAGAAAATTGCCAGAGAACCCAGCTGAAGGGAAAGGAATAGCAGCACCAGAACCAACTCCAAACATTGAACCAGTAGGCAAAGGCATCGCAGCGCGTGAAGCAGCTGTCGGCATGGAACCGCGTGAAATACTACTTGAGAAACAGCGAATCATCCGTGAGAGCGTCGTCAAACGGCTCAAGACCGGAAGCCTCAGAGAACAGTGGAACGCCCCGGTTGGCCTCACGCCAGCTCCGGCAGCGCGACTAAGGAACTTCGTCATCGTCAGCGACGTCATGGTCGGTGAAGCAGGCGACGTCGTTACCGTGCCCTACGTCAAGGACTTCGATTTGGACATTCTTGCAAGCGTCGGCGCAGAGCTGACACCGAAGACCGGCCTGACCGGAACAGTGCAAACAACCCTGAAAGAGGCCGCAGCGACAACCGATATCTCATACGCTGATATCGAAAAATTGACTCCGGCCATCATGGGTGAACTCGAAGGGAAATTCGAGGGAGCCGCCTACCGTGCAGAGGACAAGGAACTTCTCGACACGCTATACGCAGAAACCGACATCCCAGAGCTTGACAAATCCGCGGAATCAGGAACCAACAAGTTCCCAGCCAGTTACATCGCGGAAGCACTCGGAGTGATGGGTGGCCAAGGCAAGGAAGTTCAAGCAGACCAATGCGTTCTAGTGATCAACTGGAAGTGTTATGACTACGTGCTCAGAGACATTGCCGGAACCCAAAGCCTAGCATTCGCAAGACCCGACGCCATCCGCAGCGGTGTCATAGGTAACCTGATGGGCGTTGCCATAGCGATCGGCAACTATCTGCCAGGGGCCACAAAATACAGCGCCTACCTGCTACACAGAAACGCGGCCGTTCTAGCACCCAAACGAGAGTTGCTCTTGGAAACGGAACGCAACACTAGGGACCGAGAAGTGAAGCTGACCGGCTCACACACATTCGGCCGTGAGATACTCGACGAGAAAGCAGCCGTCGAAATCAAGGTCAACATAACCGTCTAGCCCACCTGACCCTTTCCCTCTCCCTTTCTTAGGCTCCGATATTTTTACGGAGAGATTTCCGTTCACGATGGAGTGTGTATTATGGCCTATACAACTGCAGAGGAAGTATTGAAGCGTGCCGCAGTCAAACGCGACGCTCTCAACCGTGACACTAACGTCCCCTTCGCCGATGACGTCGCCCTACAGACTTGGCTAACAGGCACCGTCATCCCTGAGGCGGAGAAGATCGTGAACGAGTTCTGCAGACGCCTCGACTTTCAGAAACATGAGGACCAAATCGACTATTTCAACGGCGACGGCTTCCGAAGCTTCATCGCTGTCACCAAGAGACCAATCATTATGGTGGATAAGGTCGAGTTCAAGAAGGCTGATGGAGGCTGGGATCTAAAGCCCTCCTCAGACTATTTCATACGAGGCGACCAAGTCCACTACAGCACCGTGCTTCCTGAGGGCTTCCAGAACATTCGCGTAACCTACGATTGGGGGTACACAACAATCCCCAGCGATGTGGCCGGCGTTACCGCTGAAATCTGCGCCCGCCTACTCCAGAAAATGATCGCGTTCAAGATGGGCCCGCTCGTACGTGTGGATGACTACCGGATACAACTCATGAACCCTGAGATTTTCACAGACGACCTCAAGGACCTGCTAGCCCACTACAGCCAAGAAGCTGCCGCAATAAGCTGATCCCGAATCAACGCTGAACAGGCGTTGCGGGAAAATCCGACCCGAAACTTTTGAGAGCAGACGCGCCGACGTGGTTCTCCTTCAGCACGGACTTTGCATCACGAAACTGAGGGAGTCAGCAAGTTAAAACGCCCTGTAAAGAGGGCATTGCGCTTACAGGATTCTTCGGCTTTCCCCGTCTGCAATCAAAAGCGGGAAACGGTGAATTATGAATGAGTTACTACTGGATTAAGAGGCCACTCTATAGGCTGAACAGAAGATCGCGAAGGCTACTGCCTTCGATACACGTCTGCCCCAAGTGCAACCATCACGTTCAAGCGAACCACGATCATCCCTTCTTGACGTTTGGCCGCCTCTTCCCTGACAAACGGGCGAAGGCCCGGATGGCTCGCGCTCCCTCAATCCGACTCTTCCTCCCTAGAAAGAAGATTGCGCTGCCTGCGAACTTCGACCTCAGAAACGTGAACGGCGTCAACTACTGTTCGCCTATTGTCGATCAAGGGTCAGAGGGAAGCTGCGGTGGCCACGGATTTTACGCAGCAAGAGGCCCAGCCGAAAGAATCGCAGGAACCTTCCAAGGCGAAAATTCGCGGCGCATGATCTACGAGAACGCAAAGCACAGAGGCGGAATCAGTGAAGGCGTGTACATGATTGACGTGATGGAAGCGGCTGTGGAAGACGGAAATTGCAGAGAGCAATATGCGCCCTACTATGCGAACGACCCGGAGGCCGTTGGTATTTGGCCTCCTAAGAATCCAGACGCTCTCGTGGACGCAAAGAATTGGCGGATCAAGACCTTCGCTGATTGCATGAAAGATGCCGACGGGTCTCCTGCGAAGGACCCGGTCTACAACATTATGGCTGCGATCTACTTTGACGGTCAACCTGTTGAAGTTCGAGGGGCTTGTGATGGAGGTACGCCCTGGACTCACTCATGGTCGCTTGCTTGGTACAACGGCAAGATGTCGGTTCCACCCGACAACGATCCCTTGGACGGCGGGCATAGTTACGCAATCATCGGTTGGAAAACCATCAATGGCGTGGTCTGGTTCATCGCTCAGAACAGCTGGGGCGTCACAAATACGTTGGGCGGCTTCTTTGAGTTCCCGACAGCAACCATCACCTGCAAATGTTGGGCGAGTTACGGTGGCCCCGAAATCTACAGGATGATTGATGCACCCTCAGTTCTATGTCCGGAAGGCCAACATTACAATGTGGAGACGCAGCAGTGCGAGGACGACGGCGGCGGCCCCGAGCCTGTCAATTGTGAGGAGCAGGACATTGAATGCACGCAGCAGGCGATGAAAGAACCCGACTTCTTCACAATGCTCTACAAGGCTATCATGTGCTTCTTCGGCTATTTCGAATGCAAATTCACTATTGCTAGATTGCGTAAGATGATCAACAAGACGCTCGGTAAGAAAACATCGAAGACCAAACGCATGACGTTTGGGAAGGTCGGCATAGAACTATCGCTGACGGTCAAGAAGCTGAAGGACGAGGGTTGGTGAGTATGCCAGTTCCAGTTTGGGATTTCTTCAACGCAGGCATACAAGCCATAATCTCGAACCCAACTCAAATGCTTGTTTGGCTCGCCCTCACGACGGGTTTTCTGTTCGGGGAAGCAGGGTCGAAGTTAGACTTCCTAGTCTTGAGCACTCGCGGGTTTCAGAAGCTTGGCATCCTGGATCGTTTCACTGTCAAGTTCATGCTCGACATGATGCATCACTTCCAATACGGCCTCATTCTGATGTGGCTGTCATATCAAGTCCCAGAACCCGCTTCGACATTCCTGTTCAACTTCGGGCTGGGCCTGTTCGCCTCCGACCTGCGCGACTTCCAAAACCTTCGCCGAAGATTCATGATAATGCTTGGGAGCAAAGAGCAATGAAGCTGCGTGTTTATCGCACCTTTCCAGGGCATCTCGCCACGGTCATCGCTGGCTGGATAACTCTCAGCATCTTGCACATTCAGTTGTCAGGCTGGGGCCAAACTGGGTATCTCAGCTTCCTAGGAAAGCAGGCAGACATGAAAGGCCTACCAATCATTGGTTCATGGTACAACCTCTACAACTTCACCCCTGATGCCTGTCGAGCCTACTGGTCGCTGGGCAATGAATGGATCAGGATTGGTGGCTGCGGGTATCCCCTCACAAATCTGATGCATGGCTTCGCTTGGGTGATCATAGGCCTCACGATCGGCTTGTTCCTGCGGGACTTGGCGCTGTACGCCATCGCCTTCTGGTCATATCTCATCTGCACTGTAACTGGTGTCGTATGGGAAAAATGGGAACTGATTTCAGGCACGACCGTTCTTCGCCCCGAACTATTCAGCACCGTGCAGCAGGCAACAACTGAGGGCCTGCGCCTTCTAAACGACACCGTTGACGACATCCAATTGGGCGTAATCTTCCTGCTAATCACCTTGGCCCTGCTTTTGGCTGCTGACCGGCATTTCGGCTACGAATATATTGGCGCGTGAAACCCGTTGGGCTTTCATACCATACCCGCAACTCTCCCCTATTTCACACTGGCACCAGGGGAGCGGGTGATTGACAGCCGTTGGGCCATGTACATTGATGGTCCTGTTCGATTGTGGGCCGGCCAGCTTTGGGTTGGCTACGCGATGGGCAGCCTGCTCGAAGGCAACGTGAAAGTCTACTGTCGACAGCAAGAACGAGTCTACTTAGGCGGCGTCTACTTTCACAAACACGAGCGGTATCAGACCAGGCAAGACTTTGAACCCCTGAAGATGCTGGACGCCATCAAACCCCTTGACGTCCCTCAAGTTTGCCTGATTGAGATTGACCGCGACATCGCAAACATCGACACCTTCCCGTTCGCTCCCCCGATAAATGCTTGGGATTGCGAACTCCTCCTGACTCTTGAGGCCTACCCATTTCGCCAAATGAAGAGGTGAAAGTTCTATGTCAGTAGATTTGAAAAATCACCTGCAAGCCATAGCGGCGAACCTCGAAGGAACCGTGGGAGATATTTACAGCAGCATGCAGAACAATCGAAACATGCTTGACGCACTTCACCAAGCCGCCGAGAAAGGGATCAAGGAAGAAATTACAAAGGCTGCGAACGGTCTCGGCGAAGTGAATCAAACACTGCAAGACCAAGCAGAGAAACAAACGAAGATCGCTGTCTACTTGCGACAACTTACGCGGTAACAGGACCGGGACCCTGGAATGCGTAGCCCGATCAAACACCTGGCCAGTTGGTTTCATGGCTGGGTGGAGTCCAGTTTCGAGCGGCAAATCGATGAACTCGCCACGGTTTACAGACATGTGGGGAAGGTGCCCCGGCGCCATAGGAAGGCGTTGATCTCGCCTTCGAAGCGTTTGGTTTGGGGTACCGAGATCGCCATCCTAGTATTCCTCAGTTTGGTGCTGTTGCAGGCGTTGAGCATCGTCTACCTGCGTGAGTTTCGTAGCGAACTCATGTATGCAATGTTCATAATTCTCAGCTTTCTCGCTGGCACATATTGGGGGCATAGAGGCTAACCTTGGCAACCACAACATGCCTGCAGGATGTCCTAACCGCCTTCAAAACGGTCCTCGACTCGGCAGGGTTGGACGTCAAAGTCCACGAGGAGGAGCCGTACGAAGGGGCGGAACAGCGCAGCGTCGTACTAACACCGGCTGCCGGACACACCGCTAGGCCAGCTCTTGGCTTGCGAATATCTTCAACGACTCGGGCCCTCGAAGAGCATTGCACGCTACAAATCAGTTGCTTCTTCGACGATCAACCCAACTGCCGTGCATTAGTCGACAAAGTGAACCAAGCCCTGTTCGACCATGCGGACGAACTTGAGCGCGCGTACGATATCCACAATTTGAAGCGAACCCTTGGACCTATTCCTGGACCCGTTGACGCAGGCATTCGAGAGTCTCACATACTCATGGATTTCGAGTTCTACACACACAGGGCGGTCAGTTAGATGCCGGGGTGGAGTGTCCAAATCGTAGAGGACACGTTCACCAGGAAGCTTGCAGGCGCCTCAGCCCGCCTTCATGAGATTGCGTTTAACATTCTCGACCAGGGCGGCGCCGATATTGAGGCGATGGCTAAGCAGCTCGTTCATGTGCGGACCGGATATTTGCGAAGCACCATCTACCACAGGGTTAAAGATCTAAGCCTAGAGGCGGGCGCCACCGCCGACTATGCGATTTTCCCTGAGTTTGGGACAAGGCGAATGGCAGCAAGTCCGTACATGCGGCCGGCCTTCGACGCCTACCAGCAGCGGATCTATGAGGCGCTCCTGCATGGCTGCATCCAAGCCATAGCAGGTTGAGAGTCACGGCTCCACTCGGCTTGCGCTGAGGGGGCTTTGATAAAACAAAGTAGGAGGAATAGAAAATATGGCAGTGAGAACAGCAACGTCTACCTCTTTGAAGCAAACAATCGTCACACCAGCCGTCGAGAAGAAGTACGAGACCTTTGAGACGCCGGTCAGCACCGATGACACAATCCCACGAGGCAATTTCACGACACTCGCATATGCGAAACTCTGCAAGAAATCGGATGGCTCAGATGTGACTTGCACAATAGCCACGAATGTGATCACCGTCACAGGAGCAAGCTTGACAGACGTGCCAGTCGTCGGATTCGCCTACGGAACCTAGAGGTGCACTATGGATGGTGAAATACAGGGGCGAGAACTCCGAAGTTCGAATCGCCGCCACCGAAGCCGAGTTAGCATCCGCGCCTATCATCACGAACATACAAAGTATCGAATGGGATTTTGACCAGAACATCGATGCTCAGCCGAAAGGTCTCGGTGAAGGAAGAGGCGAGGATGTCAGCGAAGGACACGTTCACATAACAGGTAACATAACCAAGTGGTACGACACTGTGCCGGTTGTACCCTCACCGGGAACGACAACATTCCGCACCATGGTACAAGGACATGAAATGGGCGATTTGGACTTTCGATACATCAAAGTGACCGACACGGACACGGGCGAGGTGCATGTCCTGAAGGTGAAAGGAAAGTACGACACCAGCAGGCCAGTTGACGGCTATAAAGAGGAGACATACGACTTCGTTGCCGAAGAAGTGACCACGACCTAGATTCCCACATTTTCTTGGGATATAGTCCAGTTCTAAGATTCCGTTTGTGAGAGTGGAGAGTGGAGCCTTTTTTGTCAGAGGCAAGTGCGAAAGACCGTTCTATATTCGTTTCATTCGGCCTAGTGCTCTCTCTGAAACTTGACGATGTAGAAAAGGTTCGGTCTTGGCTGGAAACGAATGGCGTTAAGATTGTTTTCCAAACCACGGGCAAATCCGACCTGTTTGTGCTGAGAGAGTACCAGGTTCGCCGGATTCTTCACGGGGACATCTCCCAACTTGAGGAGATTTACCAAAAGAAGCAAAGGAGAGTGGAGAAATGAGCGAAGAAGAAAGAGAGCGAGTCCTCAAAGGGCAGCGGGAAACTCGACCTACCGCAACGCGTGTCGAACATGGCATAGCATACCATGAAACGATCAAGGTCTGGTTCACTGACAGGACGGAGCATGAAGTGACTGTCTACGCGCTGAGTTCAGGTGAGTTGTATGAGGCAGTTCACGCGACAGGTGTGAAGGCGCAGAAGCTTTCAGAAATCAACTTCGAGGAGAACATTAACCTATCCGCGAAGTTGATCTCAATGGCTACTGGCGATCCCGGCATCCTGAACAAACTAATGATCAACGAGGACGCGAAAATCATCTCTAAGATTTTAGAGATCAGTCAGGCGCCAAAAAACTAGGTTCCTTCGTGGAGGGCTCCGTACTCTCCGCGCAACTTGAGATCCTAGTTACAGGGTACGGATATCGGCTTGCAGATCATGTCAGAGATTTGACACCGCTGCAACGAGAGTGGCTTCTGCAAGTATGGTTGAAGCAGCATCCACGACGATCTGCGAGGCGCTAGTCCACTCGTAGTGAACGCCCGCAACCATTCCAAGGACGAAGGCGACATATCCAGCGACTGTCACGGCCATCAGCAAATCGAACAGGCTGAACTCCAACACTTGCTCACCACATCAGTTCTCGAATAACCAGTCGAGCGGCGGAGCCGTAGCGTTAGCGACGGCGATCATGACCTTCCGAAGCCAACACTCTATCTCTAGCAGGGCTTCCCGAAGATATTCAAACATGGGCAGCAGCGCATCATCAAGCTGCTTTGCGAGATCAGCTTTCTCGTCGTTGGTCATCTCATTGAGTTTCTTCATGCGCTGGTTCCTCGGTAACTTTGGTCCGTAGCCGAGACTAATTTAGCTTCTCATGGGAAGGTGATTTGTTTGAGTACTGTTGCAGGAAGCGTAGTCGTAGCCATCAAAGCCGTTGATGAAGCATCAACTGTTTTCCAGAAGATACAGGCTTCGATGGGAATCCTAGGCGGCACCCTGAGCCAGCTTGGCGGTGGTTTCGCGCAAGTTGGGTCGATTGTTTCAGGTTTTGCGGCTGGTGGCGTTGTTGGCGCGGCAGCTGCAGGCATCGGTCAGTTAATTTCAGGATTGCAGTGGGCGACGAAGGAGGCAACGGAGAATCAGCAGGCTTGGGCAGATCTGCAAGCCGCGTTGAAATTGACAGGGCCGGAGTGGGATGCTGCTCGAACGAAGATTGATGAATTTGCCTCGACGGTTCAGAAGACCACGACTTTCAGCGATGAGATGGTTGTTGGCGCAGTTCAACGCATGGCCACGTTTGGCATGAGTTACGAGCAAGGCATGACCGCCGTTAGTGCGGCCATCGAACTGGCAGCAGCGAAACACATCGACCTACAAACCGCCACCGACCTGCTGGGCAAGGCGTTCATGGGTAACACGGCGATTCTCTCCAGGTACGGCATCGACATTGACGCGGTCAAGGAAGGCTTAGGCAAGGGGGCGACTGAGGCTCAAGTCTACGAGGCCGTGCTTGCGAAGCTGAATGAGCAGTTCGGCGGAACCGCAGCCGCGCAGGCCCAGACCTATGCTGGCGCCCAGGAACGTCTCAAGAATGCGATGAGTGATCTGGGTGAGAAGGTTGGCGGGATCGTGCTTCCTGCGTTGGCCGGATTCACGGAGGCCATGATCCCCGCGGTGGATTGGCTTACTCAAGGAGTTACGCAGGCTCAGGGTTGGATTGATACTCTTAGCAAAATGCCTGAGGTTAAAGCAGCAAGTGATGCCCTGAGCAATGCTTTCTCTGGATTGCAGAGATGGTTTGGTAATGTTGCGAGTGCCGCCATGGAGGAACTTGGCCCCGCGCTCATGGAGTTGTGGGATGCTTTCAAAGAGGTTGCGGTTGCCCTAGAACCCGTATGGGAAGCTTTAGGAGAAATTTGGGCGGCATTCAGCGAAGGGGAAGGGTCAGGCAATATTCTCAAAGATATTCTTGGCATAGTCGCGGAATCCATCAAAAGCATCGCCTTTGTCATCAAGGAGATCGCACCGTACATCAAGATGATTGCGGGAGCAATGAAAGAAGCCGCCGACCTAATCGTGTCTCCAATTCAGGCCATGATGAAAACGATTGGAGAGTTCATCGCATGGCTCCATGATACATTCCAAGGATTCTACAATTGGCTTGTGGGCAAGTCGCTTTGGCAGGAGATGTGGGGCGTCGTAGCGAATGCCACGACACAGATGGCTGCCCAGATATTGAGCAGCCTCAGCAAAAGTCTCCTAGACCCCATGCGGAATGCGATTTCAAACACCCTACAAACAATCAAAAACATGTGGGATTCCGCGATGAGGGGTTTGGCTGATGCTGCCAAAAACCTCTGGAATTTGTTGACGGGACATTCCATCTGGACTGACATGCTGAGTCAGATGGTGGTGCAGACGCAGGACGCCATGTCTGCAATTCAGGGCGAGTTTAACCAGGGGCTAACTGGCCCCACCGGGATTGTTCCGGCTGTGGAGGCAGCGCAACCCACCGTTGCTCAAGGAGTGGGAGGAGCAGCTGCTGGCGCCGCGGTTGGGGCGCAGGCGATTACATTACCAATATACATCTACCTTGACGGGCAACAAATCCTAGCCTTGCTCGAACGGCGCCAAGTCGAAACAATCAAGCGTGACGCGGGCAGAAGCAGGAGAGCGTAGATGACTGGGGTTCTTACGCCCACTTCAACAGGTCTCATCTTGGCCGAGACTTGTGAGGCCTACCTGAATGGATGGGCCTTCGACGCGGGGGGAAGCAACGCGGTTGCCGGTTTGATCTCGAAAGCACACTCAGGCTCCTACTCTTTCCGAAAACACACGAAGACTCCTTTTGGTGATGGCAGTTACGCCAGGCTGACCAAGAGCGTAGATGTGAAGTCTGGGGCAAACCGAATTGTTAGAATCTTCAGGGGCCCAGGCGCCATTGCGGATGTCTATGACGACTTCAATGGCACTTCCGTCGACTCGGTGAGGTGGCCAACCCAAGGTGGAGTCAGCGTTGCAAACAGCATTGTAACCGTAGCCCAGGGCGAGTATGTTCTCGAGACGATGCATGAGACCGGCCACATGCCGGGCGGCATCACACTTATCGCCCGACTGAAGCCGGGTTCGACGATCTGGAAGGCCTGGGCTAGAGGCGCGAACGAGATTACCATAGAATTTGACCGAGATGCGGATCACAAGGTCAAGCTCATCTGCATGCGCAACGGGTCCTCTCAGGCCGTTGCCGGCGAGGCCTATGCCTACGAATGGCACACTTGGAAAGTTGTCTGGACACCAAACGGCGGAACCGTCTACCTTTACAAAGACGGTGTTCTCGCTATCACAAACGCTGGATATGGCCCAAACGAAGATGCGGGCGATACTCGCTGGATGCGCTTCCAGAACGGTACGAACGGCAACAACCTGCTGATTGATTGGGTTGGCTGGATGACCGCCAACCACATCAAAGCCAGCCTCGCAATCGGTGCCTCAACCATCTTCGACACAGATGTTCAAGCCGAGACCGCGGCCCTGGACAATGCTTTCTTCGATAAGACCTGGCTTTCAATTCCTGTGGGTGAGACGGGCAGCAAGACCGTGGAGTTGAAGATACGCAACACCTCAGGCTCTGCGCTGGGCATGAAGAACGCAGAGCATCTCTGGGACGATCTGGTCCTCATGCTTGACAGCACGATAACAATCAAAGGTCTCTTGGGCGGGCAGAAGATTGAGTTGTACGATTCGGGGGGATCGCTTCGCAAGAGCGGAACATGCCCTGGGGCAGGCATCGATGTCGTTCTGACAGGCATAGATGCATTGATCGCCACGGCATACGGGTTCTCTGGATACTTCAAGGTGTACGACACAGATGGAGCCACCCTTCTCTACACATCATCGACCGATATCCGCTGGGGTGGCGATGTGTACACTTGGCTTCCGAATGAATCCAAATGCGAAATCAGCACCGACTATACTCTCATCTACCGAGATGGAAGCGGCCTCTCGCCAACATCTGCCACTGTGACCGTCACGCTGACGAACAAGGACACCGGGGCGAAACTCAGTGGCAAAACAATACAGTGGACCGGGGGTCTCGGCACCTGCAGCCCCACCAGCAGCGACACAGACTCAAACGGTCAAGCATCCACAACATTCTCGGCCGGCGCCAATCCAGGGCTTGGCGGCGTTCGAGCTGACTTCGCGGGAGATGCAACATATGGACCATCTTCTGCCCTTCAACTGATCGACATCTATTGCGGACAGCCCACTCCAGATAGTTCAAAGGACTTCCAATTTTGGATTGCAGGCCAGGAGGCCGTGGTTGGCTCAGGAAAATACAAGGCAGCCTCAGATTTCAAGCCGCAATCATTCAGCTTCACAACTCCATTGATGTCCCTCAGCGTGGGTGGTTGGTGGGCGATCGAAATCTACCGGAAAGGGGTTAGAGAATTTATAGGGCGAATCTTCACGCGCAGCCGGCAGGGAGGTCCCAACCCGCAACTAACTCTAACCGGCGTGGATGAAATTGTCATATTGCAAAGGCGTGTGGCGAACAAGGCCTACACAGACGAACCGAAAGTGATCATAGAGGACCTTCTCACCCGCTATCCTTGCGGCGTCACTGCCGGCTCCATTGCCGCTTATGGGGCACCAATCAAACTGGAAGCGACATATGAGAATCTCTACGATGCACTCGTGCAAATCGCCAAGGACACAGGTTGGAAATTTAGGCTCAACCCCGACCGGACGCTTGACTTCGGCCCCTCGTTCGGGATAACCCGTGACATAACAATAACCATCGGGAAAAATGCTGTTCAAACCTCACACGACGAGGATTGGACGCAAATAGATACCAAAGTGTACGTGATTGGAGCAGGCAGCGGCGTCTCCCTTGTTTCAACCGCCGAGGATCCGACTGGGCAATTGACATACGGGCTGATTGAGGAACCCTTCTTGGAGAAGAACATCTCTGAACAGGGCACATTGGATCTTAGAGCGCAGGAGATTCTCAACCAGCGTAAGGATGTGAAGGAAACAATTGGCGTCGATTGGGTTGACACACTAGCCACCGGTGCCTACATGCCGCATGACTCGCTGACCGTCACTGATGCCGACGCCGGCCTATCCGGAACCTACATCGTCAAGAGCATCTCAAGAGACCTCGCCGACGCCAACAAGGCCGGTTTGGAACTGGCGAACCGTCTAGATACGATAGCCGATGCCTTGCAGACAATACGGAAAGATGTCAAGGACCTCGGGGTCGCCTAGATGCAAATTCAGGATGTTCTCCTCACGCGAACCCTGACCCTTCAACGCATCAGCCATGAACAACTCAGCCTCGATGATATGGCAGAGAGGAATGTTGAGTACCGGCGCAGGATCAGCAGCGAAGGCCTCGAATATGCGGCTGAGGCGTATTTGGATCGGAAAACATACGACGCTCTACTCGCAACCTGCGAGAACCTGATCGTCTGGTGTCAAGACGAAGATGAGGGTAATTTTCACGCAATCATGGAGGTTCAAGGGGACCGAGATGTTGAGGATCCTCTATACTCAGCCGAGAAACTGATCGCCATACACGTCCGCCTCCTAGTCACCGAGAATATTTTCGACCCAACGAAGTTCGATCCGAAGGTGTTTGCCTAGTTGGTCAAATTTGGGACGTATATATTCCCGCACGTGTTAGGGATTCGGGACGAATATCCACGGCTGCAGATACAAGTTTCGCTGCCCGGTCGATCTTGGTCCTATCGCAGAGACCGAGGAGGCGTCGGGGCTAAGTTCACTGTGCGGGGCGAGATTCGCCCAGCCAGCCAACTAACACGAGATGAAATCGCTGCGTTGGCTGATGGAGTCGCTAGGATCCTCGACTTCGAAGAGAGCGACCTAACGGTCTTGGAGAAATGTTTCAGGTGGGAGACCGGCCCAGTCTGGACTGATAACACAGCCGAGTCGCAAAGTCCAGGAGGCACCCCGTTCATATTGCTCGGCGCCGCGACAGACTACGCCTACTTTGGTCATAGGGAGAGATTCAACCAGCTCCAATTCGATCTTGAAACGCTTGGCAGTTACGGCGCTAGGAGTTGGGAGTATTCCGATGGCTCGGGCGGCTGGAAGCCCCTTACTCCAAGCAGTGATGGCACCTTAGGCTTCACTCAAGATGGGATAGTTGTCTTGACACCGCCCACAGATTGGAAGCAGGACACGATCAACTCTGTGGCTGGCAAGTTCTGGGTTCGTGTCAAGGTTGCGAGCGTGACCACCGCGGCTGCCGTCAATCAGATTCAGATTAACACGGTCTTCAACTGCATAATGGTCGATCCAAACTTCGACAGGACCGCGAAGAAATACAATCGCATTCCATACAACGCCGTGTTCCTCCAACAAGAGAATCCTTGAGGGATTGATGTGACCGGGCTCAGGAAATATCCCCCAATGTACGATGAAGCATGGGGAAACGATGTAGTCGTCTACTTGGGCGGCGAGACCCCTGAGGCCCAGCTTTGCACGCTCAAGATCCTTTTGCATGGCGCCGAGTCAACAGCCCTCAGCACATGGCAGTACTCCTCTGACAAGAGCAAGATTGACGGCGCTGTGATTGCTGGTCTGCTTGATGCGATAGCGAGAGTCAAGGTGAGAAAGAACAGTGGCGGGGCTGATGTGGGTGCACGTCGCCGCATCAACTTCATCGAAGGCACCAATGTAACCATAACCATACTGGACGATCCAACAGATGAAGAGGTTGATGTCACCATAGCCAGCTCAGGCGGTGGCGGTGCAGCTGCTGGGTGGGAGAATGTTATCTGCTATCCTTGGGCTGGCACCGCAGTACTCAGCGCCGACCCTCTGTACACGTACACGACCGAAGTGTCCGAGAACGCTGGTGTCTATACAGAGGTCGCATGGTTCGATTTCGACATGCCGGCCGGCACGATCAAATCCGTCTTTGCCAACCTTGTGTGGGCCGTGAAGATAACCGGCTCTGGGACTGGACTGTCGAAATGGCAAGTGGCAACTGGCAGCCATACCAGCCCCGGAACATACTATGACATCACGGACGAGATCACCGCCAATTCCGGGGCGTATAATGATTTTTCGAGAAGTGGAGTCGCCCAAAAAATCACAGACTTCCCCACAAGCACCCCCTTCACCGTGCGATGTCTCGTGAAGAAGGGGACCGCCTCGTCAGCTGAAGCCAGGGTGAAAAGCAACACATACTTCCGTGTAACCTACAAGGTGTCATAGGTCCATGAAATGGGGTCTCAGGGAACACAAGCCCAGCGGCACCTACAATCCCGCTGTGACTTTCGGAAAGACAGACGCGACCAGGGTTTACGAAGACTCAACCACCACCAGCATGGCGTACATGTACATTCTGAAACCATTCCTCAGATCATGGTTGAACGGCAAGAAGGTTCGCATAACTTGGGCCACAACATCAAGCTACGGCAGCTTCCCCTTCGATGTCAAGATTTACGACGGGTTCTACAACTATCAGAGTGACACAGATTTCCCTGACGGGTCTGGCATGCCGACCAAGGGAAATGGACTCCTGCAGACGATAGAATCTGTGACAGGAACCCGAGCTGAACACACTACCACACAGACCGTCAACGTGTCAGGAGGCAACCAAGAATATTGTACCCTCTTCGTCAGCGGATACGACGCATGGAGTGCCCAAAGCGGTCAAGCCAGAGTTCACTACATCGCCGTCCTTGACGCTTACGACAACATCCTCGACGCGGAGGATTTCACTGGCGATGTGGTGATGGAGCGAACAGGCACCACGAAGGACTACGGCTACATCGGCATAGACGCCATTGTGATCACCGGCTTCCGGGTTGAAGGCAGAGATTTCAAAGAAACCAAGTTCTCGTAGATGCCATTGGGGCGTTGTGGGCATACAACATGGCGTCACTGCCCTGTTATCTTCATGTCTCAATTGCCCTGTTCTTGAGAATCATCGAGTCATGTAGTTATGTGGCACATAACAACACTTAAATATGGACCGAGCAAAGGCTGACGCGGAGTTCTCGCCAATTGCTACTACCAACGCTCGCAAGATCCCTCACAAGCTCCGCGATGGCTCGATTTTGCAGTGTGTCTGAAATGAAGCAAAATCCAGCAAATTTTGCCACGTGTTTGTCTATAATTTGGCGCAATGAGTCAAACATCATTAAATATCGTCTGACATGGCTAAACGCCATAGAGTTGCGTGCTTACAGTTGAGTACTGGCAGGTCTAAGCTAGCGGTTAGCGTTCTCCTTCTAGTATCGGCGATCCTCGTATCCTCATTTTCGTTCAACAATCCGTATCCTGTTAGCGCCGCTGCCTCACTCACGCTCAATCCAACCTTTGCTTCGAGGGGGGCGATCGTTAGCATAGCAGGCTCTGGTTTCAGCTTTCCAAACGGGACATCAGCGTCTATTTGTATTATGACAGGTTACGACAGGGCAGGTCGACCTTGGCTCATTACTTTTCCCATTTGCTCCGTGTCTGGTGGAAGCGTATCCGGTTCCTTCGTTGTGAACGGCACATTATCTCCAATCGAAAATCCCTATACGGCTAGGGTTGTTGCTCACCGGGGTAGTCTAGCCACCAACATCACAGCACAAGCCACATTCACCGTCACAGGCATCACCATTAACCCGTCCATAGGGGCGCGAGGACAAACCATCAACCTCAACGGATCAATAGGTGGGAGTGACACAGCCTGTTCAATTTCCGGTTCTGTAGTTGGTACGTGGAGCTGCGTCATCTACGGTTCAACAGGTGGCAATTTCAGCGGCAGTTTTGTTGTATCCAATGTGGCAACTCCCGGCCCGTACAAAATCCGAGTAACAGGCAATCCGTCAGGCGTCTTTGTTGAGGCTACCTTCACAGTGAAGGGGCCTTCAATCACTCTTAATCCGACTGCTGGTCGAATCGGGTCTTCCGTTGGAGTGAATGGCACCGGGTTCTCATTCAGCGACACCACATGCACAATTTCCAGTCCGAGCCTGAGCAGCGTCGTCTTGAACCCTGCATGCGTCATCAACGCTGGTACTGGCGAGCCGAAAGGCAATTTCACCGTGGGAAACGTATCTCCAGGTTCCTACGTGATCAAAATAACAGGCAGCACGAATGACTTCGCCCAAGCCACATTCAATGTCACAAGTGGTCCATCGGTGACGCTCAGCCCTGCAACTGGTATAACAGGAACTGTCGTCAAAGTTACTGGCACTGGGTATTTGCCAACCGATACCGCATGTACAATTTCCGGTACAGGCATCGTCACAGTTGCAGCCTGCAGTATTGTGGCGGGAAGCGGAGCACCGAATGGTAATTTCACAGTTGGAGACGTCGTTCCCGGCGCCTATCTGATCACTGTGACAGGCAACAAGGGGGACTCGGCCCAAGCAACTTTTCAAGTCACGCCCGTGATACGCGGATTGACGCTTTATCCAACCAATGCAACTACAGGGTCGGTCGTCACTTTCAAAGGTACGGGCTTTTCTACATCAGACACTTCTTGTGTTGTTTTGTCATCTCCGACTACGCTTCTAATAGGAACCTACGTTTGCGCCATTAGTTCCGGAGTCGCGACGGGAAGCTTCACGGTCGGAGCGACTGCCACGGCAAATGTGAACTGGAATGTTACAGTGCGTGGTTCGCCGGTGAACGATAACGCTACCGCCAGTTTCCGTGTTATTCCGAAGATTTCGGTCGTCCCAACTGCAGGAACGAACGGTACGGTTGTGAGTACTCCCGGATCGGGATTTAGTTCCCTAGCTGTATTCTGCAATCTCACAGTTGTCCCTAACATTACGTTCGTTTCGGCCAGGTGCGGGATCGCGGGTAGCAGTGGTCAAGTTTCAGGGTCTTTCATTGTTTTCAACGCCCCGCCGGGGGTTTATCTTGTCAATGTAACGGACAGCGCAGGCTACTTCGCAGGAACGACTTTCACCGTTGGCGCGCCTAGCGCTAATATTGCAATAATACCAAACGTGGTGACACCCGGCGATTCAGTCGGAGTCGTTGGAGACGGGTTCAACCCATCTGACACGGCTTGCACGATTACCCCAACTGTCACCACGACGGGCACACCGACATGTTCGATCTCCGGCGGTGTTGTAGCAGCCACGTTTACAGTCTCCGGCACAGCGGCGTCAGGGTATTATGTCGTCGTAGTAAGCGCCACGCCATATGGGGACTTTGCCTCGAACTTCTTGGAGGTCACTATCACAACTATAACGATTACGACAAGTACTTCGACAACAACTAGCGTCACATCAACAACCGCAACATCAATCACAACAAGCGTTTCGAGCACGCTTACTACGACATCAATTACCAATACAGGAGTATCGACATACATCAGTTATTCCTTCACTACGACCACATCCACGGGGCAATCTACCACTTCGATTTCAACGACCACGACTGCGACATTCATGATAACAAGTTTCACCACTACCACAACGTCAACAACGGTAGCCGTTACCCACACTCTCGGAGGGGCAATTGGGCCCTCGTGGCTTTCTTCGCAGGATTTCAATGGAAACTTGTTAGAGTTGGTTTCGGTAATGAGCCTGCTAGGTTGGGTTCTAGTTAGGAGGTTGGCCTTTTGAGTTACAATGCACGCGCAGCAACTGTGACGTTTCTGTTGTTGATGACATCAGGATTGGTCTTGCTCTCATGGTTTAATGCTCCTGCCACTGGGATGATTGGACCTGCAACTGTTACGACTCCGGCTCCTACCACTATAATCACCTCCACATCAACAATTACGGAAGGTCCAGATACCACCACGTCTACGTATACGATATACACAGAGACTTCCACTACAACCGTCAGTTCCACTAGCACGACAACATCTCTCAGCTCCAGCTATACATCAACCCAAAGCCAAACACGAACCAATTCAAGCACACTGGCATCTTACACTGGAACCTCTACAAGCAGCATCATCTCAACCCTGTCCACCAGCGCCACTACGACTCAGACTTCAACTTCGGTCACAACATCTTTCTCAGTAACAACGGTTGCGAAGTTTCCGTCTTGTTTGATTGCTACGGCCACTTTCGGTTCTGAGCTTTCGCCTGAGGTCCAAGTTCTCAGAGACTTTCGTGATAATGAGATTCTGCGGACAGCGGCGGGCTCAGGCTTCATGGTTGCCTTCAACACTTGGTACTACTCTTTCAGCCCCCACGTGGCGGGCTATTTGTCCACGCACAGTTTTGAGCGAACAGTGATGAAAGGTGTCCTATATCCGCTGATCGGAATCCTGAAACTTTCCTCGCTAACATTCTCTGCCACAAGCGCTGTTCCGGAACTAGCAGCGTTTCTGTCGGGATTGGTGGCGAGCTCACTCATTGGCGCATTCTACCTAGGCCTGCCGCTGAGCCTACTCAGAGCGAAGATTCGGCGTCTGCCGGGATCGAACGCTCAAAGGATGCTTGAGAAGTCGTTGGTCGTCGCGCTATTCGCCGGAGTCTCAACACTTCTTGTCGGAGAGCTACTCGCATCCTCGGTCCTGCTAATGATAGCTAGTGCCGTCATAGTGCTGTCAACCTTGTTCTTCTCAGCCATATTCACGTCTGGAAGAATCGCCAGAAAGCTCCAATCTCTATAATCCGAGTGACCACTCGCCCTCCGGCGAGTCAATTTCCTCTGACTCAGCCCAGTGAGGGCCATCTGTGTGGAAATTGGCGGGAGAACATTGATTGAGATGTGGGACACTGCAATCCACGTAACGACTTAGGGGTAGTAAGAGTTCGGGAGCTAAGCTTTCTTTCTGAAGTATTCAACGATGCCTAGAGCTGGCAAAATGCTTCCTGCTCCTAGGGCTGTCAGAACAAGACCGCCGCTGACGAACATCATTACGACCGATAGTGCGAAGATCTCTGATATGATAAATCCAGCAATCAAGGCGGCCAGTGTTGCCGTTATCCATCTCGCCACTCTACCCTTGATCCTAGCATCAATTTTGTTCCTGCGCAGCCAGAGTATGGAGAACATTGGTAGGGCAAGGTATACTAGACCGATGAGAAAGCCTGAAACCAAGCCTGCCGCAAGGGCCGCGAGTTCCGGGTGGAATGCGACCACAGTGTAGGTTGATGATGCCAGCTGAAGCACGCCGATAAGTGGGTAAAGCGCCATCTTGGCTATGGTACGTACTGTTGCGTGTGAGTACTCGTATTGCGCTACTGCTGGGCTGAAGGAATAGTACCAGGCATTGAAGACGTCCATGAAGTTTGAGCCGGCGAAAGTGTTCGTGATCTGCTGGTCTCGGAAGTCTCGCAGGAACTGTACTTCGGGTGCGAGTTCAGAGCCGAAAGTGGCTGTGGCTATGAGGCATGGGGAAACCTGTACGCTTAACATGATCTGATGAGTCCGTGAAGGGTTTCCACTCGTTCCGGTTATTGTGAGCAGGTAGGTTCCAGCCGTGTTCATCTGTGCAACAATCTCCATGGTTGCGTGTTCGGTTCCACCGTTGGGTTGAGGGATTACGGAGGAAGGTGAGAAGGTGACCATGAGGCTTGGTGCTGACGGCTCAAACGCACCGGCAAATTCGACATTGCTATTGAAGACTCCGATCGAAGTAACAGTCAGGGCGGTGTCGGTTTGCGACCCCTGCACTAAGATGACTTCGGTAACCGGCGCGGTCAAGGTGAAGTCGCGGGGCACCTCAGTTATCACTAAGAGCGGTTCCTGAGCGGGATGATGCAGCTCGCCTCCAGTGGACAGACCGGAGATCGTGATTGAGTGAGAACCGGGGGGCGTATTCAAGTCGGTTTGCACTTGAAGCGTTGACGTGAAGGTGGGCAGGCCGCGGGCAGCCGTAAAGGAATAGTCCGCGCCTGTCGGCAGTCCGGCGGCTGTCAGGTTTACTGATTGTGAGGTTCCATTGGTCAGTGCAACTGCTATGTCGAATGATGCCGACTGTCCTTGAGCGATTGTAACAGTATTGGTGGTGGTAACGGTAATCGTGTAATTGAATGGGACCGGTGGGGGTGGTGGCGGGGGTTGCGGCGCTTGAACGTTCAGAGTGATTGTCGAGAACTGGTTCTGGCCACCGCTGCTCGCTTGTATGCTCATTAGATAGGTCCCGGTGGGCGTGGAATTCGTAGTTACAATGGTGAGCGTTGAGGTGAATGGTGGATTTGCGGTTTGAGGATTGAACTGAACACCAATGTTTGAAGGAGCATTGAGGAGGGTGAGCTGAACAGGTAACGGATTACCACTGATCCAAGCAGTCTGTACCCTGAAGGTTGCGTTCTGACCTCGAGTCACATTTCGCGTATTTGGAGACGCTGAAACTTGGAAAGTATATGGAGTGCTGAGGCGCCCTATTCTGTTTACATAACTCTCAGTGAACCAGATGTTGCCACCTGAATCCAAACTCAGGGAGGTCGGTCTCGAAGTGACGTTTGGAAGTCGGTACTCGGTGAACCCGTTCACCGGACCCTGATAGATGCCAATGGTTGATGTGAGCGCGGGATTCTGAATCTGGGAGGTTCCGGATACTCCAGGGGTTTCAGTGGCGCCTGCTATGCTGGAAGTTGCTGCGGCAGGCGAGGCGCAAGATGGTGATCCCGCGGCCGGAGCGATAGTACAATAAACTGGCACAAAAAGCTGCCCAACAAAGAAACTAGTAGTATTAAGATTCGCAATACTCCAAGAGTTACTCTCAGCAAACCATATGGCGTTTCGCGAAGAGTCAAATGCAACCCCCGCCGGCCCGACAAAATTGGTCGGGATCAAGGATTCTCGGTATAATGAGCCGCCTCCGGTGTCGTTCGCAAGAATTGAAATCCTGTTGCTGCCCAGGTTGGCGAAAATGGCGCTTGGAAAAGTGTCAACTAGCCCGAACGTGAGGTCCGCTGGTTGATATGATCCTAGGCCAAGCGAGTTTAAGTCCCATAACGTCAGGCGATTGCTGTTAGCCTCCAGTCGCCCGATCTTATTGTTGAGAGATTCAGTGAACCATACAAAACGGTTGCTTCCGCTGATTGGTTTGGTTACCACTTGAACATAGATGCCCCACGGTTTCAACGTAGGTGAGCCTGGGACGGTCGTAGCGCCTGGAAGAACCCATTCCGTCAAATTATTGGTGCTAGGCGTAAGTCTGCCAATGATGTCTCTTCCAGATTCTGTGAACCAAATGTCTATGTTTTCATCAACGTAAATGCCGACCGGGTTGCTTCCT
>Ga0315280_10004240_pt1 | contig 21347 bp, 15 predicted proteins | sample YL17G06_40_MG_FD_203697 | JGI IMG/M metagenome (GOLD analysis project Ga0315280, IMG submission 203697) | Sediment microbial communities from Yellowstone Lake, YNP, Wyoming, USA - YL17G06_40 | ecosystem: Environmental > Aquatic > Freshwater > Lake > Sediment | place: USA: Wyoming | collected...
TTTGCGTTGGACCAGTTTGCGTTGATTGGGTACCCGGCGCCGCTGCCGCACGGGGCCCGGCGGAGTTTGTTTTTGGGCTGACAAGCTAAAGCATGTCCCACGTGGTATAGTTGCAGACTGGCTGTGGTCTCGGTTCATAACGTCTCCAAGGTCTTCCATCTCTATCGCCGTCCGTCCGATCGAATCTTGGAGCTTTTTCCGCTGTTTTCCAGGCGAACTCATTCAGACTTTTGGGCGCTGCGCGATATCACTTTGAAAGTGGATCGCGGAGAGATCCTGGGGCTGGTCGGTCCGAATGGTTCAGGCAAGAGCACGCTGCTTCAGATCGTCAGCGGGATCCTGCGTCCGACCAGCGGGCGCGTGGTCACGGAGGGGCGGATTGCGGCGCTGCTCGAGCTGGGGGCGGGTTTCAATCCGGAGTTCACGGGGCGGGAGAACGTCTACATCAGCGGCGAGATCATGGGCCTGCCGCGCCGCGAGGTGGAGCGGGTGTTTGGGCGCATCGAAGCGTTTGCAGAAATCGGGGAATACATCGACCGGCCGGTGAAGGAATACTCGAGCGGCATGTACGTGCGGCTGGCCTTTGCAACGGCCATCCACGTCGAGCCGGAGATCCTGGTCGTGGATGAGGCGCTGGCGGTGGGGGACGCCATCTTCGCTATCCGGTGCATCCAGAAGTTCGAGGAACTGCGGCGCCGCAAGGTGACGGTGCTGTTCGTCTCGCACGACTTGGGGCTGGTGAAGCGGCTGTCGGACCGGGCAGTTCTGCTGTTGAACGGCCAGATCGAGGCGCAAGGGAGCCCGAACGATGTGGTCAACCGGTATGTGGGCCTGGTTCACGAGAGACAGCGCCGCGGGCCGGATGCGGAAGGCCGGCGGAGCGAGGGGTTGGCGGCCAGCTTTCGCCATGGGGACCGGACCAGCGAGATCGTTGGGGTGGAACTGCTGAACCAGGCTGGTGAACCGTGCACCACGCTGCTGAGCGGGGAGAGCGTCACCGTGAGGGTGCGGGCGGAGTTCCGGGCCGCGGCGCCGGCGGTGGTGATCGGGCTGCTCATCCGCAACCGGCTGGGCATCGACGTATTCGGCACGAACACGCGCCTGGAAGGGCGGGAGCTGGGCTCGTTTCAGGCGGGCGAGCGGGTCGAGCTGGATTTCCAGTTCGAGTGCCTGCTGGCCCAGCAGGAATACACGCTGACGGTGGCCACGCAGCACTGGGACGGCGCCAGCCAGGACTGGCTGGATGACGTGCTAAGCTTCCGGGTGGTGGAACCCACAGGCGCGGCGGGCGTGGCGCATTTCCCGACCCGGATACAATGGCGGCGAAATTAGGCTCATGATCTATGTGGTGGTGGTCTCCCTGGTGATGGCCGTTCTGTTGACCGTCACCGTCCTGAGGACGCTCAAGGTGCATGACCACGCGGATTTCCTGGTGGCCGGAAGGAAGCTGCCGTGGCCGGTGCTGGTGTTCACGCTGCTGTCGTCGTGGATCGGGGCGGGGAGCCTGTTTGCCGGGGGCGAGAACGCCTATCGGAACGGCTTTGCGGCGCTGTGGCAGCCGGCGGGCGGCTGGATCGGCCTGATCCTGATCTGGCGGATCGCGGGGCGGGCGCGGCGGTTCGCGCAATTCACGGTGCCGGACTTGCTGGAGACGCGGTACAACACCGCAGCCCGGGTGCTGAGCACGATAGCGATCGTGATCGCCTACACGGTGATTACCAGTTACCAGATCAAAGGCGGCGGAGACATTCTGCACCTGATCTTTCCCACGCTGGACCGGGCCACCGGGATGTACCTGATCACGTTCTTTGTGATCGTGTTTACGGCTGCCGCGGGGATGGCTTCGGTCGCCTATCTGGACCTGGTGATCGGGATGCTGGTGACGGGCATCGTGATCGTCTCGGTGCCGGTTTTGTTGCACAGCGCAGGCGGCTGGGAGGGCGTGAGGCGCAGTCTTCCGGCCAGCCATTTTCAGGTGCTGGGCGATCTGAGTTTGAGCCAGGCGCTGGGATTCACGCTCCCGACCATGCTGCTGATGATCGGCAACCAGGGGATGTACCAGAAGTTCTTCTCGGCGCGCTCGGAACGGGACGCGAAGTACGCAGTCAGCGGCTGGATCGTTGGCACCTTGATCCTGGAGACGCTGATTATCATGATTGCGGTCATCGGCAGCGCCCTGTTTCACCCGGACAACCCCCGCGAGATCATTCCCACCACCGCCCGGCTGGGTCTGCCGCCGCTGCTGGGGGCGCTGTTACTGGGCGGGGTATTCGCGAAGATCATCTCGACGGCCAATAACTACCTGTTCTCACCAGCGAGTAACATCATCCACGACGTTTACCAGAGATTCATCAACCCGCACGCGTCCGAGCGGAAGAACCTGCTGGTCTCGCGGCTGGTGGTCGTGGGGCTGGGGATCTTCGCGTTGTTGCAGGCGGCGCAGTTTGAATCCATTCTGCGGGCCGCGCTGTACGCGTATACGGTGTACGGAGCGGCGGTCACTCCGGCGGTGATGGCGGTGTTCTTCTGGAAGCGGACGACCACCGCGGGCGCGATCTGCTCGATCGCGCTGGGGACCGTGATCACGGTGGCGTGGAACCTGGCCAATGTGCAGTGGCTGGACGCGGTGTATCCGGCTTTGGCTGTTTCTCTGCTTAGCCTGGTGGTGGTCAGCCTGCTCACGGCGCCTCCGCCGGATGAGAAGTGGCGGCCATTTTTCGATGACGGGGAGAAGGCATGCATCTCGCACTGATTCAGAAGTTCCTCGGGGAGGAGGGGCTGGACGGGTGGCTGTTTTTTGACCACCACCGCAGAGACCCGCTGGCCTACCGCGTGCTCGGCCTGTCGCCGGAGAGGGTGGTGACCCGGCGCTGGTATTACCTGATCCCGGCCGCGGGAGAGCCGCGCGGGCTGGTGCATCGCATCGAGCGATCGGTCTTGGAGAGCCTGCCTGGCGCCAAGCAGGCGTACGCGAGCTGGAGCGAGCAGGTCGAGGGGCTTGCCAGGACGCTCTCCGGCTGCCGGCGGGTGGCGATGCAGTACTCTCCCAGGTGCGCCATCCCCTACGTGTCGATGGTGGACGCAGGCACGGTCGAGCTGGTGCGGGGTCTGGGAGTAGAAGTGGTGACCTCGGCGGACCTGATTCAGTATTTCGAGGCGCGCTGGACGCCTGAGAACCTCGAGTGCCACCTGGAGGCGGGCCGCAGGGTGGATGAAATCCGGCGCCAGGCTTTCCGGCTGATCGGAGATCGCATCCGAGGGAGTGAGAGAATCACCGAATTCGAAGTGAAGCAGTTCATTCTGGAGCGCTTCTCGAGCTCCGGACTGGTCAGGGACCACGGGCCGATTGTGGCGGTGAACGCCAATGCGTCGAATCCTCATTACGAGCCGCAAAGCGGGGCGAGCCAGGAGATCCGGCCCGCGGACCTGGTGCTGATCGATCTGTGGGCCAAGCTGGAGGGGCCGCAAGGCGTGTACTACGACATCACCTGGACAGGCTTCTGCGGGGCCCAGCCGCCGGCGGCCATGCGCAACGTGTTCGAGGTGGTGCGGCAGGCCCGCGACCGGGCCATCGAATGCGTCCAGCGGGCCATGGCTGAGAAGCAGGATTTGCGCGGCTTCGAGGTGGATGATGCGGCCAGGGGATCGGTCCGCGAGCAGGGGTTTGGGCAATACTTCACGCACAGGACCGGCCATTCGATCGGGGTGGAGGTGCATGGCGCGGGGGCCAACATGGATAACTTCGAGACGCATGACGAGCGCAGGGTGATTCCCTGGACGTGCTTCTCGATCGAGCCGGGCGTCTACCTGCCTGAGTTTGGGATCAGGTCAGAGGTCAATGTTTTCGCGGCCGAGGAAGAGGCCAAGGTCACCGGGGAGATCCAGCAGGAACTGGTGACGATCTGATATGCGGCTGGCCATCGTTGTGTTGCTGGGAGCCCAACTGTGGGGCAGCGAATTGCGGTCCTTTCGGAGGCAGTCGAACGTCTTCGCGCTCGAATTGAGCGACGGCAGCGGGGAAGTGGAATGGATCAGCGCTTCTTGTTTCCGCTATGCGCGATTCTGGGGTCCGCCGAAGGTCCGTCTGAAGCCCATCAAGCAGGAAGCAATCAAGGTCACGGCAGAGGACTCGAAGAGCCGCTTGCGGTTCTCCACCAGACACTTGAGCGTCGAGGTGGAAAAGTCCGGGTTGAAATTCAGCGTTCAGACTTCGGATGGCCCAGTGATGGTGGACGCGACCGAAATCCGGCGGGACAGCGACGGCATCGTGATCGAGCGGGAAGCCCCGGTGAAAGAGCGATATTACGGGCTGGGACCTAGAGCCACGGCGAGTGTGGACCTGCGCGGCCAGCAGATCCGGGCCGCGAAGCCATTCATGATCTCGAGCCTGGGCTACGGCGAGTATCACGCGGCGCCCGGAACTTACGTTTATGACCTGGCGCAGTCGCGGCCAGACCGGCGGCGGATCACGATTGAGGGCGGCGACCGGGTGGAGGTTTTTTTCTACTACGGACCCACGCCCAAGGAGATTCTGGAGGAACACGCCGGGGTGGCCGGGAGCATCCAGTCTCCGGGCTCGAATGAGTTCGGGATCCTTGCGGCGAACGGAGTGCCGAGAGCGGCAACCATTCTGAGCGCTCCCGGGGAGGGGTCGTGGGCCACTCTCGAAGAGAGCATCCGGTCCCTGGCGCACCTCAGCATGTCGGCCATGCTGCTTCCAGCTTTCGATCTCTCGCCTTACCAGTCCGGTGACGGCGCCTTGCTGGAGCGGGCCGCCCAGTTGGGCAGCGTGGCGCCGATTGTGTTTGCATCGAAAGCCGGTTTGAGCCGTCTGCGGAAGGGTCCGGTGTATCAGAAGACCGCGGAGATGAGGGAGCGGCTGACCCCCTTTTTGCTCGCCTATGCCCAGGAGGCCCGAGAGCAGGGATTACCCTTCATCCGCCCGCTGGCCATGACGTTCCCGAACGACCAGCAAGGAGTGCAACAGATCGACGAATTCATGCTGGGCGACGAATTGCTCATCGCTCCTGTGTGCGCCCCGAACGGCCAGAAAACGGTCTACCTGCCGCGAGGCATCTGGACCGATCTGCGGACTAATCAGGTCTACAAGGGACGACAGAGCATCGAGGTCCGGGCGGCAGTTGACGAACTGCCGATGTTTGCGAGAAACGGGGCCATTCTTCCACTGGCCTCGCTGGAGGCAGGCGGCCCGCTGGCGTTGCACTACTTTCCCAGGCTGGCCGCGGAGTTCTTTCTGCTCGAGGAGGATATCGGCGAGTGGTCGCAGGTTCACGCCTCGCCGGCGGTGGATTTTCTCCGGCTGGAAATCGACTCGATGGCGGCGCACACCTTCGAGTGGGTGGTTCATCACACCGGTCCGTGTGGAAAGGTCGCGGCGGTCGAGGGGCCCGACTACGTCCTGGTGAAGAGCCCGGGTGAACTCAAGCCCGGAACCTGGTTCTACGACCAGGCCAGGAACAACCTCCACATCCGGACCAGCGTGGCTGCGAAGCACAACCAGATTGTGAATGTCTATCTGTGTCAGGGCTTTTGAGCCGTGCGCCGGTTGCTGTAATATAGACGCAGCCCTCGCGTCATCCCGCGAAATAGGGGGGAACGTTCGTGGGCGTCACCGTGCCGCTCGGCTGGCCCCACGGCAGCGTCTCCGCGCGGTCCCTGACGCGGCTCCAGCGCACCTTGCCGTCGGTTTTCACTGCCAGGTCCAGCAGAGAGGTGATGCCGTTCCAAGGCTTCGTCTTGTCGCGAATCTGATGGCCAATCGGGTGGTCCAGTTCAACGTCCAGGCCGGCGTTGTCGAGCAAAACGGAGATCGTTGCGCCCCGGCCCCCATCGAGCATGGCCTGGGCCAGCGCGCCGTCGGGAATCGAGACCTGCCAGACGGCTTCGATTGACTCCTTCCCGGGCATCTCGCGCAACGCCCACAGCAGCCGCGCCGGCGTGTAGTTCTGATCGGGCGGATCCGTGTGCATGCGCATGAGCGGAGTCGCGTACAGCGGCGGAGTTCCGTGCTCCGCCCCGCGCAGCCGCAGCACTAGTCGCACGAAACCGAGCGGCCAGGCCGTGCGATACTTCGCGACCGCGGTGGCCAGGTCCGGTGGGGCGATCGGCACGCCCACACCGCGGTATGTCTCGTTCTTCGGTCCCGGAATGAGAAATCCCCAGGGGTCGTCGTAGATGCCCGACCCGAACGAGAAGCCCTCCGGAACGCCGTTCGAACGAAACGCCACGTCCATCGCGCCGGTGTCGAACAGTTGAATGGCGTCCCAGCCCTTGGGGTCGGTGGGCGAGTTCTTCCCGCGCACCCGCAGGACAAACGCGATGTGCGCGCCTCCCTGGCTGGACACGGTGTAGAAAAGGTAACAACTGCCCGGTGCGACGGGCGGCGAGCCGTTCATTGCTACGGGCGCCGACTGGCCGTCGGTGCGCCAGCGGCTGCTGCTGCCGAAGACCTTCTGCCCCGACGTGCCGTCGCCGGCGTTGAGTCCCGGGCCGAAATCCTTCTTGGTGAACCCGCGCGTGACCAGGCCGATAGTCGAGAGCTGCTGGCAGGCGGCCATGATGGGATAGGCGGGATCCTCCGAGAGCATCTTGTCATAGATGCTCTCGTCATCGGCCACCCCGCCCTTGAACTTGTGGAAGCTCTGAGCCGGGCCGCCGTAGGCCACGCAGGCCATCATTTCGGTGACCGTGCGCGCCCAGCGCTCCTCGTCCGGGCTCAGACCGAACTCCTCGGCCGGCAACCCGCGTGAGCCGTCGGGGCCCCACCAGGCCGGTTCCAGACCGCGCTGGAGCCGGTTCCAGATCCAGTTCAGGATGGTCTCGATCTCGGCGGGCCCGGGGTTGGCGAAATCGCCGCTGAACACCGGCGTGCCGACGACGGTGGAATTCAGCGCGACGATGAGCCGCGGTGAGCGGCGCGCCACCGTTTGTACGCTCTCCTTGTTGACTTTCGGAGCGGTCTCGATGAACTCGTTCAAACGCACCTTGCCACCGATTTCCATAATCACCTGGACCAAGCCGTTACCGCCCGTCGTGTTATAGACGGCTCGCCACACCCACGGATTCTCGAAGATCGGATCGGGCGCGAACACCTGGGTATCCTGGCCGATGTACATCTTGCCGTCAATCTCGACGGTGGCGGCGCTGGGGTCGTCCGGCGGGACAAGCCGTCGCATGGTGAAGGTCACCGCAGCCCTTACCCACTCTTGGCCGGGCGTATCAGGCTCGAGCACAAATGGATAGGGATAAAGGAACCGGTAGTCCAGTTTGAGCTTGCCGGATTCCTGGTACACGTCACAGAAGCGCCACCCTTCCCCGACGGTCTTGTCTTCCATTCCGTTCCCCTTACGTGGTCAGCAGAGTCTTCTTGCCCAAAATGACGCTGGCGCCGCCCGGCGGCAGTTTCTCCTCGGAGATCCAACCGTTCTTGTCGGTCTTGCCCGTGCGCGTTCCCCACGGAGAGCAGATCGCATAGTCGCGCGCGTCGGCCACGATCTTGGTCTGGCCGTCGATCTCGTAAGTCACCTGAAGCTTGAGGAAATCCTCATAGACCAGCGGCACGGCAGCGGGCGTGACGCGCCCGCCGACGATCGCATTGAAGCTGAAGTTCACCGGCGGGAACGGCACCCCGGGCTTGAGCGCCACCTGGTAGTTCACTCGCTTGGGGTGGAACCAGTCGTTCCACTCGGCGCTGGCCTGGCCGGCGCCGGCGACCGCCGCTTTCTCGCCGATCTTCCCGTAGCTCTCCTGAATCACTTCGAACACCACCGGCTGGCCCGCGCCCAGATCCGGCGCCGTGAGCAACATGCGCGCGGTCTCGCCATCGCTCACCTTCGGCCGGTCCCATTGGGCGGCCCACGGCAGAATCACCGGAACAACGCCTTCGCACGGCGATTCCGACGCCATGCGGTGATAGAAGCGGCAGGCAAAGGTGTCGCGAGTGTTCTTGAACTCGCGCCGCTCGGCTTGGTTGCTGCGGCGCAGCTCGCCATCCGACCAGAAGCGCTTCTTGCACGGGCCGGCGCCGTCGGAGGCCCGCCCGCAAGGCCACCGGCCCGGCGCCACCCGAAGGCCGGCGCGGAAAACGAAGACCACCACCCGCCGGTTCGGCGCGTTCTCTGCGTTTCGCTGCGCATGGTTGGCGGTCTTGTCCAGTTCCTTGCGCTCGTCGGCCGAAAACACCAGCACGGAATTGAACTCGCTGCACCCCTGGTAGTCCGCCTTGCCGCCGGCGTCGGCGCCGTTACCGAGGAAGTCGGTGCGCTGGAGACGGAATGGCGAGCCGTCGGCGCGCGTGCAGAGCGCGTCCATGTAGGCCAGGAAGAGCTGTTTGCGCGACTCGCGCGACCAGCCTGCGGAAACGCCAGTCTCGGCCGTCATCACGGGGAGCGCCCGCGTCTGCCAGTTGTCGCCGCCCTGCGGGTGGCTGTAGAGATCCTCCCACAGGTCGGCGTCGCGGATGAGCATGGCGCAAACCGCCTGTGCGCGCCGGCCGCTCAGCTTTTTGTTGTAGTCGTCGTCGCCCGTCGGATCGGCGTGCCCGAAGACCGAAAGAGACGCGGGCGGATCCCCGGGATGGCTTTGGCGCACCCGATCGACCAGATCGGCCAAATCGCGCAGTTCCGGCTTCATATCCGGCAGCACGAAGGACGAATCGAAGTCGAAACGCATGTCCTCGACGCGCCAGCATGCGATGGGCGCGATGCGCCGGCGGAAGGTGTTGCGCTCGTCGCCGGTGGCCGGGCCGGCCAGCAACACCCGCTCGCCCAATTGCGGGTGGGTGGCCGTGACGCCGCCTTCGGAAGACTTCAGAACCTCAGCAGCCATGCGCTTCCTGGAGCTTGGCTAGCGTGGCACCGTCGCACTGGCCGTTCACGGTCAGGTCATTGTCGCACTGGAACTCTTCGATCGCCGAGAGCAGCTCCGCCTCGTCTACCGGCGCCTGCGAGCCGCGATAGTAGCCCAGATTGGCCAGCCGCGCCAGAGCCCCTGTGGTCTGGTCCACGGGGTCCAGGTGGCCGATCTTCACCGGGACAATCGTGTCCAGGAGTGTGATCTCGCCGCTCTGCGCCGCCCGCGGGACTTCCGCGTCGATGTGGCCATCGGCGTCGCTGGTCAGTTTGTAGGCGCGGCCGTCCACGGTCAGCTCGCAGGGGGTGTTGGCGATGGGGCGGGCATCGACATCCTTCAGCGTGAGGCGCAGCTTCAGTTTTTCGACCCGCGTTACGAATCGGTGCAGGCGGCCGGTATCGCACTGCTCTTTCTTCACTTGTTTGTCCGGGATGTAGACCTGGTCGCCCGGGAAGAGCACGTTCGGGTTCTGCCGCTTCTTCTTGAGCTCGGCGTTCTTGGGGTGGTCCCAGATCGTGCGATAGTCGGCGAAGCCCAACTTCGCTGCCACGCTCGAGAGGTGATCGCCTTGCTGGATGGTGTAGGTCTGCGCCATGCGACCCTCTATGCCGGCCTCCACTCCGAGGCGTCCAGGCCCGGGAAGGAGACCTCGCAGAACCCGGGGTCAATCTGGTCGACGCGCGCGCGACCGTTGGAGTCAAGCGATCCCCGGCGCATCGTGCCATCCGGAAGATCGATGCGGTACTTCTCGCCGGCGACCGGCTTGCCGTCCTGGTCAACCAGTTCAATCTCTATCCACGTCCGAACGTCTTTTTCCTTGGCAGGCGGAGGCGCCGCGGGAGGCCGCCGATCCTGGAGGAGGGACTGAATCACGCCGGCGCCGATTCCGCTGAGAGTCGGGGCTTCCGCGAGCAGCAGTTCGCCCTGCTCGAAGGCCTCACGAAGCCGCGGCAGCACGATCTGCCGAATCGTCGCCTCGGAGGAATCGCGCAGGCGCGGGGTGCGCAGGGAGTAGTAGAGTTCCACCAGAGCCTCGCGGTGCGCCCCGCTCGCCGCCCACGCTTTGACCAGCTCGAACGCCGCGCGCGGCTCGAGTGGCTCCTCGCAAGGGCGCTGATCCGCCGAGCGGACGATGTACAGATTCTCGTTCTCGCCAGGAACGCTCCAGGTCTGGCGCCCTGGATCGGCCCGGCACTGCCACGGGCACGGTGCTTTGCGGGCGCCGGGGAATCGGGGCGCTGTTCTCACACTCTCAAACCAATCTGCGGGATTCCCGCCTTCGCATTCCGCGAACCTCAATGATAACACGTGTTACTCGCACGCCGAGGCCGGAGAATTGTCCAATACAAGACGATCCTGAAGCGGGCGTGGTTTCCAACACAAGATGATCCTGAGAATGAGAAGAGGCCAGGATGTTAGCGGGGGGAGGCGGACGGCGCTGGAGGCAGGCGTTCTGCGGGTGAATGCAATTCCGAATGCGGAATGTCGAAGAGCTGTCAGCGACGCAGATTTGCGAGTTTTTGAAGGGCACGGCGGCGGTCGACTTCGCGGGCCAAAGCCGGGTGGAAGTGTATGCCTGGCTGAAGACGAGGCTGGTGCAACAAGAGTACTTTCGTCAGGACAAGCGGCGACGCGGCTTCATCCGGGCCTATCTGTGCAAGCTGACCGGACTGAGCATGCCTCAAGTGACGCGCCTGATTGGGGTGTACCGGGAGACCGGCGATCTCGCAGCCAGGAGCTACCGGCGGCGGCGGTTTCCGGCCAAGTACACGGAAGAGGACATCGTATTGCTGGTGGAGGTGGACCGCGCCCACGAGCGACTGAGCGGACCGCCGACACGCCGGATTATTCAGCGAGAGCACCAGCAGTTCGGCAAGGCGAAGTTCGCCCGGCTGGGCGGCATTTCGGTGTCGCACCTGTACAACCTGAGGCGGAGTGCGGCCTATCGCAGCCGGGCATCGAAGTTTACCCGGACGCGGCCGGCGAAGGTCTCCATCGGGGAACGGCGGCGGCCGGATGCACAGGAGCGACCGGGCTATCTGCGCGTGGACACGGTACACCAAGGCGACTGGGACGGAGCCAAGGGGGTGTATCACATCAATGCGATCGACGCCGTGGCCCAGTGGGAAATCGTGGGCTGTACGCCGCGCATCAGCGAGCAGTATCTGGTACCGGTGCTGGAAGGGATGCTGCATCAGTTTCCCTTCCGGATTCTGGGCTTCCACGCCGACAACGGATCGGAGTTCATCAACCACACCGTGGCCAAGCTGTTGAACAAGCTGCTGGCGGACCGGGGCCTGGCCTATCGCACCACGTTCGTGATCGATAAAGAGGGCCGCATCCAGCACATCGAGCAAGGCGCGAGCGCGGTGGATCCGACCGGAGCGGTGCAGGCATGCAGCCGGCTCGGGCACCGGCGCTATACGCAGCGCCACAAGTGATTGCGCATCCGCTCCCTCACGGTCGCGGCTCGGCTGCAGATTCGGAGCCGCGCGCGTCAGCGAGCGGTCTGGAACCTGGCGCAGGCATTAATGGCGCTGTGTACAGCAGCTAGCACGAGACGTGGAGGGTGTCCCCTTTCTTGACGCTCACCGGCGTGGCGAAGCGGATGGTGGCTTCGCCTTGTTTGACGGTGGCCGTGGCGCGTACCGGTGCGACCACCTTTGTTTTGGCTCCCAAGAAAGGGACGCGTAACACCGCCAGTTCCAGGTTTCCACCTTCGACCGTGATTTCTGCATCAAGTTTCTCCGGGGTCAGTTTCTGGGAGTAAGTGCCCCAGGAGGTCCCGCTCGAGTACAGGCACCGGAAATCGTTTCTACGGACCCGGGGGAAAAAGCGCATTTCCTTTTCGGGAGCGGAGTAACTGAAACCGGACAGGGCGGTCAGCAGGGACCAGCTTGCCATGGCGCGCGCGTAGTGGTGGCCGCACTCGAACTCGTTCCAGGGATTGCGGCGCGCGCCGTCATGGCGGTTGCGTACCGCCTCGACGATGGCCAGTCCCTCTTTGACCAGGCCCTCATAGATCAGGTGCGCCGCCACCTGGTACTCGATGCCGGTCCAAACCTCGTCCGAGTAAACAAAGGGCAGGGCGGGACGCTTGTCCTTGGGCCAACTGCACAACAGGAGGCCTTTCTCGTCGTTGAGGGCGTAGAGACGCTGGGTGTTGGGAAAGTCGCTGAAGTCCTGGCGGAAGTTGTACCGGAAAATCGAGCGCAGAGCGGTCCGGATGCGCTCGTGGGGCAGAAGCTTACCCAGGTCCACGACCTCGGCAAACCACTGGCCGAGTAACTGGTCCGACAGGCAGCCCTCGCCATACTGATACCTGCCGGCCTTCTCCTGCTTCTCATCGACCTTCTGGATGTAATACTCCCCGTTCCATAGGAGGCGATCCAGATTGGCGCTGCCTTGCTGGAGTACCTTCTGGTAAGTGTCCGCGGCCGAGTTATCGCCGAGATAGCGCGCCATCCTGACGGCCGCGGCCAAAGCTCCGAGGTACAGGGAGCCCATCATGCTGTTGGGGCCGTAAAACTCGATGTCGTAGGTGTTGTGCTGTTCCCCCTCCATGACGCCGTCGCGGTCCGCGTCCCAGCTCACCCAGGCGTACTCGATGGCGCGCTTGACCTGGGGCCAGAGCTTGCGCAGCCACTGGTCGTCTCCGGAGAGGCGCCACTCGCGGTAAACCTTCATGACGCAGCCCATCTGGCCGTCCGCGGCCGGACGGTTGCGATTGCCGCCCTGGCGCAGCGGGACCGGGGTGCGGAAGCTCATGCTGCCGTCGGGGCGCAGGTTGACCAAAAAGTCGGTCTCGCGCATGCTGCGCTCGAGCTCGGGGTAGAGATGCGCCAAGGCCTGCTCGTAGTTGTAGACGTGCGTGCAGTTCATGGGGCAGCAGCCGGCATTGTCGTTGCAACCCTCGAAAGCCAGCGTGAGCTTGTTCTCCATGACCATGACCGTGTTGGTGCGGAGGATGGAGGCCTGGCTGGAGACCGCGTCGATGACCGGGGCCGGCAGGGTCGAGGCGAACAGGATGTCGCGATAGCGCTCGGAACGGGCGCGCAGCGAATCGAAATTGCGGGCCGCGTAGGCTGCCGGCTCCCAGGCCGACGGCCAGCGCGAGCCATAGTGGTTCTTCAGCGGCTGGCCCCGGTCCTTCTCGCCCGACCAGTAGTTTTCGGTGTTTGGGAAGCGCCAGGCCAGCACAAAGAGCACCTTCTTGGTTTCACCTGGGTTCAGGGTCACATGCGCGGCCAAAGTGGCGTACTCGGTCCCGCCCTCCTCGGAGGGCTTCGAGGGAGCGCTCGAAAACCGCCCCTTGGAAAGGTACTCATCCCACCACCTCTGAAACTCGTCCCACCAGCCGCCGTGTTCCCATTCCAAGCGGCAGGAAGCGTCCTCGGTGGTGGTGAGCAGGGCCATCGAGCCGTGCCGGGTCGAGTTAGAAGCGTGCTTCTGCGAGCTCATGAACAGGCCGCGCAGGTCCGGCTCGCTGCGGAACTCGTTGAGATTGGCGCCGAAGAAGGGGGCGCGCCGCCCGCGCAGTTTGGCCACGCCGTCGTAGCCCACCGGGTTCATGATCGAAAAAGCCACGGCGGCTTCGAGCTTGGACTCGGCGCGCGAGGTGAGCGTGTAGGAGAGCAGGGCCACCGGCAGGCCGGAGTCATCGGTCTCCAGAGGGATCATGGGGTTGAAAGCGTCCAGCGAGACCGATACCGGCAGTTTCGCATCCAGAAAGCGGATATTGGCGAAAGGATAGGCCCCCGTGAACACCGCTTCGCGGAAGCGGGGCAGGCCCAGGGCGGTTTCGCGAGGAACGCCCGAGCCGCCGCTGAAGGGGGGCAAAGGCTGCCGTTCCAGCACCCGGATGCGGGGCTTCGCCAGACCGCCGCCGGCCAGGCGCAGGGCCACAAAGGTGAACGGCAGAATGCCGCCCTTGTTCGGCCGGTTGAAGATTTCCCAATCGCGCAGGTTGCCGAAGCCGCCCAGGGAGACAGTTCCGGTGCCGATTCCGCCCAGCGGGAAGGCAATCTCCCGCAGGGCCTCTCCGCGGAAACTGCGGCCGGGGGCTGGGGGCGGCGGAGACTGCTTGACCTCCTGTGCCGCGGCCAGTGCGGCGGTGCTGGCGAAAAAGTTTCGTCGAGTGAGCTTCATAGCAAATCTCCTGACAATCTAAAGTATGTCATGTGGCACGGACATTCATCTCGGTGTTCTCGTGGCCCCGCCGGATGGCTTGCTTGCGGCTGGGCGGGTTTCGGGCAGGCCCAGCAGTGTGGCGGGGTTGACCTTGGCCATGCGGTCGATCTGGCCGGCGCTGAATCCTTGTTCGCGGAGGATGCGAAAGTACGCCAGCAGGCCGTCCGGATGGAGCGGATTGCCGGCCTGGCCGAGATCGCTCGAAAGGATGCAGTGTTCGGGGCCGACGCCCCGGATGGCGGCGGTGTATGCCTGGGCGACGGAAGCCTGGTTGGCGCCGAGCAGGCTGTTGTAGCAGAACTCGATGAAGGCGCCGAGCTGGGCGGCTTCCTTCATCTGGGCCAGGGACATCTCCACTGGCGGCGAGATGGGGTGGGTGACGACGATACGCTGGACCCCGCGCGCCTTGGCCTCGCGAATCAGCAACAGGTTCTCTTGGGCCGACGAGTGGCCGGTGGCCAGCGCCAGCTTGTATCGGGCCATCAGGGTCAGGACCTCGTTGACCTCCGGCAAAAGCCGGCCGTTCCTGGAGATGGACACGAAGGGCCGCGATTCTTTCGAGGACCGCACCTGATTTTCGGCATCGAAGGTGGGCATCCACACGATGCGGCCGCAGCCGCCCTTGAGACGGGCCATCTGGTCGACCGCGGCCGGATTGATCCCGCCCACCGGGCGGTTCAGGGCGATCCCTCCGAAGACCTCGATTCCGGAGACCTGCTGCCGCGCCAGCCAGGCCATCCCGGCCGTGGATTCGAAGTGGTTCTTGAGCACCACACCGCGCAGTCCTCGGGCTTGCGCCAGCTTGGCCAGGGCAATGCCGTCGATCGAGCGGGCCATGCTGTCGGGATCGCAGTGGGCGTGCGTGTCGATAACCCCGGCCAGGGTCTGAGCGTCGGAGGCCGGAAGACCGCAGGCAAAAAGGCAAAGAAGTAGTTTGTGCATGTTTGGTAATAGTATAAAGAATTGCAGCCCTTTGTCCCGCTGTTTTCCAACCCCCATCTCCAGACCCTGGCGGCGCACTTCTGGCCCAGGCGGCTCGAGCAGCGGCGCTTCCCGGTCGAGGCCAAGCTCTACCGCACCCAGCCGGAGGTGCGAGTGCTGGTTCACACGCAGCGCCCCGCGCGCGCTGCCCTCGGCCAGGCCGTGCTGGTACACGGTCTGGAGGGCTCGAGCAACTCCGGCTACATGCGCAGCATGGCGCAAGCGGCGCTGGAGGCCGGGCTGGCGGTGCACCGCGTCAACCTGCGGAGCTGCGGCGGCACGGAGGCTCTGAGCGCGACCGGCTACCATTCGGGGCTCACCGGCGACCTGCTGTTTCTGCTGCGGAAACTGGCGCAGGAAGGCCCGGCGCCGGTCTTTCTGATTGGCTACTCGCTGGGGGGCAACCTGGCTTTGAAACTGGCGGGCGAGCTGGGCGAGGAGGCGCGCCCGCTGTTGGCGGGAGTTTGCGCGATTTCCACGCCCATCGACCTGGCGGCCTGCGCGCACCGCCTGGGCGCGCCAGAGAATTGGGCCTATGAACAGCGCTTTCTGCGCAGCTTGAAGCGGCGGGTGCGGGTCCGGCAGCGGCACTGGCCAGGACGGTTCTCCCTGGACGACCTGGACAGCATCCGCAGCATCGTGGATTTCGACGACCGGATCACCGCCCCGGCCTTCGGCTTCCGCGACGCCGCGCACTACTACGCCACTCAGTCCGCCGCCGGCTTTCTGGAGCGCATCCGGGTCCCCGGGCTGCTGGTCCAGGCCAAAGACGACCCGGTGGTCCCGTTTGACATCTTCGAGCAGCCGGGCATCTCTGAGAATCCCAACCTCGAACTGCTGGCGGTCGAGCACGGCGGGCACGTGGGCTTCCTGGCCCGCCGCCGGCCCCGCTTGTGGGCCGACCGGGTGGTTCTAGAATGGATATTGGAAACCGCTCCCTGACGGTCGCGGCTCCGCAGCCGTTTCGGAGCGGTCTCTGAGGAACAGCGGAACAAATTGCCGATAGATTGCGTCCTTTAGACGATGAGGTCCACAGCATCTTTTGCGGAAGCCCTGTCTGTTGCGGCTGGTTCGCTGCGCGGCAGCAAGCTGCGCAGTTTTCTCACTCTGCTGGGCATCATCCTGGCCACCACCACCCTGATCGCGGTGATGTCGGTCATCCACGGCATGGACGTCTATATCGCCGAGCGGGTGTCGGATATGGGGGCGGACGGGTTCCGGGTGGAGCGGTTTCCCATGATGGGAAATTGGGACCCGAAGAAGTTCGTCGAGATGCTCAAGAAGAATCCCCAGCTCAGCGAGGATGAGTTCGATTTTCTGAAGAGCCGCGCGGAGTTGAGCAGCGCCATGGGGATGCAATCCAGCCGGCGGGTCACAGTCTTCTATGGCAAAGAGACGATCGAGGATTGCCGTCTCACCGGGGTCAGCACCAACATCGGCGTGATCACCAACACCAAGACCGCCATCGGCCGCTTTCTGACTGACGTCGAGGACCGCCGGCGCCTGCCGGTGGTCTTCATCGGCAATGACCTCAAAGACAAGTTTTTCCCGAACGTGGATGCGATCGGCAAGGTCATCGGCATCCAGGGACGCCCCTTCGAGGTGGTGGGGGTGGCCAAAACGCAGGGCACGGTCTTCGGGATGTCCCGCGACAACTTCGTGATGATCCCCATCCAGACCTACTTCAAGATGTACGGGGCGCGCATGGGCCTGGGCTACGCCTGCAAGGCTCTGGACCGCGCCCACCTGTTCCAGGCGCAGGATGAGATCCGGGTGCTGCTGCGCTCCTCGCGCCACCTGCGTCCCAAACAGGAAGACAATTTCGGCCTGTTCTCGTCGGATTCGCTGGTGGCCCAGTGGGACCAGATCACCGGCGCCCTTGCGGCCACCGCGATGGCGGTGGTTTCGGTGTTTATGGTGGTGGGGGGCGTGGTGATTATGAACATCATGATGGCGGTGGTCACCGAGCGCACCCACGAGATCGGGATCCGCAAGTCGGTCGGCGCCCGGCGGCGTGACATCCTGAACCAGTTCCTGGTGGAGTCCTCGATGCTGGCGGCAGTGGGCGGGTTGATTGGCGTGCTGCTGGCTTATGGAGTGGCGATGGCGGTGAGCAACCTGACGCCGGTGCCCATGGAGGTGCCCTACTCGGCCATCGTGATCGGAGTGGGACTGTCAGCCACGGTGGGGTTGTTCTTCGGGATCTATCCCGCGCGGGCGGCCGCGAGAATGGATCCCATCGAAGCCTTACGGATGGAAAAATGACTTTGGGCGATCTCAATTCCGGAGTGCGCATGGCGCTGGGCACGATCCGCGAGCACAAGCTGCGCAGCATTCTCACGGTGCTGGGGGTGATTATCGGAACCGGGACCGTGATCGCGGTGGGTTCGATCATCACCGGTCTGGACAGCACCATCAGCAACATCTTCCGCAGCATGGGGCCGAACACCATGCTGGTGTTCAAGTTCAACATCGGCCCGCGCTTCGGCCACCTGTCTTCGGAGGAGCGCCTCAGGAAGCCGCTGTCGCTGGAGAACGCCCGGGCCATCGCCGAGCGCTGTTCGTCGGTCGAGTACGTGAGCCCGTATCTGCTCCCGCCCAACCTGTTCATGCGGGGCGGGATGAACCGCGCCAAGTACAAGGGCGATGAGATCTACGACTTTGAATTCGGGGGCACCGAAGAGGCCTACGCGGCCGGCGGGACGGTGATGACCTCCGGCCGGTTCATCAGCGACACCGACAACAAGCACCACCTGCCCGTGGTAGTGATCGGGGAGGACATCCGGAAGTCCTGGTTCCCGAGTGTGGACCCGGTGGGCAAGTTGATCGAGATCAACGGGCACGAGTTCGAGGTCATCGGGGCCATGGAACGTCCGGCGGCCTCTTTCCCCGGCGAGGAGGATCGCCGCCTGCTGCTGCCCTACTTCACCATGAAGAAGATGTTCCCCAACGCTAAGGAGAACATGCTGGTGGTGATCGCCAGAAACGGCCTGCTGGCCCCGGCCATGGACGAGGTGCGCAATGTCCTGCGCATCGAGCGGCGCGTCCCCTACGACAAGCCGGACAATTTCTCGATCTCGACGCCCCAGCAGATGCTCGAGGACTTCCGCTCGATCATGGCGGTGACGGCCATCGTGATGGTGGTGCTCAGCTCGATCGGCCTGCTGGTGGGCGGCATCGGGGTGATGAACATCATGCTGGTCTCGGTGACCGAGCGGACGCGCGAGATCGGCATCCGCAAGGCGGTGGGGGCCAAGCGCAGCGACATCATCGTGCAGTTTCTGACTGAGGCGGTGGTGCTGACCGGCCTGGGGGGCCTGCTGGGAATGCTGCTGGGCTGGCTGATTTCGCTGGCTTCGCACCTCATCTTTCCCAATCTGCCCACCGAGGTTCCGCTGTGGGCGGTCGCCATGGGCATTGCCGTTTCCGTCAGTGTAGGCCTTTTCTTCGGCATCTGGCCGGCCGCCAAGGCCGCTCGCCTGGATCCCGTCGAGGCCCTCCGCTACGAGTAGCGGCCAGCTACTTGCCACGAGTGTTCTGTCCGGGTGGATTGCTGTGGGGCGGGCGCCCTCGCCCGCAGCCCGACCCCCTGGTCGGGCTTGGCCTGGTTCCCAACCAGAGCCGGACGGGGGCGTCCGGCGCGGTCCAGGGGGACCGCCCCACAGACTTAGAATGGGAATAGTTGCACTCCCGGAGAACGAGACTGATGCTGGTGTTGCTGTTGGTTTGGCTGCCGTTGGCGCTGGGCGCCCAGAACCTGAAGGAGTTCGAGAGACGCGTCACCGAGTTCACTCTGGCCAACGGGCTGCACTTCATCGTGCTGGAACGTCACAACGCCCCGGTGGTCTCCTTCCACACTTATGTGAACGCCGGATCGGTGGATGATCCTGGCGGGAAGACCGGCCTGGCCCACATGTTCGAGCACATGGCCTTCAAGGGGACCGAGCAGATCGGCACGAAGAACTACCCGGAAGAGAAACGGGCGCTGGAAGCGGTCGAGGAGGCTTACAACAAGCTGGAAGCTGAGCAGGACAAGGGGGCGCGCGCCGATCCGCAAAAGCTCGCCTCGCTGGAAGCCCAGGTGCAAGCCGCCATCGAGAAGGCCGGCTCCTACGTGGAGCCCAACGCCTACCCCCGGATCATCGAAGAGAACGGCGGAGAGGGCCTCAACGCCAGCACCGGCGAGGATTCCACCAACTACTTCTACAGCCTCCCGGCCAACCGCATCGAGCTGTGGTTCCTGCTGGAATCGCAGCGCTTCCTGCACCCGGTCTTCCGCGAGTTCTACAAGGAGCGGGATGTGGTTCGGGAAGAGCGCCGGATGCGGGTGGATTCCGACCCCCAGGGCATGCTGATCGAGATGCTGCTGGCAACCACCTTCGCCGGCCACCCCTACCGCAATCCTTCTGCCGGCTGGGAGAGCGACATCGAGCACTTGCGCGTGCGGGACGCGGAGCGCTTCTTCAAAACCTGCTACCTCCCCAGCAACATCACCATCGGCATTGCCGGGGATGTGGACCCGGCCCAGGTCCGGCGTCTGGCTGGCAAGTATTTTGGGCTGCTGCCTGGGGGGCCTGCGCCTCCCAGATACCATACCGAGGAGCCGAAACAGGAAGGCGAGAAGCGGGTGAGGGTGGAAACCGCCAGCCAGCCTTTCCTGGCTCTGGCCTACAAGCGCCCGGACCAGAACCACAAAGACGATCCGGTCTTTGACGTGCTCAGCGAGATCCTCTCCAGCGGGCGCACCAGCATCCTGTACCGGGAGTTGGTCCGTGACCGGAAGATTGCGGTGGCGGCACTGGGCGCCAGCACCTTCCCCGGAGGTAAGTTTCCCAACCTGTTTGTGTTCTACCTGGTCCCTTCGGCGGGGCACCATGTCGAGGAAAACCTGAAGGCCTGTGACGAGATCATCGAGCGCTTGAAGAAAGACCAGACCGACGCCGCCACCCTGGCCCGCGTCAAGACCCAGGTGCGCGCCTCGTTGATCCGGCAGTTGGACAGCAACTCCGGCCTGGCCGCGCAACTCACCTTCTACCATGTGAACTACGGGAATTGGCGAACGCTGTTCACCGGTCTGGAGGACATCGACCGAGTGAGCGCCGAGGACGTCCAGCGCGTGGCGCGGCAATACCTGGTCGAGAGCGCGCGGACGGTGGCCTGCACGGTGGCGCCGAAGGGGGAAGGGAAATGAAACGCAGGCTTCTGCTGCTGGTCTTCAGCGCTGCGGTTGTGTGCGCGCAGCCGCTTCCGTCCTACAACCAGCTAAAATTCCCGCCGCTGCGCCAGGTCCAACCGCCGGAGGTGGCTACCTACACGCTGCCTAACGGAATGCGGCTGTACTTACTCGAAGACCACGAACTGCCTCTGGTGGGCGGCTTCGCCCTGATCCGGACCGGCAACCTGTTTGACCCGCCCGGCAAAGTCGGCCTGGCGGAGGTGACCGGCGCGGTCCTGCGCACCGGCGGCACTTCCAGCAAGACCGGGGACGAGCTGGACCTTGCGCTGGAGAACATTGCCGCCTCGGTCGAGAGCTCGATCGGGGAGAGCAGCGGCCAGGTATCGTTTTCAGCCCTTCGGGAGAACACCCATCAGGTGCTGGCGGTGTTCAAGGAGGTCCTGACGGCCCCCGAGTTCCGCCAGGAGAAGATCGACCTGGTCAAGATGCAATTGCGCAGCGCCATCTCGCGGCGCAATGACGAAGCCCAGGAGATTGCCAGCCGCGAGTTCGGCGAGATTGTCTATGGCAAGGACACACCCTACGGCTGGCGCATCGAATACGCCACCCTGGACCGCATCCAGCGCCAGGACCTGGTCGAGTTCCACCGCCGCTATTTTTTCCCCGCCAACGTCATGCTCGCGGTTTACGGCGATTTCGCGGTTGCGGAGATGAAGGCGGCCTTGGAAAAGTTGTTTGGGGACTGGAACTCGCAGCAGCCTCCGGCGCCTCCCTTTCCTCCGGTCCGCTCTGAGCCGCACCCGGGCGTTTTCCTGGCCACCAAGAGCGACGTGAACCAGACGGTCTTCCAGATCGGGCACCTGGGCGGCCTGCTCCGAGACAGCAACTATCCCGCGCTGGAGAGCCTGGCCAGCATCCTGGGGGGCGGCTTCTCGAGCCGGCTGTTCAAGAGAATTCGCACGCAGCTTGGTTACGCCTACGGCATCGGCGCCTCCTGGGGCGCCGGGTACAACCAGCCCGGCCTGTTCCAGATTTCCGGCAGCACCAAATCGGAGTCTACTGCCGAAACCATCCGAGTGGTGCGCGAGGAGATCGACAAGATCCGCTCGGCCGAAGTGTCCGAGCAGGA
>Ga0315280_10004241_pt1 | contig 21341 bp, 23 predicted proteins | sample YL17G06_40_MG_FD_203697 | JGI IMG/M metagenome (GOLD analysis project Ga0315280, IMG submission 203697) | Sediment microbial communities from Yellowstone Lake, YNP, Wyoming, USA - YL17G06_40 | ecosystem: Environmental > Aquatic > Freshwater > Lake > Sediment | place: USA: Wyoming | collected...
GTAGCTTTCGCCAGTTTCCATGACTTTAGTGCCAGTTTCTGTTGCGACAATGCATGGAATGCCTAGTTCTCGGCTTACGATGGCTGCATGACATGTAACTCCGCCTTTGTCTGTAACTATTGCGCCAGAGAGTTTCATGAAAGGAACATAGTCAGGATTAGTCATGGTTGTGACTAGTATGTCGCCTTTTCTCATAAGCCTCGAGGCATCATCAGTGGTGAGAACAACTTTTGCGAAGCCTGCACCAACCGCTCTTTTTCCAGCCGCTATACCTCTAACAACAACTTTGTGCTCCATTTTCTTTAAGAGGGGAGTTAACGGTTTTGGTGCCTCAATTTTCGGCGGTATCTTTTCTGTACTCCAAACAGTTTCTGGTCTAGATTGGACTATGAAGGTGTTTTCTGGAAAACTTATGTCACGGTCTATAGCCCATTCAATGTCTTGCGGTTTTCCATAATGTTCTTCAATATGTTTGGCTAGTTCTGCAAGTTTGCCTATTTCATTGTCTGTTATGCATGATTTTTCTTGCCTTTCAGCTGGAACATCAACATGAACTGTTTTGCCAGTTTTCAGGTCGCGAACATATTCTACTGTTTTCTTGGCAACTCTTCTTTCGATGATTTGTAATGTTTTTTTGTCAACTATGAAGTCGTCGGGAGTGACCGCTCCTGAAACAACTGATTCGCCTAGTCCCCAGTTGCCTTCTATAACGATTTGGTTTGGGTCTCCTGTAACTGGGTTTATTGTAAATGTGACGCCTGCTGCTTTCGAGTTTACCATTTTTTGGATGCCGACGCTTATGAAAACGTCTTCATGTTTGAAGCCTTTCTGTGTTCTGTAATAGATGGCTCTTGGCGTGAATAGACTTGACCAGCATTTGATTGTCTTGTCAATTAGGTCTGTTTTGCCTTTTACATTTAAGTAGGTTTCCTGCTGACCTGCAAAGGAGGCGTCAGGCAAGTCTTCTGCGGTCGCGCTTGAACGCACGGCAACAAAGGCTTGGCTTGAATTTGTTCTTTTGCTAAGTTCATTGTACTCGTCTAATAGTGCCTTTTGAATGTCATGTGGCATTGGTGTTGCTTCAATGATTTTTCTAACTTTTTTGGATGCTTCTTCATTCTTTTTTGGGTCATTGATGTCGGTAACGGTTTCGTTGATGGTTTTGTATATTTTTTCGGCGATGCCTGTTTCTGTGATAAATTTCTTGTAAGCGTAAGCTGTGACTGCAAATCCGGGAGGAACTGGAATTCTGGCTTGGAGCATTTCACCTAAGTTAGCGTTTTTGCCTCCGACAAGTGGAATGTCTTCTTTTCTCAATTCCTCAAACCGAATAACTAGCTTTTTTTCAGAAGATAGTTTCCTTTCTTTTGGTGAAGTTTGCATTTTGTTTGCCCCCTGCTTAGTCTGCGGTTTTCTCTACTATTATTCTGCAGGTGGTTGGCAGTTTTGCTTGACCTCGTTTTAAGGCTATTTTTGCTGTTTCGATGCCGTTTGCATTTACGCCAATTTCTATAAGATGTTGATTCGGCCTGATTCTAGCAGCTGTGCCACTTGGTTTGCCAAAAGATTTTCTCATTCCTTGTTGCAGTCGGTCTGCGTGGGCTCCAAAAATAACCTTATTTTCCCTAAGTACAGCATGCGGGTATGGCATAACTCGCAGATAATAGCTATTGCCCAGTTTTGCTTCGAGAACGCGGTTTACAGTAATACGTGTGGCCTCTAATGCGTTGTGACGGATTTGAACTTCTTCTTGGGAGACCAGTACCGCCTTGTACTCATACTTGCCTTTAGGGTCGCCCATGGTGAATTTGGTTATTTTTGGTTGAGGGGATCCTCTAATATACTTTTTTCTGGTGTAGGCTTGCCCTTTTACTTCCCTATAATTACGGGCTTTCATGAAGTATTCCCTTCTCAGCATTCAGAATGCGGATATTTAAAGCATTTGTTTAGATTTAATCTCAATTAAGAATATGGTTTTGCGAGCGCACTATAGTGTGTTCCAATATGTCAGCATCTTTTTTTCTACTCTTTCTTAATAAAATTGAGGAATTTTTGCATGCGTGCAGAGTTTATTTATATACACTTAAGAGGTTTGTTGGGTTTTCTAGTAGAGATACGGATGAACTTGTTGATTTAGGTCGAAAGAATGCTGAGGATGACCCACGACTTCCTCAAGATGTTATACAATATCTTAGACTTGGCGAGCACTGCCAAGATGTCAAGATTGCCAGTTGGTGAACAATGTACTCCGACAAACATATATTGTTTCGGAAGCCAATAGAGTGCTGGACATCGGTGTTAGACATGTCGAATGGTTAGTGCAAATGTCTGATCGGATGATTTACGTTTTTATATTAGGAAAAAATTGGAAGCTTTCTGTAGCAGAATTAGTATCCTTTCTGAAGTCCAGAGCGTACACGCCGAGAATAATCGATATCTCAAAATCATTTGTTGTCATTGAGTTGGAGAATGCTTTAGATCCTTCAATTGCGGTCGATCTTGGTGGCACTATAAAGATAGGTCGAGTTATCACGGAAATCCCTGTTGAAACCGTGAACAAAGCGTTTCTTGAGAGAGATAAGCAAGCTAGGAATCAGATTCAGACGAGTCTTTCTTTAGGCAACACGGGGGAAAGAGTTTTTGATGCATCAAAGGCAATAAGCATTTTTGGAGTAAGCGTGTACTCTGTTGACACACAGTTTTCTAAGAGTTCTATCAGAATGCAACGATTCTTGGGGAGTTACTTCAAAAAAAATCTTGCTTCTCGTGGTGAAAAAGCGAAATTTATGGGGTTCCCTAAAAGCAGATATATGCCGCAGCTAACTCATGTCGAAGTCTTGAAAAAAGGCTTAGTAGAAAATAGTGCAGAAATTTTGTTTTGCATAGGAAAGGAAGAAGCATTTCTATCCAAGACAATGGCAGTGCACAACCCGTTTGAATTCCAGAAACGAGATGTAGAGAGACCGTTTCAACGAAAGATTTTTTCAATATCGCCAAGATTGGCGAAGATTTTGGTGAACTTGTCTATGTGCTTACCTGAAAACAGGTTGCTTGATCCTTTTTGTGGAGTAGGCACCATTATTCAGGAGGCTGCCTTAATGCAAATGGAAGTTATTGGGGTGGATAAAGATTCTTGGTGTGTTAAGGCTGCTCGTGCCAACCTTGCTTGGTTAGAGAAGGAATATTCCTCTCAGTTAAAAGGGGCACGTTCTACTATTCTATTAGGCGATGCGCGAAGTCTAACAAATCAAATTGAGACGAATTCGGTGGATGCTATTGCAACAGAGCCTCCTTTAGGACCAGCATTACGTTATATTCCAACGATATCACGCGCAAACCGTATTATCGGAGACTTGAAATCCTTGTACTATGACTTTTTAGAAGAGGCTTATAAAGTCCTAAAATCTAATGGACATTTGGCAATCGTATCACCTTGCATTCGGACGCGTACTTGTGTACCAGTTTATTTGGATATAGATAAAAAAGCCGAATTAGACGGCTTCAAAAAAGTCTACCCCGTCAAAAGAGAGGATTTCATGATAGAAAACAAGCTGGTTGAAGAGCTCACGAGACAAACATTTTTTACTGATGCAGAGGAAAGACATAAGATTGTTCGGCAGATTCACATATTTCAGAAATAAAATCTTCAAAACAATGCATGCGCATTCACTAGTGCACTATAGTGTGTTCCAATATCGTCAAACACCTTTTCTCTACTCTGTTTTGAAAATTTGAGAAATTTTTTTGTTTTTTCATCAATCGCTAAGGAATAGTTTAGCTTTGGGTTTCTGTTTTTAAAATAGACGCCTCTAGAAGTTCTGTTAGGTTTCAATATTTTGATAGAATTTGAAAACCAAATTTTCACCGATGTTTGTTGTGCCAAGCGTCGCATTTTTCTTGCGCGCGCATATATTGGTGATTACTTCTGCTATGGTTTTTTTAGCCATGTTTTGGCTAGTTCGTCAAAGTTTGGAAAAACCTTCTTCAAAATGGGTATGTACATTTTTTTCTCTTCTTCACTCACATACTGAAACTGATAAGGTCCCATGTACGGTGCTGGTTCACCTTCTCTTGTTAAGAATTCTATGTGCATGAAGGGGTCGCCTCGCTTAATCGTTATAGGTTTACGGTCATTGCTCAAATTGACCAGTTCAAGCGCTAGGCGTCCGATGAAGCCGCTATGCACCTTAGCTGCGTTTAGGAATGATAGTCCCATTCTTCCGTACTTGCTTTTTGCTGTCAAATGCGCCACATAATTGGGCGGCGTAAACACAATCTCATAGGAAATTAGGTTTTGATGCTCCAAATAATTAAGCGTAGTCTCCTCCTTCACTGTGAGGACATAGCTGTCGCCGTCTAAAAGATGATAGTCATATGGATAAATGCACTTATAATTCTCTATAAGCTCCGTCAACTTGTCTTTACCTAGGATACACACTTGTCTTTTCACCTTTTGACCTTAGCAATACTCACTGTCTAGTTATAAAAACTCTTTTGCAGAAATTAATGAAAAACTGCTCTAATCACAACTATGTTTTCGAAAGGAAATTTCTTCTCCGCTATGACCATTGCATCTAACCCGCTTTCTTTAAACCGCCGAATAGTCCTATCTATGTCTGAAAGAGAAGACTGCACCAGAAAAATTTTGCCCTTCTTCTTCAAATATTTAGGCACTCCAGACACGAATGGTTCAATAATATCTCTCCCACTTTGTCCACCTGCCCAAGCTTTGCCTAGCCAACTCTTCTTCTCGCTTTCACTTGTAGGCAAATAAGGAGCATTGAAGATAATCACATCAAACTTTTCATCCTTCTCAACAGGCTCAAAGAGATTGCCCAGTCGTATATCCATCTTCGCTAGCACACCATTCTGTCTAGCATTCATTTGCACACAACTAACCGCATGAGGATTGATGTCAGTAGCCACTACCTTCTTAGCCTTCTTTGCAGCAAGAATCCCCAGTATTCCGCAGCCAGTGCCCACATCCAATACAACATCATTCTCGTCCACAACTAGATTTTCTGCAAGAAGAAAAGTATCTTCCGCAGGCTCGTAAACCTTCTGCGAAACATGAAATGTGCAGTCATTAAAGAGGATTCTTTTCATGTCTTTTTCTGGTAATTTCATTGGCAATGGCTCCAAAATCTTCTGGCGCTAGTTCACGAACTCTTTTGTCATGAAAAAGGAGGGAATCAGCAATCTTTAACGCTTCTTCTCTTCCAAATCCTTGTCTCTGCAAAAAAGGAATTACGGATTTTCTAACCTTTCTATTACGTTGAGTAAACAGCGTTTGCACTAAACCGAAAAACAATGCTTTATCTACTACCGAAAAAGGAGGTTTCCGAGGCTTTAACCGCACAACAGTCGAGTCAACATCCGGTGGCGGATAAAACAATTCTTTGGACAAATCATCAAAGAGCTCTACGTCGGCACGATAATACATTGAAACAGTCAATCGGCTATACTCTTTGCTGCCCACAGAAGCGTTAAGCCTCTCCGCAAACTCTTTCTGAAAAGCTAGGACAGCGCAATCGAAGTTTCTTTCAAGAAGCCAGAACAGCAAAGGCGACGATATGGAATAAGGCGGAGTAGAAACTACCTTATTAAAATGGGGGATAGAAACTTTCAGTACATCACCCTCAATCAATTCTATATTCCGCAAATCATGAAGATGCGCTTTCAATATTTTTACCAGCTTGCTGTCAATCTCAACAGCGACTACCTTACGACACTTTTGCGCTAGCAAACGTGTAAGAAAACCTAATCCTGCGCCTATCTCCAACACAACGTCTGAATCGCTTACTGAAGCATAGAAAGGCAACTTTTGTAACAAATCATTGTCTATGAGAAAGCTTTGCCCAAAACGTTTCTTTGGAAAAAACTTGTAACGACGAAGAAGAAGCTTAGTCTCTTGAAGAAGACTCATTAAACTTCACTAAGGCGCCCGTGTAAACACTCTGTACTTACTGTCACCGGACAGTTCTTCCAGAATCCTTTTTGCAATCAGTTTGGCAGGACTAGGTATGTTGGCACGTTGCTGCAAATCCTCAAAACTTTTGAAGGGATTCCTTTCCCGTTCATCAAGAATTTGCCACATGTATTTCTTACCAATGCCAGGTATCAATTCAAGCGCATGCATTCTAGGCGTTATTGCTTGGGCAGTGTTGAAAAAGTTCACAAACCATTGCTCACGGTTAATCACAATTTTCTCAATAACAGTCGCCAACTCCATTTTTGCAGTGGAAGTTAACTCGTCATAGCCAATTCTACCTATAATATATGTTATCTTGTCGCGAGCGTCTTTTCCAACATAAACTCTGTCAGATGACTTTAGAACCGTGCCTTCTTTAGCGATGGCTTCTAAAAGAGTAAAAAATTCTTCACCGATGATTTGAACAAGAGCTCCTGCTCTGTATCCTGGTCTAGTTCCCGGCATAGCTCCTGGTCTTCCATGTGGAAGAAAGTCAAGTACGTATGCGTATACCTCGTATCTTTTTTCTATCTCTTTTTCCCTCTCCATCGTTCCCGCCAACAAACCGACTGTAGAATGTATGTAGAAAGCAGTTATTCCTTCTTTCTGTGCTCATTCAAAAAAGAAAGTATTGCCTCGATTTTGGAAGTTTCAACAATTTTGCGCCCAGCAGCTAAGAATACACGGATTTCTTCAATGCTTTCTGGCATGCAATTAACTATTTGAACTGCCTCTTCCTCTTCTAAACCAAGCTGAGTGACAAGATTATTCACTAACTCTTCGGATACACGTGGATCAACTTTATAAAATTTGGATGCGTAGTCAAGCGTTCTTCGTTGAAATTGATCTAGTTTCTCCTCGCCTACCATTTCCAATCTTTCCTTTACCTGTGGAATTGTTATGGGACGTTCCTTTAATGCTCTTCTGGCCACTTTCTACTCCTCTTTATAAGGTACTATATGCTCAGGGCGTACAATTATTTCTTTTACCGCTTCTCCTTGTCTTACGCCTATTAAGTAGCTTCTGCCTCTTTTATTAATTACAGTGCCAATTTTGCCTAAATATCTACGATGAGGCATGCCTTTATGAACGCTTGGATCAATCTTAACCACAACCATCTCTCCTGGTTTATACTCATAGAGCATTTTGCTTAGACCAGTTTTTCCTCGTTCTCGAGGCTTTTGCCTCAACACCTTACGTGTCCTTGAACGGAATCCCTTGGAATGTCCGCCTGGCATCTCAAGTATTCTCCTTCATAATCACATTTAAAACATCCAACTCAAGAGGCTTAGCCTCAGCGTTAACAATTCCTGAAACGCAGGGATCTGTCCGACCTTTATCTCCAGTTACTAACTCTTTGATATATAGTCCTCCTTGGCAACGTATCTTCATTTCTACGCGGTTTAGTGACAACTTGTTTATTTTTGCCTCATATATGTATTTTTCTCGAACGCGATTAGCTCTTCTGTGCAAAACTCTTGAAGGAGTCTGCTGATAAATGATTGCTCCTGTTAATCTTTTCTCTAGCATCTTCAAGTCTTCCTCAGAGACAGCCTTGTCAAATTCAATAACCATTCTATAGATTTTTTCAGAAGTTTCAGTCTTCTTTAATCTTCTAACTGCACTTCTATTAGTAAAATGGAGAGTTGAAACCTTTACTTTATTCTTAGCCTCTCTATTAATGGTCTCTGCAAGATTCTTTAAATCAATGAATCGTTTTTTTGGTCTCTTTACCTCCACAATGAATGGTCTTCCACGTCCAAGCATAAGCGCGTCTACGTCTTCTCTTCCTGCAGCATGAAAGGAGGAGTCTTCGCCTAGAGTTTTTTCCAACACTGGCTTAACAATAATTTCTTCTACAGATTCTGGTGACATTTTTCCAGTCCAATTACATTTTTGGCAACCTTTCCCTCTACACCATGTGCATATCCATTTTGACTGGGAAATTCCGCGGACAAGTTTTCTATATCGCCCTGAAATGAAGAGTGGATTCGGTTGTAATGTGATTTGTTCAGAGAAAGGGTTGACAAATATGACGATGTCTGGCTTCCTATGCTCCGCCATTTTGCCTATAATCTCAGAGACTCTCTTTCCGATTTCTCGGCTAAAATGGTTTTTCATGCTTTCTCCATGCGTCACCTCAAATTCTGCCTTAAACTCGTCTTCTCTTTCCTCTTCTTCTGTTGGCAATTCTACGCCGATAAGAAACGTATTATATTCGTAATCTCTCAATTTTTCTATGGCATTTCTACTCAGCTTGTCTAAATGGTCAAATTGTCCATTACAGAGATGGCACCGCTGTTTTTCTCCGAGTCTTCTGTGCATTTTTTTGAGTATTTCAGTAGCCATATTAAACGAGCCATTTGTCGCCATAGTCTTAAGAAGCATGATTCCGGATTTTTGTTTTGACAAAGTCAACTGATGCCCCTTCATTGTTAGCAGAAGTTTTAGATTTTCGCCTCGCTTTTCATTGTCTAATCCGTAACCTAATAGAGCGTATTGTCTTCCTAAACAATGATTGCATAAAGGGTATTTCTCAAGCATTTTCTGCGTCTTTTCAATAGTGTCCATGGAGAGGCAACTCTCTTTTCTGAAGGAGGTTTAAAGTCTTCTATCCCTGAGGTATTGGTAACTTTCCTTTTCCGAAAAACGGAAACTTCTTTCTCCTGAACGACTTCATCATCTTCTTCATCATCGAATATTGCTTAAGGAGTTCCTTAACCTCTTTTTCGCTTGTGCCAGATCCATGGGCTACTCGTCGTACTCTTGATGATGAGAATATTTTTGGGTCTTCTCTTTCATGCGGTGTCATGGATTCAATCATTACTTTCCATTTGTTCATCTTACCTTCCGCCATTTCTACCATGTCTTCAGGTATGTTGTAAGAGAAGCCTGGTATCATTTTGAGAAGCCCCTTGAATGGACCCATGCTTTTCATAGATTTAAACTGTTCATACATGTCTGTCAGCGTGAATTTTCCACTTAATATTTCTCGTGCTTTCTTTTCTGGCACTTTTACCTCTGCTTCGCGCACTTTATCTATGAGGCTTTCAAGGTCACCCATACCTAATAGTCTGCCCACAAATCTTGAAGGCACAAATGGCTCTATATCGTCGATTTTTTCGCCTGTGCCTATGAATTTTATTGGTGCCCCTATAGCTGCGACTGCTGAAAGAGCGCCTCCACCTCTTGCTGAGCCGTCAAGTTTGGCTACATAGATTGACCCTATTGGTGTGGCTTCATGAAACGCTTGAGATTGAATTGTCGCTTGTTGACCAATTGTTCCATCGATGACTAGTATTACCTCATCTGGCTTAATCGCCTTTTCCAGCGTTTTCATCTCTTTTATTAAGCCTGTCTCTTCTTTGTGTCTTCCAGAAGTGTCAATAATGACAACATCATAATCTTCATACTGCTTCAATCCTTTTTCCGCAATATCAACTGAATCTTTTGCGTTTGCATCTCCATATGCAGGAACGTTTATTCGAGCGGCTAACTGCTGCAGCTGTGCGTATGCTCCGGGCCTATACGTGTCTGCACAAACTAGCCCTGTTTTTAGTCCTCTTTTCTGGAAGTATCGTGCAAATTTGGCGGCAACTGTGGTCTTGCCTGAACCTTGTATCCCAACAAGCATGAGAACCTTTCTTTTTCCAAGCTCAATTTTCAGGGGCACGGGTTTCTCGCCTAAAAATCGTGTTACCTCTTCATAGACAACTTTTATCACATGTTCACGTCTTGAAACTCCTGGCGGAACTTTTTCCTGTAAGGCTCTGTCTTCTATTCTTTTTGAAATTTCAAGAACTAATTTTACGTTAACGTCTGCTTGCAGTAATGCCCTTTGGAGGTCGCGAACGAGTTCTTTCACTGTAGCCTCGTCTACAACGGGTGCTCTGAAAATCTTCTTTAGGGCATCGTAAAGTGATGAACCTAACTTTTCTAGAGCCATAGTTTTCTCCAACTTTAAACGTGTTTCGCGCCTTAAATAAGTGTGGGCTTTGCCATAACCTTTTTTATTGCTTCTAACGCTAGTATGAGGCAGCAGGAGAAAGCGTCCTTGTTGGAAACAATCAAGATAGTGGAGAAGGAATCTATACCGTCTAATGCCATTATGCTTCACGGGCTTCCAGATGTCGGACTTGTAGGCTTGATTGCAACCTCATACATGATCTCTGAACTTGACTTGGCAGAAGTAGCCTACGTTGACACAGACCTCATGCCGCCTGTAATTGTGTTACATGAGGGGCTCCCACACATACCTTTGCGAATTTTTGGAAATAATCGTTTACTTGCTGTCATTTCAGAAATTGCGATTCCAGCAAACCACGTATATGCGATTATGCGAGCTATCATAGACTGGGGACATTCAAAGAATGTCAAGATGGTTCTGTCTATCGGAGGATTACCTATAGAAAATAGGCAAGATTTGAAGGAGCCAAAGGTTTTTGGCGCGGCGTCAAATAAGGCATTGATTAGTCTGCTACAAGAGAAAGGATTAGAAATTTTGAGAGAAGGCTATATGGTGGGTCCTCAGGCTTTGACAATGCGTTTCTGTGCAGAGAAAGGGATTCCTGCTATAGCGCTATTAGCCCAATCTTATTACAATTACCCTGACCCTGAAGCAGCTGCTGCAGCAATTCAAGAAGTTGCAAAAATCGCAGACATAAAAATTGATGTTACTCAGTTGCTTCAGAAGGGAGAGGAAATTCGGTTGAGAGCTAGGGATATCATGAAACGTACTCAGCGTGAGTTAACTGATATGAAGAAGTCGCAGGAATACGATGTCCCATACGTCACGTAGAAGAAGGAGGCAAACAAATGTCTGCAAAACGAAAAAGAGATTTCTTCGAGTTGATGCACGAATATTTTGAAGACTGGGAAACATTTGCAGATGAATTGTTGAAGTCTGCGAGGATGGAGCGCCCAAGCTGGGACATTGAATCACGTTGTCTAGAGCCTCTATGCAATGTTTTTGTCTCAGCTAACGAAGTCGTTGTCACGGCAGATCTTCCAAGCATTGACTCAAACACTATAAAAGTTGAGGCGGCAAACGCAAACGTGATTGAGATAACGGCTAGCATGAAGCGAAAGATAAGGTTCCGTGACTTTGGCATTACTCATCGCGAAGGCGAGTTCACTTCGTTCCGTTGTCATGTCCATATTCCAGTGTCAGTTGATATGAAAAAGATGGATACGAAGTTTAAACGTGGTATTCTAGAAGTGCGCATCCCTAGAAAAAAGGGTTACCGAATCAAAGTGAAATAAAGGCAGTAGCAGTCACAGTTTCTCAGCTGGTTTCTTGGCAGCGTCTTAGGTTAAAGGTCGTATAAATGATTTTAGATAATGTTTCTTCGTTTTGAAATAGTCAACCATGGCAACCGCAAAAATGGCTATACTAATGACTGCGGTAGCAACTGTCCACTCGAAGGGAAAGGTTATGGCTATTGGACTTGGGCTTCTTGAGTAGAGCCCAAAGTAGGGGTCATGAATTAAGGTTTGATTGACATGGGGATAGTTTAATCCTATTTCCAACCATAGACCGCCTGTTTGATAATAGTACCATGAACGAATAGGGCCAACTGAACCATTCACATGCATATTGGGATTGCCATCTATTGTCACTTTCCGTCCAAAGTCAAAGAATCCTCGCTTCTCTCCATTAATTTTGAATGTGACGACGTTTGAAGTTGTAGGATATGCTCTATTAATTTGATCCTTGTCAGTCTGATTGTAGGCTATTTCTTGACCATCGAAGGCCACGGTGACTGTCACATTTCCTTGCTCCAAAGGCACGTAGTGCACTCCATAACTTATGAAAAGGCGTGAAGAATTGTTCTCGGGCCTGAAATATTCGTTTGCAGGGTTTCTATAGTTCTGAAGCACTATGTCCATTTTTAATGTGCCATTCAAAGGATAGTAATTGAAATTCTCCATGACCACAGGGAATCTCTCCCATGGTTCATGTATATTTGATGCCATGGGCATGGCGATTTGAGTGTAAGTCCACTCACATACAGGGGGTCCATTTGCGTCTTCGTTGACGGTGACGTTAGTCATTCCTATGTTTTCAGATATTTTATATCCAGCGACTAAGATGTCTGGAGATACATTTACCATGTCGTTGATATCATTTAGGATATTGTTTCCATCTACATCAATGTATTCAAGCAACATTATAGGAACCCAATATTCCATTCTGTATTCTGCAGCTTTGTCTGTGAAACTAATCTTTTCTAGTTCTCTCATGGGCCTGCGAGTGCCGTTTTGGAATCTTATGTAGGTTCCCATGTTTTTCCACTCAAAAGTGAAAGAGAAATTACCATACTGCGATGTGCTGTCAATTGTAAAGGACGAGTTTGTGTAAGAAATTGAAATGTCTTCGTTTGCGAATAAGCCTTGGTCAATATTCACTCGTTGAGCGAAGATTACTTCGGTCCAAAACGGATTAGACACCACTATCACTAAAAGAGCACAGAGAAACATTGTCTTTGCCAACTCTCTTTTTTCGACCATGCTATCACCAAAATCTAGCTTTGATTTTCCTTTATTTAATGCGATGCATTTGTACAGTGTGTTCGACAATTTCGTACACTCCATACGAGACTATAAGAAGTGGGGCTTTCGCTTCCAAAGCATTATGGTCTCATGCCAGAAAATCACACATCCTACTATTCCAGGAAGCAGAGCAACTACGGAGGCTAGATTCATTAGATGTGAGAAAAGGGAAAGAAAAACTAAGATGTAGAGACTGGTTGCAAGTGCATAAAAGAGTTGTTTTGGAATTGCATGCCCTCCTACGATTATGAAAGATTTAAACAAGCCGATCTCAACATGCTTCACAACATAGTAGGCTCCCATTTCATTCTTGTCTATCAGGCCAAGATTCATTAACTTCTCAAGATGATATGTTGCAGAACTTGGACTTGAAAACTTTAAAGCCCTCATAATCTCCCGAACACCAGCGGGATTATTGCCTTTCTTCAATAGGTACCAGTAGACCAGTGCAGTAGCACCGGTGAGGTCTGTAACTATCTCTCTTTCGGTCAAGACTACACGCCTTTATCACTATACAGTCTTGTTCATAGCATATTTAATACGATGTGTTAGTACAGTCTGTTCGATAAAACCGTACACTCAGCGAATAGCGACTTTCACTTTCCGATTTTTTCTAGTGCTGCAGCGATTATAAGTGGGAAGGCTATTGTTGCATCACAAATTACTGTAACTCCTTTTCCTTCTGGTTTTATTTTTCCCCAGCTTATGGCTTCCTCAAGTGATGCGCCGCTTAAACCACCAGGTTCGGGTCTATCCATAGTTATTTGAACCGCTAAATCTACACCTTCTCTAAAGGTGTTAGCAAATAATGCAAAATGTTTGGGTACTCCTCCGCCTAGGATGATTATGCCTACTTTCTTTGCTTCATACACCTTATCCATAATTGCTGATGTGTCAAGAAGTGGGTCTATTCGAAGTTTTTTATCTTGCCCAAAGACCCATAAATGAAAGCCTGCAATAGAGTCTACGAACGCTGGGCAAATTATAGGAACGTTTTTCTCAGCTGCCGCAGCAAGTATTGATTCTGGGTCTTCGATTTGTTTGCCAATTATGGATAACAGTTCTGCAACTGCCATGTAGCTTCTCTTCTCTTCTGGTATGTTCTCCAAAATTTTGTACATCCATTTTTCCAAATGCCTAAAGGCTTTCTGTTCAATGTAGATGTCGCCTATTCTGCCAACATCTTTGTCCTTGAGTTTTTTGTCTTCAGCCGCGAAAGTGCCTATATCATGCCTATATCCAAGTGCTTCAACCATGTCATGAACCATATTTGCTCCTGTTGAGACAATAATGTTCACATATTCTTTGTCAACGAGGTCGCGAATGATTTTTCTCATGCCAGCTGGAACAAGAGCACCTGCGATTGTCAAGAACACCGTGTAGTCGGGGTCTGCAAACATTTCTGCCACTAATTCTGTTGCTTCGCCTATTTTGCCTGCGCCGAGAACACCTGTCTTCTTCATTTCATTTGCTAAGTCATTGACACTCATTTTTGGGCGTAAATGAATTTGTTTGACGTGTCTCAATTTTTGCCACATCCTAAAGTTTCGTAACAATGAAGTCGAGATTAAAACGGTTAACAAACGCTGTGAGGAGATGAAAGACTTAGCTTTTAGCCCGCATTATTTTTGTCTTTCCTAAAATGCGCCAATATTCAACTTCAATGCCTGAAACAAGTTTTGACTTTAAATCTTCTTCTTCAGGTATTGGAGCTTCAAACATTTCATAATTTTCCAAATCCATAACCTGCACTGCTGTAGGCAATAACGCTATAACTTGACCAATTTTTTTCTCGATTATGGGCACTTCAACATTGCCGTCAACGGGTCTCACAAAAGTTCTTTTCACGTTGTCAAATACGCCCATTGCGACGACTCTAGCCTTTGCAGAGCCATGTTTTCCAGGTTTTGATTTGCTATAGTCAACAATGCGACATGGCTCATTGTCAACTATGACGTAACTGCCCACTTTTAAGGATCCAACCTCGGCGGGTTTACTCATATTCTATCCCTTACCCTCAACTATTGTAATTTTTACGCTGTATTCATCTTAAATAATTTATCGCTATAATACTTGGCGTTTATTGTGGGAATCTTCGTTTTTGGGCATTCCACTTATATTTGGTCTTAGCGTAAATAATATTGCCACTATGAAGGGAGGATACAAGGGCTGTTCAACACTGTAGGCGTCGTCTCACGGATAGACAGGAGAGAAGCGTTAAGATTTGTAGAGAAATTAGTCAATCATCTAGAGGCGAAGAAAGTTGATGTCTTTTTGGAGCCAAAACTTGCGAAACGGTTGAACAAGACAAAGATTGCATTGCCGTTAGAAAAGATGAAGACAGACTTGATTATAACTGTGGGAGGCGACGGCACAATACTGAGGACATGTCTTTCAATTCCTAAACCAGAACCGCCTATTCTTGCCATTAACATGGGTGTACGTGGTTTTTTGGCAGAAGTGACCCCGAAAGAAGGTTTAACAGCTGTGGACAAGTGTCTTGAAGGCAGATTCACTTTAGAACACTATGCAAAACTTGCCTCATTCATTGGTAAAACAAGATTTCCTGACGCTTTGAACGAAGTTCTAATTACTTCATCAGTCCCAGCTAAGCTTTTGTATGCCAAGATATGGAAGGACGGTGTTGCAGTGGCTGAGTGCAGGTCTGACGGGATGGTGATTGCCTCTCAAGTTGGGTCAACAGGCTACTCTTTGTCTGCAGGTGGACCAGTATTAGACCCAGAAACAGATGCTTTCGTTTTTACGCCTATCTGCCCATTAACTGTTTTTCATCCAATTGTCTTCTCTGCAAAATCAACGGTAAGCATAGAACTTCTTAAACCTAAGAAAGCATTTGTCGTTGTAGACGGTCATTTCCAAAGGGAAACGGGGCAAAAGGATAATCGTATAACAGTCACAAAATCAGAATATGAATCATCTTTCATCCGATTTCAAGAAGACTTCTATCATCGTCTAAAAGGAAGACTACTATTCTCTCAAGGCGAAAAACGTTGACCGCAAAAGAAAGAATCATAATTCTCGATACATCTGCTTTTATAGCTGGTTTTGATCCGCTTACAATTCAGAATGAGCAGTATTCTGTTCCACTAGTCAGGGATGAGCTTGTTTCAAACTCTTTGCCATGGACACGATTAGCCACGGCTGTTGGAAGTACAAAACTGAAAATCAAACAACCAAGTGCAGAGTTTGTGGACAAAATCATGGAAGCGTCGAAAAAAGTTGGAGATGTGCTTTCTCTCTCTGAAGCAGATAAACAAGTTTTAGCCCTAGCTCTTGAGTTTAAGAGTGTTGGTTATTCTCCACTGATTGTGACAGATGACTATTCAATTCAGAATGTTGCAAATCAAATAGGCGTAGAGTTTGCGCCGCTTATGACTTTTGGCATACGATTTCGCCTGCATTGGATATTATATTGTCCGGCATGCCACAAAAAGTATCCTTCAGATTATAGACTGAAGACATGTGAAGTCTGTGGCACCTTGCTTAAAAGGAAGCCATTTAAAAAGACTCTCGTCAAGAAAACATAAGTTACATGCCACCTTCCAGTATTGAAGTTTGTTTTGTGAACCATAAATTTGAAAGATTAATAGCGTCTATAATGCAATTTTAGGAAGAGAGATGAAAATATGAAGCAAAAGGCAGTTTCTGGAATCATACTAACGTTGTTGCTAGTAGGCATACTATTTTTGGCGTCTACCACTCAAAATGTCAAGGCAGATGGTTCTTGGATTTGGGTTAGGAATATAATTGTGGGTTATTATGGTGAAGCTGTTGTTGGAACAGACACGGCTTTATGCATTGCAAGAGGCACAGTTTTCTATCGTTACCTACCTTCTGATAGTAGTTGGACACCGATGGAGCCTCCACCTAATCCTGATGCTGGCGATGCCTTTAAGACCGGAACAGCTTTGGCTTGGGATTTTGGGGACTACATTTACGCATTATATGGAGCGGCTACCCCTGATAGTCGCAAGTGGTTTTACCGCTATAGCATTTCGCAAGATTCTTGGCAGCCTCTGGCAAATACCATGGTTGACCAAGGTGAAGGCGACGCCATAACATGGGTAGGCGTAGACAACTGCATCTATGCCACAGTAGGCGGCGAACAACGCTCCACACACTTTATGCGTTACGACCCGTCCACAAACAGCTGGAACGATGTCCCCGCAGACCCTCCTGCAGGCATGGGAGATGGAGCTTCTCTCGTTTGGACAGGTGACAACTACTTGTATGCATTACGTGGAGAGTTCGATGAAAATTTACCACTCTACGATTTTTGGCGATACAGCCTTCTGGATGATGTTTGGACTGCCAAGGCGAATATTCCCGCTACTGCTCATGACAGTGGCGTAGGCGGGGTTGGAGATGGAGGTTCACTTCTCTATGTTGGGTTCTGGCTGGCAAACCAAACAGATTATCTCTATGCGCTTAGCGGAAACCAAGCTTACCCTGAACTTCCACAACCGATACCCGACAACCGCTTTTATAGATACACTATCTCGACGGACAGTTGGGAACATATGGAAAACCTTCCATTCGGTGTGGGTGACTACGTTGGTTGCCGTTTGGGCTATGCTGACGGATACATTTACGCATGGCAAGGAACACCAGGCACATGGGCAGGTGGAGGAGACGATCTTGCTAGATATGAATTTCCACCTCCATCACCACCTGTAGCAGATTTTGACTATTCTCCAACATCTCCCAGTGTGAATGAAACTGTGACTTTTAATGCCTCAGACAGCTATGATCCAGATGGCACCATAATAAATTATACTTGGAATTTTGGAGATACTACAGTCGTTACTGCAACTGAACCCATAGTGACACATGGCTATAAGAATGCTGGCAGTTACGAAGTAAATCTTACAGTTGCAGATAATGATGGGTTAATCGATATAACTATAAATTCCATTAGCATTAAAAAATTGAGTAGCGCAGTAACAATTAACGTTCATCCAATTGCTGTGATAGTTGACTCTAACATAACTGTTGAGGGAACAATTACGCCTATAAGATACAACACTAATGTGACAATTTCATATAGATCTTTTAGCACTTTAACATGGAATGTTCTTGCAACTGTGAAAACAAATTCAACCGGCAACTATTCTTACATTTGGAAAACAAACGAGACAGGTACATACTATGTCAAGGCGAGCTGGCTAGGTGACGCAAATACGTTACCTGCAGAAAGTGGAACAAAAAGCGTTACCATAAATCCTATAGATTCTACTCCACCTACAACTACTGACGACTACGACGGTTTATGGTATTGCAATGACTTTACAATCACCCTTGTAGCCACAGATGACTTGAGTGGTGTCGCTGAAACCTATTACAGAATTAATGAAGGCTTAATTGAAAACGTAAGTACTCATGGGCAACCAATCCTAACGACGGAAAATACCAACAACACCTTAGAATATTGGAGTGTAGATAACGCTGGAATCGAAGAGATTCCTCACAAAATCCTAACAGGAATAAAATTGGACAAAACTGTTCCTGATGGCTCCATAGTCATTAACAACAACGATGCCTACACAAACTCAATTTCAATAACGCTAACCCTAACTGCAATGGATGCCACATCAGGCGTCTATCAAGTTAGATACAGCAACGAAGGCGTATGGGACATCGAACTATGGGAAATCCCATCAGCAACCAAAGGTTGGACTCTAACGCTTGGAGATGGAACAAAAACAGTTTATTATCAAGTTAAAGACTACGCTGGACTTATTTCAGAAACATACTCAGACACAATTATCTTAGATGCAACAGAACCCACAATAAGAACACCATCACGCACACCTGAAGGAAACCCTCAACCAAACCAAGATGTAAAAGTCTCAGCAAACATTACAGACGCCACAAGCGAAGTGAAAAACGCCACACTATTCTACACAGTAAATAACGGAACCAGTTGGGAAGACCGCACAATGAACCACAATTCATCCACAGGCCTCTATGAAGCCACAATACTAGGCCAGTCTGCTGGAACACTTGTAAGATATAAAATAGTTGCCTACGACTATGCTGGAAACAACGCAACGCTGAACGGAACAGGACCATACTGTACATACCAAGTAGTACCAGAATTTTCTTCAACCATAATTCTGCCGTTATTTATAGCTCTTTCCTTAATCACGATTATATTTACGAGGAAAAAACTGCTTAGAAAGCTTAAGAATTAGAGCGAGAAATGCTTTCTGAGGGTGAATGAAAAATGAGTTCAGTTGAGCGTAAGACCGTATACTTTCATAACTGTGGAGAAGAGAACACTGATACGTTATTGAAGTTAGTAAAAGCGTATGCACAAGAAGAGGGAATAAAAGATATTGTTGTCGCCTCAACCATAGGCTATATGGGGGTAAAAGCCTCAAAAACGTTCAAAGGATTAAACGTAGTCGTGGTCACACATCATTTTGGCTTTCTAGGTCCTGGCAAAAACGAATTGGAAGAAGAAAACCGCAAGAAAATCTTGGAAAACGGTGCCAAAATTCTAACAACCACTCATGCTTTAAGCGGAGTTGAAAGAGCTGTGCGAAGAAAGTTTGCAACAATTATGCCTCTTGAAATTATGGCACATACCTTAAGATTGTTTGGAGAAGGAACCAAAGTGTGCGTTGAAATTGCGCTAATGGCAGCCGACGCAGGTCTCATTTCAGAAGATAAAGAAATAATCACTATCGCAGGAACTAGTCGAGGCGCGGATACTGCCCTTGTCATTAAACCAGCATGCACAGCTCGATTTTTTGACCTTGAGATTAGAGAAATAATAGCAAAGCCAAGAAATATACCGAAAGGTTAGTCTCAAAAGGAATTTTAGATTTTGGAAAATGCGATTTTCCATGTTGCACTTGAGCGTGAATATGGATTTAGGTATAGGGTTTGAAAAAACTCTTTGACTTTATCATTTTTCTGAGCTTTTTGGAAAGTAGGCAACACGTAGTCTCTTTGTCCAAAAAAGTATGTATATACGTATGGTTTGAAGAAGTTCGGTTTACCATCTGGAGTTAACGGTTTGCTGAATCTAAGTTTTCTCGTTTCCGCGATTGGTCTAAAGCCTTCAGAAGCAATGTACTCTGCAACCGTTTCGTCGTCAGCATTTTCTACATTTAACATGTAAGCAGCGTTAAGGCTTAGCATACTTCGAAGATTGCTTAAAGACTCGATGAGTTCGCTATATTCTCCGCCTAACTTCAAGCCTATAAATTCTCTAACACAGTCGGCAGTGCCTTCGCCAATGATACATCGCTTTGTATGCAATAAGATAGCGGACAAATCCAATGCCTTATTTTCCTGATAATATTTTTCTATGAAAAGGTTAGCAACATGATGCTCATATTCGTGCCATAAAGCAGCAATTAATCTATACCTGTTGAAGGGCATGTCAATGTTGAATACGTTGACACTTGTGTAGTTGCCTTGATAGTAGTTGTATCCTCCCCATGGTTCGCCTGTCACAGTCTTATAGATGACGCCTTTATTCTTTATTTTTGTCGGAAGATGGAGGAAGATGCGCTTCTCAAATAACCTCGTTATTTCCTTTGTGCGTTCAATAACCTCCGTATCTACAAATTTCTTCAGTGCATCTCCAGAAATTTTGTTATCTTCATCCCATTTCAGAATCTTCCTAGTAATGTCAGAGCCAGGAAGAATAACACATGTATCTTCCACTATCTGTTGTGCTTTGCGGATTTCGTTTTGCCCGAATTTACTCGGGGTTATGCCAAATATTCCTTCTACCAAACGTGCATATGGGATGTTTTCTCCTGAAAGCCATTTTACGACAACTTTTAAGGATTCGAGGTCGCTCATTATGGCAATTCTTCTTAACTCATCATCTATTTCTTTAGCTTTCTCGAGTATAGTATCAAGATTTGTTAGAAGTTTTTCTGGAGTCAAGCGTCTTTTTGCTTTTTCTGGTGAGAGGTTTTTTGGGCCAAAGTAGGCGTCTACGAGGTTTATTCCCGTAACTTCTTTTGTGAAGTTGCCGATTTGTCCCGTAAGTTTTAGGTAGTCTTCTTCGAAAGTCATGGCAGTTCCCAACTGTTTAGTGGTTTCGGAAACTATAAAACAATTTCACTGGATTAGAAAACTCCTAGACTCTGCTTTTACAATTTGCAAAGTTACAATCGCTTTGTTACATTACCTTCTTGCGGAGTGGCATTGTGGCGCTAAGAATGTTTATAACGCTGTTATGCAAAGTTACTTCTTTGGGCTTAGTAAAGTGATTACAAAAAACATCTTAGATCTCATTGGGAACACTCCAATGGTGCGAATAAACCATTTGAATTCAAATCCCCAACTTGAAATGTATGTAAAACTTGAAAAATATAATCCAGGGGGGTCAGTTAAAGATCGTATAGCCAAATATATGATTGAACAGGCAGAGAAAACTGGGCAACTCTCTAGGGACAAGATTGTTATAGAGCCCACAAGCGGCAACACTGGCATCGGACTTGCCTTGGTTTGCCGTGCCAAAGGCTACAACCTTTTTCTAGTCATGCCCGAAACTATGACCTTAGAGAGACATCAAATTCTCATTGCCTTAGGCGCCAAAATTATCCTAAGCGAAGGAGCCAAGGGAATGGATGGAGCAGAAGATTTGGCGCATGAAATCATCAGCCAAAATCCAAGCAAATATTTTATGCCTAACCAATTTGCGAATCCCACGAATGTTCTTGCTCATTATGAAACCACTGCTGAAGAGATTTGGAGAGATACGAGGGGGAGAGTCACTCATTTTGTGGCAGGAATTGGCACAAGTGGCACTTTGATGGGAGTTTCTAAA
>Ga0315280_10004242_pt1 | contig 21340 bp, 18 predicted proteins | sample YL17G06_40_MG_FD_203697 | JGI IMG/M metagenome (GOLD analysis project Ga0315280, IMG submission 203697) | Sediment microbial communities from Yellowstone Lake, YNP, Wyoming, USA - YL17G06_40 | ecosystem: Environmental > Aquatic > Freshwater > Lake > Sediment | place: USA: Wyoming | collected...
CACGGTGACCCTTGCGGCTGGCATAGGATTCTCCAAGATCCTACCACCCAAGATCCTATTAGGCATATCGCGTAACCTGGAGCAACGTAAAGGGACGAGTTCACTGAGAGTCTGCTCAAGAACTTCTCAGTTGACGGTCTTGAACGCTGGTTTGTACCTAGCCATCGGCGCCATGTCTCTGGTTCGACTTCTGACGCTCGCCCACGGCTCTCGCCCTGGGTGGCTCAGGAGTGACTTTTCGACGCCGGAAAAGAGTGAAGCAGAAGCAGGGACCGCCTCACAACTCGGCCTGAAAGAAGATGATCAGCTCCTGTGATGCATAAGAGCCGAAGATGACGAACTTGTCCTGATCGTTACGCCACTGCGATCCAACAGACAAGTCCGCAGGTAGACCGAATAGGACGCCCTCGATCTGGTTGTTGCACTATAGGCCTTCGTGTGTTCGAACCCCGCTTTGCCATTGGAAGTCAAGAGTTTTTCTTAACAAGATTAATAGGGTAAGTGAGAGCTCGTGCCACAAAATCTAAGGTCAGAGGCTCGTGGGTTGATGCCATACGAAATCGACGCTGTGAAGGCGAGAGAGGTACTCGATTGTAGAGGAGATCCAACCGTCGAAGTTGACGTGACGACAAGATCCGGAGTCATGGGAAGAGCTGATGTCCCATGTGGGCGGTCGACAGGTCGTCATGAGGCCGTGGAACTCCGTGACATGGACAAGAGGTACCGCGGACGAGGAGTGCAGAAGGCAGTTCGGAACGTGAATGAAGTCCTGGGGCCGAGACTCAAGGGCATGGATCTGACCCGGCAGTGCGCGATAGACAATGCGATGGTGGAACTCGATGGGACAGAGAACAAGTCACGTCTCGGAGCCAACGCGATCGTTGGAGTGTCACTCGCAGTCGCGGTTGCGGCTGCGAAGTCAACAGGAATGCCCCTGTACACATACATAGGAGGCACGAATGCGTGTGTGCTGCCCGTGCCCTTGCTCAATTACATAAACGGCGGGAAGCTTGCTGCCACTGAACTCGACTTCCAAGAACATATCATAATGCCAGTCGGCGCGAAGACTTTCTCTGAGGCGATGCGAATGGGCACCGAAGTCTACTACGAGCTCGGTGATATGCTGGCCAAGAAGTGGGGAAAACATTCGCTGAACGTCGCAGATGAAGGAGGATATACGCCCCCTGGAATGAAGGATCCGAGAGAAGCATTCGATGCAGAGCTCCGTGCGATCGAAGAGTTAGGATACTCAAGAGACTTCGTGCTAGCCATCGATGCCGCTGCTTCTCACTTGTACGACAAGAAGAAGAAGTTGTATGCACTCATGGGCAAGGAGTTTACGCGAGAATCACTAATCGACTATTATGAGGGCCTAGTAGCTCAATATCCACTTAAGTCGATAGAAGACCCTCTCCAAGAAGAGGACTTCGAAGGATTTGCCGAGCTGACTAGATCAGTCAACATACAGATAGTCGGCGATGATCTCTTTGTCACCAATCCCAAGAGGATCAGAATCGGCATCGAGAAAGGTGCCGCAAACGCACTGCTGCTGAAGGTGAACCAGATTGGAACGCTCACCGAAGCGCTCGATGCTGCACAACTTGCATACAGGAATCACTATGGAGTCCAAGTCTCAGAGCGATCCGGACAGACAGAGGATACGTGGCTCGCAAACTTGAGCGTCGCGATAAATGCAGGACAGATAAAGACAGGCGCACCTTGCAGAGGCGAGAGAACTGCCCAATACAACGAGCTATTCAGAATCGAGGAGCAACTCGGCGGAAGGGCAAGATACCCCGGCAGGAACTTCAGACAGCCGTTCTGATGCGACCTTGCCCAGATAAGCCCTGCCCACGGACTAGTGGACAACAATAGCCTACGTTGCTGCAGGAGCAGGTTTTGCTCCGCGATATGTCACGCAGTAATCACAGCAAGATTCAGGTCTGCCACATTCGTGCCAGTGGGTCCCGTGATAATGGCGTCCCCGAGCCCGGTCAGGACCTTGGAGGAACTGTGATTCAGCAGGGCCTTGAATATGCCCGTTCCTTTCATGGGCGCCCTTCTCAAGGTATTACCATCAACCAACGCTCCTGCTATCTGTGTGGGGCCGTCGGTTCCGTCAGTATCTATGGAGGCAATCGTGATCTTCTCGCTACCTGCAATCCTCAAGGAAGCTCCCAACGCGAATTCTTGGCTTGGTCCACCTTTTCCCCAGTGCCCCGAGATCTTGACAGTAGTCTCTCCTCCTGCTACAAGGACACACGGAGGTCCTAGCGGTTCACGATCTAGCTCAACCTCCTTCGCGATTGATGCGAGAACGGCTCCTGCTTCTCTGCTCTCTCCCTCTAACCTGGATGACAGGATGATTGACCTGTATCCGAGAGACTCAGCTGTGGCTTTGGCCGCTTTGCAGGCAAGTCTGTTGTCTGCAAGGATCACGTTCTGTAGCCTGATCTTCTCGAAGTCTTTCTGTTTGGGGGTCTCAAGAGAAGGATGCCCGAGTCCCCTTGATAGGTAGTTCTTGATCGAAGAGGGGGTCCTATTCCACAGATTGTACTTCCTTAGAACGCATATTGCGTCTTTGAAGGTCGTCTCGTCTGGTATCGTAGGTCCCCACGGTAGGCCTTCAACCTCATCTATGACTATCAGATTCACGATCCGCGCTGGGTGTATGTACTGAGCGAGCTTCCCACCCTTTATGGCAGAGATGTGCTTTCTCACCGTATTAGTCTCATAGAGTGTGGCCCCACTTCCAAGAAGAAGCTTTGTGACGATCTTCTTGTCCTTGAGCGAGATTCCCTCTGCGGGCAGCGACATCAGCGCGGAAGCCCCGCCGGTTATTGCACAGAAGACGAGATCACGTTCGGATGCACTTCGAGCGATTTCCATAATCTTCTTCGATCCCTCAACAGATGCTTTGTCTGGTATCGGGTGACCGGCCTCTAGGACCTCTATTTCCCTGAGCCTGTCGCCATGCCCTTTCTTGACGATCACAGCTCCTCGGGAAATCCTCCGTCCAAGTACGTCGCGAAGTGCCCTTGCTATTGGAAAAGAGGCTTTGCCAGCACCAAGTACGTAGATGCTCTCGATCTGAGTTAGGTTGTAGGTCTTTTCAGAGACTCGCAGCATAGTATCGTCGGTCAGTCGAACCAAATCGGTAGTTCTTCTGTAGGAGTCGATTGATGCTAAGGTGTGCTCTATGATCTCCAGAGCTATTCTTCGCCCATTTCTTGAGCCGTGAGAGACCAGTTCACTTGCATTCTTGATGTAGGGCAAGCGCATTCCTCAATGTTCCGATTCGCAGATAGCGACCGCGCGTGGGATAAGACCTTGTGTTTCAGAAATTCACGTCGAGAAGTGGCGGGCCCGCAAGGAGGCGGACCGGTGTTATCTGGAGTTCGCTCTCTCCTCAAACCCGCCATCTTTAGCGGTCGGAACGGTGCAACAAGGAGTCGTCTTCGGTGCTCCGCTTCGGCGTGTGCCCATCCAACTAGTCTTCTACGATTTGATTGAGGAGGCTACTTTCCACCATTCGATGAAAAGGGCGATTGACTGTCTTCAATTCCATTTCCTAATTTCTCAGTCCATCAGGGCTCCACCATTGACGTCGAGGATCTCACCGGTGATGAAAGATGCCACATCAGAGGCCAGAAACAAGACAGCTTCAGCGACATCGTCCGGTTTTCCGAGGTGACCAAGGGGGATGGAGGCGATAATCTCTTTTCGTCGCTCTGGTGACCACTGGGCGCTCATTTCCGTTTCAATGGCATGCGGCGCGACGCCGTTCACGCGGATGCCGTAGCCCGATAATTGCCTCGCTAGGGTTTTCGTAAGCGCATCCATACCGGCCTTTGAGGGACCGTATCCTGGTGCAGAGGTAATGTCTCCGAGCTTCCCTGCGATTGAAGAGACATTCACGATCTTTCCGTTATGCTGTGCTTTCATGGTTTCAACGACCGCCTTGCAGCAGTTGAAGGCGCCCTTTAGATTGACTTCGATGACTCGGTCCCAGTCCTCTTCGGTAACTGTTTCAATGGTTCCCCTGCGGATGATTCCTGCGTTGTTGACTAGGATGTCGATCCGTCCGAAGGCATTCTGAGTCTGTTTTACCATCTCTCGTACGTCGGCGCTTTTGGTGATGTCACAGGAGCAGGCGATTGTCTCTCCTTTTTGCTCTGTAATTTCTTGTCTCAAAGCACTCAGCCTTTGCGTGTCTGTGTCCACGAGGGAAACCTTTGCTCCTTCCCTGACGAAGGCGAGAGCGGTGGCCTTTCCGATTCCTCGTGCCGCGCCTGTGACGATCGCTACCTGATTCTTGAACTTCAATGTCGTCGTCCCTTCAGTAATTCGTCACTTCGTCTCAAGTTGAAAGTGAATTCTTCTTTAGGAGATCGCATTGGTAATCAAGTCTCCCTCATTAGACCGGCTGCTTTGAGGGCGCTTTGCATCGCTTTTCTTTCCTGAGCGCTCACCGGTAGAATCGGCGACCTACACGGACCGGCGGGTCTTCCCAAGAGCCTGACTGCTTCCTTCACAGGGGCTGGGAAGTTCTCTGGAGATCCGATAGCTTGAGCCACGGGGAGAATCCTAAAGTAGAGATCCTTTGCTTTTGCAATTTCGTTGGCTTGAACTGCCTTGAAAAGCTCGACGCAGAGCTTCGGTGCTATGTTCCCGAGAGCGAGTATGGCTCCGGAACATCCTAGAATGAATGATTGAAGCATGAGGTCGTCCCCTCCTGTTAGAACGGAGATACGCGTGCCCAATTCCTTGATTATCTGGGCGAAGACGCTCATGTTTCCGCTGCTCTCCTTTATGCCAGCAACGAGACCATCATCCACCAATCTACTCAAAGTGTCAACGCCCAAGTTTACCAGCGTATGCTGCGGGAGGTTGTATGCTATGAGCGGGATATGCACCGCCTGCGATACTTCCTTGAAATACGAGTACAATCCCTCCTTCGTGGGAATAACGCTGAATGGAGTCAGAACCAGTGCGGCGTCTGCGCCGGCAGTCTCCGCATCTCGGGCGAGACTTATCGCGTGCCCGGTCGTAGGTGCGCCTGCCCCAGCGACAACTTTGCCGCGTCCGTTCACGACCTTCACAGCGGTCTTTATCGTCTTGATTCTTTCCTCTCGCGTGAGGGCGGAAGCTTCACCGGTGCTCCCATTCACGACTACTCCTGCTACTCCGCACTCTAGGTAGAATTTCACGTTGGTCTCCATTCCAGCGAGATCCAGTTCGTTCTTCTCTGTGAAAGGAGTCACAATTGCGGGCATGATTCCGCTGAAAAGGTTCTCGGGCAAGAGGTGGCACCTTGAATACGAAGGCCACAGTTTTGATCCTATTTAGTTTTTCCATAGATTTTTATCTCCGGCGAATGCAGCCTCCGTGATTGCCATGCTTCAACCAAAAGTCGCAATTATTGCCGTCGCAAGCAGGTTCGAGCAAGGCGTTGACGAGACAGAGGGATGGATGGACCTAGCAGTCCGTACATTGAAGCAGCAAGGAGTAGATGTACTCGCAGTCAAGCCAGTCTTGACAGATCGATCGAATACCGAACCCGTGATTGCGCAGCTGAAGTCGGAGAAGTTTGACCTCCTCGTAGTAATGAACGGAACATGGGCAGCCGATTCACTACAGATCGACATCATAAGAGAATTCTCCACGCCCAGATTACTCTGGGCATTGCCATACGCCAAGACTTTCTCCCTCGCGAGTGTTCAGCACCTTGGAAGCGTGCTGAAACAGCTGGGGATTCGCTTCTCCTACGCCTATGGCGCTCCAGATGACGGGACCGTAGCCCAGAGAATAGTACAGCAGGCCAAGATATCATGCCTCGCGAATCTGTGGAATGGAATGAGAGTTGGCAAGATTGGTCGGAGGTTTACTTGGAGAACGATGGGTCCTGCTGACATAACTTATGACGAGCTCGATCTGCAGCTAGCCGCAGGCCCTAACCCTGTTCACATTGACATTGACGAGTTGTTCGATCTTGTTCGCAAAATCCCGGACGGCCAAGCTAAGCAACTCATAGACACTCTGAAGAAGAACGGAAAACTGGGCAACGTCGAAGTGAAGGAGAAGGCCCTTGTCGACGCAGCAAAGGTGTACTTCGCCCAAAAGGAACTCATCAAGAAATATCACCTCGACGCGGTCACCGTTGAGTGCTATCCGAAATACGGCGGATTGGACAATTTGGCATCCGCTTGGCTAGCTGAAGAAGGAATTGTCTCGGCGGATGAAGGAGATCTAGGCCACACCGCGCTCTGGAAAATCATGCAAGAGCTTAGCGGCAAGCCAGTTGCTTTGACCGAGCCTGTAATGATAGAGCACGACGGCAGCTTAGTCCTGAGACATGAGGGTAGCGGGGCTCCCTCGCTGTCGGAGCAAATCTCCGAAGTGTTCCTGAAACCGGTCACGGAAGAGGGAGGTGTCGTGATTCTATCCTCAATACGACCAGGGCCAGTAACCATCGCTACGGTTTGGGGAAGAAATGGAGAATACAAGATGAGTGTAATATCAGGAAAAGCCGTCAGGCTAAGCAAGACAGAGGTAGAGAAATACGGAGGCGGGCTTGCGGCAAGGATCGTGTTCAGCATCCCGGCGGACAGGGTGGTTGACAAAATGATTGAATTGGGTGTTGATCATCATCTAATGCTGACTGCAGGAAACATTGCCCAAGAACTCGTTGACTTCTGCAAGATGACAGGAATCGAGCCGGTAGCTCTTTGACTTGAAGTGAAAGAGGCGGGCAAAGTGGAATTCATTTTCATGTTGACGCATCACGATGTCACGATTCCAAATGCATTAGAGGTCCTTGAAGAGGTCAAGGATTCAGGGCTGAAATGCATCGGATGCAAGGACATAGGACTGAATGCCGATCAGTACAAGGAATTGTTCTCGAGATTCCGAAGATACGGGTTCCAAAGTTTCCTCGAAGTAGTAACTTACAGCGAGGAAGAACATTTTCGGGGCATGGACCTAGCCATTAAAGTCGGAGCGGACAATATCATAGGAGGAATGCCTGTCTACACAAAGAAGACTGTCGACTACCTCAAACAGACACGCATGCGCTTCTTCCCCTATGTCGGCAAAGTAACCGGACACCCATGTGTATTGGGAGGAAAGATCGAGGAGATCATCAGGGACGGCAAGGAAGCTGAGAAGCAGGGCGCTAACGGGGTCAACCTACTGCTCTACCGCTATTCGGATGACCAGAAGCGACTCTTGACAACCGCGGCCAAGGAACTCCGAATTCCCCTACTCGTCGCCGGCAATGTAGTGAACTTCGAACAGATCAAAGAGCTCAGAGCCAACAAAGTCTGGGCGTTCACCATTGGCGGAGCTGTGCTGGAGAAGAAGTTCGCTGCCAACGGCTCGACAAAGGAGCAGATTCAGGCGGTACTCAAGAACCTCTAGTTTCGAACTGCCCGGTCGGATTCGGAGTTGTCTTCATGTCCTACATCCTGAGTGTGGATGCGGGAACAACAGCCTCTAAGGTTGCACTATTCGATACAGACGGAAAACTCATCGCAAGTTCGACCAACGAATACGAACTACTAACCCCATCGCCACTTGAAGTGGAAGTCGACGCCTCCACGCTGTGGAACGCCTTCAAGACTGGCGTCGCACAAGTGATGAAGAAGGGAGTTTCTCCTGCCGATATCAGAGCGATCGGCATATCAGCACAGGGCGAAACGTTGATTCCCACAGATGGGACCGGAAAGCCGCTAAGAAATGCGATCGTATGGCTAGACAACAGAGCTCAAGAAGAAGCCGAGATCCTTGACAGAGAATTCAATCACGGATCCAGCTACGCAATAACAGGACAGGTCAAGATTGTCCCAACATGGCCTGCGGCGAAGATCTTCTGGCTAAAGAGGCATGAGGCCAAAACATTCCAGCAGGCCAAGAAGTATCTTCTAGTTGAGGATTATCTAATTCACAGAATGACCGGCAAGTATGTTGCTGAGGGATCGCTACTATGCTCAACTACTTACTGGAACATCCGAACCCGGAAATGGTGGGACGAGATGTTGGATTTCATCGGCATCACCGCTGATCAGCTTCCAGATATCAGAGAGTCAGCCGAACCGGTTAGCACACTTCTACCCGAAACCGCCCAAGAACTGAGATTGAACAAGACGACTCTCGTTGCAACAGGAGCCTTAGATCAGGCTGCGGGAGCCGTGGGCGTCGGAAACATTCGTCAAGGCCTATTCTCTGAGAACACGGGCGCCGCGCTCGCCATCTGTGCACCTCTTGAAGAACTGAAACTAGATCCTAAGAAAGCAATGCCGATTCACTACTTCGTCAAACCGGCAACGTACATGGTTCACACGTTCACAACCGGCGGAATGGTCCTGCGATGGTTCAGAGACAAATTCTGTCAGGCGGAGATTCAAGCAGGATCACTAATGGGCCTAGATCCCTACGATGTTATGGGGTCCGAGGCTGCGCAGATCGCGCCGGGCAGCGAAGGTCTCGTCATGTTGCCCCATCTCCAAGGCGCAATGGCTCCCGAATCCAATCCTCGAGCGAGAGGGGTATTCTACGGATTCACGCTACGACACACAAAGGGACACTTCGTCAGGGCGATAATGGAATCGATAGCCTGCATCGTAAGAAGAAACATTGAGGCCATTGAAGAGATGGGCATGAGAGTTCACGAGATAAGAGCGCTAGGTGGAGGAGCGAAGAGCGGGATCTGGAAACAGATAGAAGCGGATCTAACAAGGAAGCCCGTGGTTACTACTCATGCGCAAGCAGAGGCGTGTCTGGGTGCAGCCATACTGGCCGGTAAGGCAGCAGGATTGTTCAAGAGCATAGACGACGCTTGCACAAAGATGGTGCAGACTAAGGAACGATTCAAGCCAAACAGCGCGAATTTCAAAGTGTATGATGAATCCTACAGCAAGTACGTGCAGCTATACGACAACCTATGCTCTCTTTTCGAGAAAGAGGGAGCCTAGTTCCGAGTGTCTGCCTCGACGCATGACTATGATCTGCTGACAAAACTCGCCTAAGCCGTGTTGCAGGGTCGGCGAGTTTCGTGCTCCTACGCCATTTCCCGTCTGCAGGACCTTTGAGACCAAACCCGAAGGCCACAGGGCTCTCTACAGGAAGCCGTCGATTCGTGAATTCACGCGTCGCATTTCTTTACGACTCTTCGTTAGTGCGACCAACCCTTGACTTTCTCGAGACACGTTTTCGCGCCAATTGTAAGGAATGTATCATCGTCGTTCAGTGCGCAGAACTGAAAACCGTCTGATATTGCGGAGCTGATGTTCCTCTCGTTGCAATGCATACCGGGGGCAACTCTGTGTTTCTTGCATGAATCAAGTACCTTGTTCAACGCTGCCTTGAAGGTGGGGTGTTCCTTCTGTCTGAAGATTCCGAGATTTAACGACAAGTCATCGGGTCCAATGAACACGGCATCTATACCGCTTACTGAGAGAATTTGATCCAAATTGCTCAGAGCCTTTTGGGTCTCGATCATTACGACGACTAAGACGTCTTTGTTCCAGTTGCTGACGTAATCCGGTGTCTCCCGGTCGTACCTGGAGGCGCGCCTCGGCCCGCATCCTCTGTAGCCGGCCGGCGGGTACATGCATGATTGTACTGCCCTCAGGGCCTCGTCTCCGGAATTCACCATCGGAACGACAACTCCTTGGGCGCCGGCGTCAAGCGCCCACTTGAAGTAGACGGGCTCGTTTATCGGCACTCGCACCAATGGTACGCAATCAGGCGAATCCCTCATGGATTGCATCATACGCTGAACTTCGGGGAACGTGAAAAGCCCGTGTTCAACGTCGAAGACTAACCAGTCAAACCCCAGCATGGCCAACTGTTCGGAGATGTCAGGGTTGTTCATTTCAACCCAAGTTCCAACGGCTGGTTTGCCCTCTCTGAGTTTCTCCTTAACCGGATTCATTGTCGATCACCCGTGGATACTGTTCATGCACATTTTGTGTTTTCGGTAGGAAGCGCACAAAGGAGTCAACTAGCAAGTCGCGCCTGAGCCTTCCGGCGATTTGTGAGAGATAGTCTAGATGTTGAAGAGGATCTATTCTTCCGTATGAGGTCGAAGATCCGTTCCTTGTAGAGCGGCAATAATCCGGGGAGTCTGTTAGCTGGCTGCGGTGATACTATCAAGTGGCTGACTCCCGCATCAACATAACTCCCAAGCTCTTGCGCGCACTCTTCGTAGCTGCCTGAGACCAAGTGGCCAACGATCCCTTTTGGCAGATCGACCGCGGCATAGTCTCTGCTGATGCCGACAAGCCTGAGTATCTTTTCAGCTTCCTTGTTCGTCTTGGCCGCCACAACGCGAGTAGCGTGAGCTATGGTCATGCCTGTGGTCTTCTTGCCGAGTCCATCAAGCATGTCGTAGATGCGGTTCTTTCTGGTCTCCAAGTCTTCATGCCTGATTTCGAAGGCCACCCAACCATCTGCGTACTCTGCAGCCAGGGAAAGAATCCTGTCGGATGTTCCGCCTAACCAGAGCGGTGGCCGCCTGGTCTGCGGGCGAAGGAGCGCGTGTGAGGCGTTGTAGTTCTTGCCGTGGAATTCGACAGGCTGCTGGGAATCCCATGCGAGCGTTATGAGCCGTATTGCCTCCTCAAGTTTTTCCAGTCGTTTTCCGTGAGGATCGAAGGTCAGCCCGAATGCTTCGAACTCATCTCTATGCCAGCCGGCGCCGATCCCAAGCACGATTCTTCCACGAGAGATGGATTGTACTGTCATCGCGCGTTTCGCAAGGAGAAGGGGTGAACATGCAGGGATTGGAGTCACAAGGCTTCCAATCATCATCCTGTCGGTGGTTGCCGCCACGGCGGCTAGGATCGACCAGCAGTCGAAGGGGGCTCTGTTGTTAGGTAGCATCCAGTGGTCGGGAAGCCAGAAAGAGTCGTAGCCAAGCTGTTCAGCCAGATGGGTCACTCTTAGATAGAATTGCGAACCCGCCGTCTCGTTTACGCGCTCTGTGACAGGATTGTCCTGCTGCACGAAAAATCCGAATTTCGAGCGCAAGCCAAGTCGCCCCAGCTATCCGGTTGGACTATGCAGAGTCCAGATCCTAATCGGATTTGAATCTCGCTAGGATGAAGTCGGGGGTGTGCTCTAGAGGAAGTGCGACTTCGCTCTTTCTTCTCGCGGACTCTTCCATCGCTAGGGCAACTTCTATCGATTTTCTTCCGTCATAAGCGGTGACACCCGGGGGCCGCTTCTGAATTATCCTTGAGACAAAGTCATCAATCAGATTTGGAATGACGTCATCATCCCAAACTTCTTTCTCTCCGAAGCATTTGACGGAGAAGTCCCCCTTAATGTCGTCGGCTATCTCTTTCGAGTGTTTCTTGTGCATTATTTTAGCAAACGAGCCCTGTGTTTTTGAGTACACCATGGTGCCGTAAATTGCCGAGGCGGTACCCATTAGCCAAACATTGTGTATAATCTGGTTCCCTGCGACCGTATGAGAGTACTGACTGCGAACTCCGTTCTTGTGCGCTAGTTCTCCGAATAGGATTTGTTCGAATCCAACATCCTCTCGGACCTTCGCCGACCAAGCCCAGACGGTTTCGATCTCACCGCATATCCATCCGAGAAGATCGACATAGTGACATCCTTCCTGTATCATCATTGTTGTGTATCTACTATTGTGAACCCATCTTCCGGGCTTGACATTGAACGGGTGCCGCCAGTAGTAGATACTCATCGCTTTGAGTTCGCCAAGTTCTCCCCGCTCGACCAGATCTTTCATTGTATAAAAGAACGGATTGTACCTGTACTCGAAGTCAAGCGTTAGCTGTCGATTACTGCTTTTCATGGCGTCGATTATTCTGTCACAGTCTTCGAGAGTGGTAGCCATGGGCTTCTCTAAGACAACATGTTTTCCAGCTTCCAATGCTTGAACGGTAATATCTGCGTGTGTGTGATCTGGCGTACAGATGCTCACCAGATCGATTGATGCATCCGCGAGTATGTCATGATAATCGATGTAGTATTTGACTCCAAATCTCGCAGAGACACCTTTGGCCCTTTCCTCCAGTGGGTCGGACACGGCTACAAGTCGACAGTGCGGGTTGCCTGAGTAGCCGGTGCAGTGGGCCGCGGAGATCATCCCGGCGCCGATGACGGCGACGTTGAGAATATCCGTCTCTGACAACGGTGCACAGTCCTTTCGAAATCAATTATTCTCAAACAGTGGCAGCGAAGGCATGTAGATTCCCGCCGAGGTCGCATATCTCTTTGAATGTTGCGAGGCAGGCGGCATGCAGCGGGCCGCGGCGTACCAATTGGGTTGCCTCGGACTTTGCCGTCGAGTCATATGCTCACCAGCATCTAGGAGGAAAACAGAAGAAAAAAGAGGAAAGAGGGGAAGGAATTCGAGTTACGCTTTGACGAGGGGTCGTATGTCTTTGTCGAACCTGGTCTTCCAATCGCTCCAGTTGTGAACGATCGTTGCGAGGTCAGGGCGGTATCCATATTGTGCTAGCTCAGCTGGGCCGTTGATCCAAGGTGCTAGCTTGGGGTCTACTGCAACGCCCGGGTGCGTTGATGGTTCGCCGTTTACTGGGGCGAACTTTGCTTGCATGTCCTGAGATAGGAATATGTCCCAGAATTTCTTCGCAAGATCCTGTCTCGGGCCGTTCGTTATTGCGAAGGCATCTCCCCAGAAGGGTGATTTGCCCGCTGCGGGGTTCCTGACGATCTTTAGCCAGGGGTACTGAGCGGCGTTAGGCGCTACATATCCTCCCGTCCCGTAGTCGCAGTACTCCATAGCCCACACCTCTCCTGAAGCCAGTGAACTGAGAGCAACGGGTTCATCTGACCATATCATGGAAAGATTGCCCATGTCCCCCAATTGCTTAAGGGCGGCAAAACCTGGGTCGATGTTCTTTTCGTCGCCTCCGTACTCTAGAGCCCAAGCAATTAGGTATGTGCCGGCTGCTACGCTGGGGTCTCCTATGGCAACTTTTCCCTTCAGCTCAGGTCGCAGCAGGTCGCGAAGTGAGGTTATAGGCTGACTGACTTTGTCAGATCTGTAGACTATGACGCAAGAGTTCGTTGCAAATATCATGCCGTATGTTTTTCCGTTGTATACGACATGCGTGTTATCTGCGTACTGGCTCATGTTGGGCATGTCTGATGCAGTCAGAGGTACCGTGAATCCTTGGTCAGCTAGTGAGTAAGCGCCATTGCCATTGATGCCAGTGGAGTCAATGTAGACATTAGGCCACGCTGCCGCGATCTTGGGTATGATGTTTGCTGATCCGCCGCTGTGAACAATTACTTGGACGTCAGCTCCAGTCTGTTTCTTGAACTCTGAGAAGACGGGGTTAAGGCCGTCAAGCTCCGGCCCTCCCCACCAAGCGAGTGTCATCGGTCCATTTTGCGGAGCAGTGACTGTCGCCGTCGTTTGGAGTGGTGCTCCAGGTGTCGGGACGCTGCTTGTGCCAAGCGCGTAGCCTCCGATTCCGCCGACTACAACCCCAGCGACGCCAGCTCCCAAGTATTTCAGAGCAGTTCTTCGAGAGACGTTTGTTTCCGATTTGGTCAAGAAGATCAACCGTGGGAGTAAAGTGCGTTCCAGCAATTATTTATCCCTACCGATAGTATTATCAATTAGCCAGGACGGCGCTATCGCGAGTGAATCATGCTAGGGCTAGAAGTACGTGACATTCATGCCCAGTACGGAACGAACAAAGTCCTGAACGGACTATCCCTGAAAGTAGACGATGGCAAGTTCGTCACACTATTGGGCCCGAGTGGCTGCGGAAAGACAACGCTACTTCGGGTTGTCGCAGGCTTCGTTCATCCAACAAAGGGCGAAGTCTACGTCAAGGAAGAAAGAGTTGATCGCGACCCGCCGTACAAGAGAAACATCGGGCTGGTCTTTCAGAACTACGCTCTCTTTCCCCACATGACCGCCTTCGACAATGTTGCATACGGGCTCAAGCTTAGAAAGTTGAGCAAATCCGAGACTAGCGACCGGGTGAGAGAAGCGCTCGAACTCGTGCGCCTGTCGGGCTACGAAGATAGACTTCCGAGACAATTGAGCGGTGGAGAACAACAGAGAATTGCGATGGCTCGCGCTCTAGTCATACGCCCAAGAATCTTGCTTCTTGATGAACCGTTGAGCAACCTTGACCTCAAGCTGAGACAGCACCTAAGATTGGAAATCAAGTCTATCCAGAGCAAGACACGATTGACGACGCTTTACGTCACTCATGACCAGACGGAGGGGCTGGTTATGTCGGATCAGGTGGCTGTGCTAAGAAACGGTGTGATACAACAACTCGGTTCACCGACTCACATCTATGAAAACCCAGCCAACCGCTTCGTCGCAGACTTCGTTGGGGAAGGAAACGTATTCGAAGGCAGATTTTCCAAGCAAGATGATGTGATGCTTTTCATCACAGATGACGGTTTGAGTATCCAAGTGTCCGAAGATCGAAGGGCAGGAGCCGAAGAGAAGTCAGTCCTCTATGTCCGACCGGAGAAGATATCAATTGGCAAAGTGTCGAAGGTGAATTCTTTGCCCGGAACGATCAGTCAGGTCGTCTACGAGGGCCCCACTGCACGATACTCGATTAGAGTAGGTCCTTCACGCGACATTCTTGCTGTCGAGCAGATCAGCGACATGGCCGCCCTTCGCAGTGCGGGTGACAAGGTGTACGTGAGTTGGTCCCCGGATAGTTCAGCGGTGGTTGCCAGCTAGCTAATGGCGTGTGATTGCCCATGAACGTCAGTAATGTGATTAGACGTTACTCCCTTGTCGTCTTCGTCGCAGCGGTGGGCGTGATACTCTTTGGCATGTTTTTCTTGGTGCCGATGTTTCTCCTATTGAGAACAAGTTTCTGGCAGTACGCTCCAAATCTTGGTTCGATGCGCTACATGAGACCTGCGTTTACGTTGGAGAACTATGCTAATGTGTTGACGGGCGCATACTTAGACATCGACATCCTGACGATCAGAATCGGCTTGGTCTGTACCGTAGCGGCAGTGACTCTGAGTTATCCGTTGGCCTACTGGTTTGCGAGATACAACGGACACGCTAACTTGAAGAGATTTGTCTTGATCACGCTAATCGCTTCGTTTCTCGTGGGAACAATAGCACGGGTTTTCGCATGGTTCATGATGCTTACAGGTGGAGGATTCGTGAATGCACTTATCTCACTTTTCGGCCTCGAACGAGTCCGCTTCCTCGGTACCGAACTTGCGATTGAGCTATGTCAAGTTCAATACCTAATGTCAATAGCGACACTCTCCCTGATCTCTCCATTGAAGAACGTGGATCCTAGACTCGAAGAAGCATCCAAATCCCTGGGAGCCGAGGAAATACGCACATTCCTCAACGTCACTCTTCCATTGTCCCTGCCAGGCATCGTTGCTTCAAGCCTGCTATGCTTTGCAGTATCGGTGAGCGCATTCGTTACACCGATGGTTCTGGGCAAAGGTGCAATCCTGATGGTGTCAAACATGGTGTACACTTACTATCTTGATATCTCAAACTACCCTCTAGGATCAGCCTTCGCCGTTGTTTTGCTCTTGACCTCGTTCATCTCCATGTACGTGCTTGAGAAGGTGCTTCTTTCAAGAGTTCGCATATGAGGTGAGATGACATGTCGAAACTCGCCAGTCTTCTCGGTAAGGTCATCGTATGGGGAACGGTAGTTACAACTCTCGTCTACCTTTGGGTGCCACTTGCAGTTGACCTGGTGATGTCGCTTGAGCCGGGCAATGTTCTTCGCTTTCCAACGACGGGTGTCTCATTGAGATGGTACGAGTTCTTTTTCAGCAATCCGATATTTCACAACAGTATGATCGTGAGTTTCACTCTAGCAGCGATTGCCGCTATCCTGGCAGTTGTACTGGCGATTCCGAGCTCGATGGCCTTCGTAAGATACAACTTCCCAGGAAAAGGCGTTCTCAGCTCACTCTTTACGGCGCCTCTTGCAACTCCCGCCGTTGTACTAGGAGTTGCCCTGCTATACTTCTTCATGGTCTACTTCGGCGTCTCTTTTTCCAGTCTCGTCATAGGCCATCTGCTTCTTACCTTCCCGTATGCCTTGAGGACAATAACCGCGACGATGTTCGGATTTGACAGGTCACTTGAAGAAGCTTCAATGAGTCTCGGCGCGAATACACTCAAGACTTTCCGGAAAATTACGCTGCCGATAATAAGTCCCGGAATAGTCGCAAGCTTCATCTTCGGAATCGCGGTTTCGTTGGATGACGTAGGCACAGCATCTTTCCTAGTCAATCCGAATACTATCACGTTGAATATTCAATTGCTAGCGTACTGGCGGTGGGCTCTTGATCCGACAGTAGGCGCGGCTTCTGCTTTCCTGATACTCATTGGCGTGGCTCTCACATTGATTGCTGATAGAATTGTTGGGCTGGAGCGCTTCCTATTCTAGCGAACTCATTGAAAACGATGCATTCATGATGGATGTGATTTAGATGCCTACTCTTACGAGCTCTCAACTTTCGAATCTGTCGACGAGTGTCCTAAAGGCGGCGGGGGCCTCTGACGAAGAAGCTATGATCGTAAGCAAGTACTTGGTGAATGCCAACCTAGCCGGAGTGGACTCGCATGGTGTTCTTCGTCTTACTGGCTATGTCGACGCGATTCGTGATGGGCTAATCAAGCCGGGGGCAAAAGTTGAGATTGTCACCGAGACTGACTCCACTGCTCTTGTGAACGGGAACTGGGGGTTCGGTCAGGTAATCTGCACTGAAGCTATGAAATTGGCCATTCAGAAAGCAAAGAAGAACGGCGTCAGTGTCGTTGGAATCTTCAACTGCAATCACGTGGGAAGATTGTCAGAATACTCGACAATGGCTCTTGAGCATGGAATGATCGCATTCGTTGCCGTCTGCGCCGATCCGTGCGTTGCACCTTACGGAGGAAAACAAGCCGTGTTGAGCACTAGCCCCATGAGTTACGCAATTCCTGCGGGCAAGGAGCAGCCTATAGTGGTCGATTTTGCGACAAGCGTCGTCGCGGAAGGGAAAATCAGAGCGGCAATCCTCAAGGGATCCAAGATACCGGAGGGTTGGATCGTCAATTCAGCTGGACGATCAACTACAAACCCCGCAGAGCTCTATGACGAGCCTGTGGAGCCCTTCAAATTCGCCGGCGCGTTACTGCCAGCTGGAGGGCACAAAGGATACTCTCTGAGCTTAGTCGTTGAAGCGTTGGGAGGAGCCCTAACTGGAAATGGCTGCAATGGCGAGGTGACATCCGGCTACGCCAACGGTGTCTTCATTCTTGTCGTGAAGATAGAGAACTTTGTCCCATTAGCTTCATTCAAATCGCGAATCGACAGACTCATAAAATCTGTCAAAAGCACGCCGACAGCCGAAGGGTTTAGCGAGATTCTAGTTCCCGGCGAGCCAGAACGAAGAGAGGCCAAGAAAAGAGCCAAAGCTGGAATTTCGATACCGGACAATGCGTGGAGCTCGATAAGCAAGACCTGCAAAGATTACGCATTGGATGCTCAATCATTCCTGAAGGCTTGAAGTAGAATCCGAACTTCCGGATAATGGTGAGCAATTACATGCAGAGAGCGCTATTCGGAGCCAACATTCCTCAGACCGGAGTTGATTACGAAACAACAAAGAGAATTGTTCAGGAGTGCGAGAAATACGGCTTTGATTTCGTGTGGATAAGCGATCATCTACACGACTTCTTGCCCTCCAAGTCCTACTTAGAATGTTGGACGACCATCTCTGCTCTTGCTGAAGCGACTCAACGCATCAGACTTTGCACGATTGTTTTGAACAACCTATTCCGACATCCATCATTAGTGGCAAAGATGGCGGCGACACTCGACGAGATTAGCGGAGGAAGACTAGATCTCGGTATTGGTGCTGGTTGGTACGAGAGCGAGTGCATATCAAACGGAATACCCTTTCCAGCGGCTTCGGTAAGGATTCAACAGCTAGAAGAGGCGATCGAAGTGATGAAGAGGCTATGGGCTGCAGACAACGTCTCATTTCTGGGCAAGTACTATACCCTGAAGAACGCTTCATCCAATCCTAAACCCGTCCAGATCCCACACCCTCCAATCTGGATTGGCATCATGAAGGGCAGGAGTCGTATGTTGAAAGTCATCGCCAAGCATGCTGACGTATGGACAATCTCAAGCATATACTTGCCAGAACCAGAAGAATACGAGCAAATCCGAACAGATTTGGAGAATTACTGTCGCGAGTTTGGTAGAGACCCTAGTCGCGTACACTCAGCGGTAGGTGTTGGATGCGTTGTGGCTGAAGACGAAGACAGAGTGAGGGAGAAGGCACGCAAGTTTCCACCGACATCAATCTCTGCGGGGGATTACACGGCCCAGCAGATGAGACTTGAAGGCACCCCTGATCGGTGCGTCGAGAAGTTGAGGATGTACGCCCAAATAGGCGTCACACGTTTTGTGATGAATTTTCCAGACATAACTACTACCGAGCCGATCAGACTATTCGGGGAAAAGGTAGTTCCTGCCTTCAGGTAGGGAATCTGAACCACGAAGGACTGTGACTGTCTGCAATTGTGGGATACCAGAGAATTTATCACAGTGGCTCAATTCGTGCTCGACAGAGGCAATGATGGATGACCGAGTTGACTGACTTCGAAATCATTCAGCGGCTTCGGAAGTTTGATACTGCCACCATCTGCAATGTTGTAGCGACCTATCCTGACAGCGATATCTGTCTAAAGCTCTATGATGCGTGGGAAGGAGAGTATTACACGGATACTTCCGTTCATTGTATCTATCCTGAGCTTGGACCTATGTGCGGATACGCCGCGACGGCTTGGTATTCCGATACAAAACCGGAGCATACAAAACTTGATCCTTGGATCCTCTACGAGCATCTCGACGCCACACCCAAACCTGTCGTTCTGGTAGCGAAACAGACCTACTCAAGTGGCCTTCTCAGCAAGTCAGGTCTTTTCGGAGGAATGATGACTGCCGAATTCAAGGCCTTTGGGGTCGTCGGAGTTGTGACAGACGGACCAATGAGAGACTACATCGAGATCAAGGAACAAGACGTCCAGTATCTCGCAACTGGATTCACATCTGGTCACGGAGATACCCAGCTTAGAGGAGCTAACATTCCGGTCGCACTTGCAGGGATGACTGTCAAGCCAGGAGACATCATTCATGTGGATCAATGTGGAGCCTGCAAATTCCCGGCAGACAAGCTCAGAGAAGTGCTGAAATACGCTACTGAACTGCTGAGTCGCGAAGCCAAAGAGAAGGCGTTCTTACAAGATCCAGGGTTCAATCTGCGGAAATGGAAAGCGGCTCAGGAAAAATAGGTTTCCCTTCTTCTGAGGTTAGCAACCAGAATCCTTATCGCGGTTAGAGTCAATTGAATCGAGGATCGGACTCGGAGAGATCTACTACAGAAAAGGGGAAACGGCATCACTGTGCAGGGGCGGCTTCACCGCGACAGATAGGCATCAAGAGATTCCTCACGCGAGTCCACTGGGAATTCCCGCAAAAGGGTGGAGCTGTTGTTCATGAACAGTCTTAAACGAGCGTCAAGAGGTCAGACCCCCATTGGGTAGACTCAAGAATCAATCTCAGAAGCAGAAAGGCCATAGTGGTGGAGGACCGAAGGTGAAGCCTACAAAAGGATATGTGGTGCCGAGCAATGAGTCCACACTGGCAGGAGTCTTGAAGATAGAAGAGATACAAGCATTTCCGCTGAGAATTCCCTTCAAGAAAACGGCTCGAATAGCTTTTTCGGAATATCAATCATGCGAGAGCATCCTCGTGAAAATGAAGGCAGGGAACTTCGTAGGGTATGGTGAAGCTTTGACTGATCCCGCTTTCATAGGCGAGACCATGGAAAGCATACTCTTTGCGATCAAGAACTACATCGGGCCAGCCGTCCTTGGATCGGATCCCTTCGCCTTGACAGAGATTCACCATAAGATGGACGCCGCCTTGGTGAAGAACACAGCAGCCAAATCTGCAATTGACATCGCCTGCGTCGACATTGCCGGGAGAGCAGCCGGGGAGCCCGCCTGCAACATGCTTGGGGGAGATCTTAGATCGAGCATCTTCGAAGTACCGGAGATACTGCTTGGCCCGATTGATGAAGTTGTGGAATCCTGTCAACAGGCTGTTGAAAGAGGCGTGATATGCCTGAAGGTCAAGGTCGGCGAAGGCTACAATGAAGATGTGGAGAAGCTAAGACGGATTCGAGAGGCCGTAGGGAATGACACAGAGATAAGGCTGGACGCTAACCAAGGCTGGCGAGACTATTGGACCGCGTTCAAGATAATGAAACGCTTGCAGAGATACGATATTTCATTGATGGAACAGCCCCTACCGGCCGATGATTTGGAAGGAAGCGCCAAGCTGAGGAAGGCTACATATGTGCCGATAATGCTTGACGAGAGCATCCATGATGTGAATGATGTGCTATCTGCCATGCGGCTTAAGGCCTGCGATGTGATCAGTCTGAAGGTCATGAAGGTTGGAGGTCTCATGCGTACAAGAGAGCTGGTGGAGCTCTGTTCTGCTCACGGGATGCCATGTCACCTAGGATCGTCGTGGGAGACCGAAGTTGGATGGGCCGCAAACCTTTCCCTGATCAAGGCTCTACCCGGCATTAAGCTATGGGACGCGTACTCCCCGACAGAAATATACTGGGGAGCGAACGCCAACATTGGCACTCCTATCCGGAGTCTGCTGAAAGAGGGAGTTCGTGTTGTTGAACCTCCAGAGGGTCCAGGCTTGGGTGTGAGTGTCGATGATAATGCTGTGGCCAAGCACCTTGTAGGAGAATCGGTTTCACTTAGAGCGTCATGATCAGAGTCACAAGTTTGTCTTCCACATATAGTCCGTCGTTGCCCGTCAGTCTAAGCTCTTGCGTTGAACCGCATGCACCGAACAAGAAACCGCCGCTTTCTGCTGAGCACCCTTGCAGGCCCAACGGCTGATACGCCTAGATTTGAACCCCATCGAAACCCGGTGTAGTCACGGCTTTCCAAAAGGGACCGGAACGATGTGTAGCGAGAGGTTCATCTGAGCTGATTTCTTGCTTGTTTTCAACTCATCTTCTGCTCCTTTTCTGCTCAAGAACTGCTCAGTTGACAGTTTTAAACGCGGGTTTCAAGCTAACCCCCGGCGCCTAAACTAACGCTCAAGAGTTCCAATGACAAATGAGGCTTCATTTCTCTCGGCAGATCCTCCTAGGCAAAGAGATAATCTGGGGCGTGGCATTGATGAGGAGCGGATGCTTGCGCGAGGGTTCACCGATTACGGAGTGATGACTTGCGGTGACGACTTCTGTTGTGGAGTCGGTGAACCGCGTTCCGATA
>Ga0315280_10004243_pt1 | contig 21338 bp, 16 predicted proteins | sample YL17G06_40_MG_FD_203697 | JGI IMG/M metagenome (GOLD analysis project Ga0315280, IMG submission 203697) | Sediment microbial communities from Yellowstone Lake, YNP, Wyoming, USA - YL17G06_40 | ecosystem: Environmental > Aquatic > Freshwater > Lake > Sediment | place: USA: Wyoming | collected...
ACCAGGAGTCGGAAACCTTGAGCTCTTCCGTTTTATAGGCACCGCCACCTTTACCATAGAATCCAGTCAGGTCAATTTTGAACTTCTGGTCGCTTCTTACAATCTCTTTCCCCAGCTCACTGAATTTCAGAGAAAGTTTGCTGATGGCGAGGTCTAACCTGTGTTTCGCTGCCAGTTCCAGGCATTGGTCTAAGGAGATACCCAATTCTTGGAAATCAAGATGGGTATCAATTTCCACAGAAATAGGCTGTTCAAGATTGATTAATTGCTTGAGAGTTAGTAGAGCCAAAGAGTAGTCTTTCTCTTCAGAAATCTTCTGGTAATAGACTTGATTATATTGAGATTGAACATTTAGAAATTCCTCATTGGTTACCAAATTCAATCTATGTTTCTTTTTAGCCTCTTCCATAATTGACTCTGCCTCGCGTAAGAGTTCCTCTTGTTCATGAAAATTAACCTGGGAACTCACGAGGTTATAGTAAGCCTTTTTCACATCGAAAATCAAATCCTGCTTTGTCTTCTCGTATTTCTTTCTGGCTATTTCCAATCTCACTCTTGCTTGGGATAGAGTAGACTTAAGTTTCCCTCCCTGGTAGAGTGGCTGCCCAATCTGCAAGCCAAACTCTGTCTCTCTAAATCCCGCATCAACTCCTCCTGTCTCCAATGATTTTATTTTGCCATCGGTCCCGTCCAGCTTGGCTACGAGGGAGGGATAAAGACCTCTCGCTGCCTCTCGAACCTTTAGTTCGGCAAACCTGACCTCCTGTTGAGCAATCTTAAGCGTTTTAGAGTTAGCTATGGCTATGGTCAAGCAATCTTCCAGGTTTCCTATATTTTTTTCTTCTCCTTTTACCGAAATTGGAGATTTTCCTTCTCCTTTAGGAAGGGGGGTCTCTGAAAGGATAGGTGTTAAATCTACAACTATGGAATCCTCTTCTCTTTCTGCATGAAACGAGGAGGGCCGGGTGAGCTGCAACACGAGGTAATCGAGATAGGGAGTAGATTCTCCTCCGCTCTTTTTATATGCGGAACGAATTTCTTCCACAAGACCCTTATTTACCACTATTCTTTCATTCTCCCTGCTATAAACATTGTCATCAACAAAATTTATTATTAGCCTGGGAGGTGAGTCCAGAATGAAGCAAGTGTAGTCTACCGGACCAGTATTAATCAAGACTACCCTTGTCTTTCCGGCTGCCTCTTCGACGCTTATCTCCTCCAATTGGACAATTTTTGCGGCCCAGGCCCCAATGGCAAAGGCCATTAGTAATAATATAGATAGTGTAATTTTGGTAAATTTACTCATTTATTCCTCAAAATCTGGAAAATGTAGGAGCGACATTTATGGCGCCCGACGATGCGGGTTCGATGAATCGAACCCCTACGATTTTTCAACCTTATCATCCTAGTCTACCCAGAAATAAGAAGGGAGAAGTGCCTGTTGAACAGAACTTCTCCCTTTTTTCCTCTATTCATGCCCAACAGGCAAGGCTTTAATCTATCCCTATTTCGTATTTACCTTTCAATATTATTGTATATCGTTAATGTTACAATTTTGTAAGAAAATTGTAAAAATTTTGTAAATTTTTTAACGGCTCAAAAATTAACAAAAAATTAACATTTTCTTAACTCAGACATAACATCCTTAGAATATACTTAAAGCAGAAGACGCAAAAAGGAAAGGGAGGAAGTTAGGGGAAAATGGATAAGTTTTGCAGGAAGTTATTGTTATCAAGTTGTCTGATATTAACTCTTGTGCCTTCACTTTTATACGCTGATTATTATGCCAGGTTGAGAGTTGAGACCTACCCCGTGGCGGGAAGCATCGATGTAACCAAGGGAGTTCAGTTTGAGATTAAAGTAATGGCGTGTAATGAATTTGGAGACCAAATTACCTCGGCTACACTCGGTTGGGATTATGCCCAATTTACGGATATCATTTTCCAGTCCAATGATCCCGATGCCAAGATTAAAAATTCTCTGGGTAATTGGGTTCCATTGCCAGGCTATCAGATACGACTGGACGGAGGCGGCGATAGGATTGACGAAGTCATATTGAATACCGTAGGAAGCGACAAAAGAATAACCGTTCAGCAGAATCCAGCCTACTGGCACGGTATAATTGATGGATATGTCGATTTCAATGTACACGACTTTGTTCACCATTTTGAGATTATTATCCCTCCCGGTACCCAGACAGCAGGAATTCCATTTAATATTACAATATATGCGAGAGATATTAGCGGTAATATAGCAAAAACATTTAATGATAATGTAGACATCTGGGCAGTCATACCACCAGATTATACATATGAACCTAACATGACTCCCTCCACAATAGCTGGAAGTTCATTCATCAATGGCCTGGCGACTATTCCAGTTACAATCTATGGCTCCCATCCAGTCTCCCGCCTCGTTAAGGTCAAATGCGAGAATACAGTTATGCATGGCGGTTACTATGCAAAAGGAGAGAGCGCTGACTTCGCCGTAAATCCAAATTCTTATGCGAAGATTCTATTACTTGTTCCCGGGGAGGAGCACCGACCGGGCAGGCTGATTGGCTCTGGAAAGGAGGGTATGCCGGATACCCAGACTGCAGGTGTACCTTTCAACGTACAGGTTTATACAACAGACGAATACTGGAATCCTATCTTTGCCAGTGTTCCTATAACATTCAGTTCCAGCGATCTGGCAGCAGACCTTCCTAATTCACCAACAATGACTACTAGTCCCGAAACCTTGGCGGTGACCTTTCATACAGTTGGTCTCGGAACACAATGGCTAAAGATAAGAGAAGGTACCAAGGAGAGTGCAAGTACAGATATCCCCGTTAAACCTAGCGACATCTTTTATTTTGCATTCGACCATACCATACCCAGTCCACAATATACCACAGAGCCATTTGAAATTGAAGTTACAGCCTATGACGCAGATGGTAATGTTGCAGATTATGACGAAGTAGCACAACTTAGCTGCACGATGGGCGCGGAGTATATAACCCCAGATACCATACAATTTACTGATGGAAAAGGGAGTGCTCTGGTCCAAGTAACAAAGCAGGGAACGAATGTCAAAATCATTGTTAACGATGGTATCCATTTTGTAGAGGGTAACCAGTTTACCGTCCTTGCGGGAATTTTTAACAAATTGCTGGTTCTTCTGGATGGAGAAACCCATACCCCGGGATTAGGAAATGGGAAGGCTGGCATTCCCAACCCAATCAATGCAGGAGCGTCGACGACTGTTACTATCATAGCCTGTGACGATTATTGGAATAGGAAGGCAATTCCCGTGGAGATAAGTGATATAAGTTCCCCTACCGGGTACATAACACCACCAGTACTTCCATTTACTTTGGCAAGTGATGGGATCGGGCAGTGCCAGGTGACTTTTAGAACTGCCTATGATGTAGCGGGGGGAGCCAATGAACCTCAGAATATAACAGTCAGTGGTAATGGTAGAACCGCTACCTCCAGCCTGATTGTTGTTAATCCTGGACCTTACGACCGCTTGGTAGTTACTGCTCCTAACGAACGTCTCGACCCCGGCACATTTACGGCCAATGGAAAGGCAAACAGTCCTCCAATTTCACAAGTTGCTGGCACTCCCTTCACTGTAACAGTGGCTGCCACGGATGCTTACTGGAATCCTGTAGATAGTGGATTCCCTGCCACTATATACTTTAATTCGGGAGATACTAACACGCTAGTGCGGTTTGCAGGATTGTCCCAAGGTAGTGCTGTGAGTATGGGAGCCAGAATAAAGGATTTCTCCGCTACTCTAATTACGCTTGCCTCCCCGCAATGGGTAACTGTAACCGATGGAATTAAAAATGCTCAAGTTAACATTCCTGTAACCCACGGTTCACTCGACCACTTTGCCTTCAGTACTATCAGTGATTCTACTGCTGGTAACACCATTCACAATGTAACCATTACTGCTCAGGACCAATACAATAATAGAGTGCAAAGCTTCAACAGCACTGCTACTCTATCATCAACTACTGGAGCAAATACATTTACTCCCTCAACTGCACTATTTACTAATGGACAATCTATAGTTAATGTGACAATTTATAAAGCGGATAACAATGTAACACTCACTTGTAGTTATGGGGGCAAATCAGGCGTAAGTAACTCATTAAATATAAATCCAGGACCTTATGCAAAGCTTATTCTTCTCCTTCCTGGACAAACTCACCAGCCGGGAAACATAGTGACACAGGGAAAGAGTGGTACCCCATTTGCTTACAGGGTGGGCAATCCTGCCATTCAAAGTATAGTTTATGCTATTGACCAATACTGGAATAGGGTTCATCCTCCCGATCCTGAACCTCGAGTACAGATGGCCACAGAGGATCCCAGCCATTATCTGACTGTGGAACCTGCTAATCCTTGGACTTTGAGTAATGGTGAGGCTACTTTCTGGACAACGCTCAAAACAGCGGCAACTGGACAGATATTACTTGCCAAAGATATAGGGACTGGCATCAATGATAGCAGCAGGATCGATGTAAATCCAGGAGATTTCGTGAAATTGCAGATAATTGCCCCTGGTGAAATTCCCGACCCGGGGAGCGATTTGGGAACAACAGGGAGTATTCAATCTCAAGTAGCAGGGGTGAGTTTCGACCTTACAGTCAGAGCAGTTGACCGATACTGGAATTTGGTACCTACGATAAATGGAGAAAGCATCGATTTAACTTCTCAGATAGATACTATGCTGGATGGCAGATATACACCAAAGCCTTTTGTAGGTGGCGTAACGACCTTTACCATATGGCTTGATGGGAATAACGAAAATATAGATGTCACTGCCATAAACCGTCAACCCCCTCCCTTCGTTGATCAGGATACAGTATTGATTCATGTGGATAGAGGCTATAAATATGTTGTAGAAGTGCCCACTTACTGTATAGCTGGAGTTGGGCCACCAAAAGTATTTTCCATGACAGTTAGGCTGGTAGATGAAAATAATCAGGTGGTGACAGATGCCAATAGCTGGTTCCAGATGACTCCTTCCTTAGCGGCGGATCACTCTCCTGCCACTGAGCCAGAAGGGTTGGGAGTAAAAGAATTCAAATTAACCAACGGGGTTGCCACTTTTGAGCAAAGTTATCCTGTAGTCGAACCGATCTCTATAGGAGTAAGTGATGATTTTGGCAGAGGGCCTATGTTCAGCTCTGCCATAGATGTTCGTGAGACAGGGCTGAGGTATAGGGTAGATGTGCCTTCTATTGCTACTGCAGGAAAAGTATTTGAGATGACTGTAAGCCTTATCGACATCGGGACCGGGATGGTAGTACCCACCAAGGACAGAGAAGTTAATCTGGTTCCCATTTCTAGTGCCGAGCCTGCAAGAGAAGGGCGTCTTTATGTCACTAGTGTTGGGTTATCTAAAGGTATATGGAAAATTACTAATCAGTGGTATACAAAGGCAGAAACGATTTCTATAAGAGCTTCTGATGCTAAAACTTACGAACCAGCGGCAGAATCTAATTCGAGCCTTCCTTTCAAGTTTCTACCAGGCGAACTGAAGAAGCTGCAGATTTTAGCCCCAGGTGAGGAACCGAGGCCGGGTGAGATGGCCTATATTGACACTGGTAAAGAGAGTAGCAATATTCAAGTTCAGGGAGCTGAGATTAATTTTCCAGTCACAGTTCAGGCTGTAGACCAATACTGGAATCTGGTCGATGGATTCAATGAAGGCACTGTTTATCTCTCCTCTGAGGGTTCTTTCGGTTGCAACCCTGTGAAACAATCGTTTACTCATGGCATAGCCACTTTCATCGCTATTATCCATCAAGCGGGTTCCTCTTTTACTCTCAAAGCAGAAGCTGAAAGCCCAGCTGGTTTGACCCCCCAATCTGTTACCATCCCAATGGAAGCAGCTATTTATCAGGTTACAAGTACTGTCCTTGGTGCCAGAACCATCGATTCATTTAAATTGATTATCGAACTTGTTGACCTTGAGACAGGTCAGCCTAAAGCCGGGGCAAATAACGCCTTCATTTTGACTCCCTATACAGTCGATTATAAACCAGCACCAGGCAAATGGACAAAGACTGGGGGCTCATCAGCGCTGGACAATGGACGAGCAGAAATCTGGGTTAACTATGATACAGTGGGAAGGATTCGCTTCCAGGTAGCCGATACATTTGGTCGTCCGGAAGCATATACTGGCCCTATAGACATTCGGCCACTGGGGTTACGCTATGACCTAGAGACTCTGGGAAAGGTGGAAGCTGGTGCTGAATTTCCTCTTATAGTCAAATTGATTGATACGGGTGCGGGAAACCCGGTTACCTCTGAAGAATATTATAGGCAGGTAAATCTGATTGCTTATTCTTCTCCCGATGGGAAGCCGGCTGAGGGAGAATTGAACATAAAAACTTTCTATTTACAGGGAGGAACAATAACCATCCCTCAGAGTTATAACCTTGCTCACTATGTCTATATTGAAGCTTCCGACGCCCAACTCTACGACTTTCCATCTGCACCGGGTCGCACTGCGGACATTGAAGTTGTTGGTGCGCCAGTAACAGTAATGAAATTGGACGGAGTTTATAATGAAATAAACGGTGCACTCTATTTGAGAAATAGTACTACTGTAAGTATTCTATCCACATCTCGAATTGTAGCAGAGACTATCCTTTGTAGAGACAACGGCTCCGGCTGGCAGACCTATGGTAGACCATTTACTCTTCCTCCAGGAGCCCATACCATAGAGTACTACGGAATAGACAAGTATGGGCATGCGGAAAACATAAATCAAAGCAAGACAATTTATGTCTCTTTCTTTAGTGAAAGCGCGGATGGAGTTATCAATGTCCCCAACCCGTTTAAGGCAGGTAGACGAACCACTCTCATACAATATAATCTGAAGGAGCCTTCCAATGTGACAATTACAATCTATGACCTCTTTGGCCAGGAAGTCTGGCGGGAAAATTATCGGCAAGGAGAAAATGGTGGTAGCAAGGTGAATAGCGTTCCCTGGGATGGAAGGAACCTCTCGGGGAAGGTGGTAGCCAATGGAGGTTATATCTGCCGGATCTGGATCGAGACAGAGAAGAGGCATATGTTAAGGAAGATTGCTGTTGCTAAATAATGGTCGCGTAGGGGCCGACCAAGGTCGGCCCGATAAGGGAAGATAAAATGGAGAAGAAGATTCTTAGACTATTTCTTGTTTCTGTGTTAATTTTCGGTATAGAGTGGCAAGTTGCCAGAGCAGATAATTACTACGGAATGCCCAATGACTATTTGCAGTACGGAGCAGGAGCAAGGTCTTTAGCAATGGGGGGAGCGTATGTTGCGCTAGCAAATGAGGCGAGTGCTCCTTATTGGAACCCTGCAGCTTTAACACAGATCGATGAGCACCAGTTCCTTTCTATGTATGCTCCATTCTTTGAAAGGACTAATTATAACTTCCTTTCTTACGTTCATCCCCTGGGGCAGCTGGGGAATCTGGCTATTTCCGATGTTCTTCTCCATTCGGGAGGGTACGAAGAAGTTGACGACACTGGGCACGCGATTGACACGAATAAGTCAATATTCAAGAATGCGGTAATTATTTCTTATGCAAATAGAGTTCATAGACAGATTTCCCTGGGAGCAAGTTTGAAACTAATTCATGAGCGAGTGATGAACTACTCAGGAAATGGTCAGGGAATAGATTTGGGGGTACTTTATGAGCCGATAGATGAACTGAATGTCGGGTTAGCCCTGCAAAATGTTCTACAGCCTAAGGTAACTCTCATAGATGACCCAGATGTGTATAAGATAAATTTGAAAGCTGGTCTGGCATTGAAGACATTCTCTAACCGGCTAACCCTAACTGCAGACATCAATAAGCTCGCTGATGAGAAAGCATACTTCTGTGCTGGGGTAGAATTTTCTCCCTGGGAGAGACCTACTTCCCCTTCTTTGAAAAGGGTCGATTTGAGGTTAGGATGTAACCATTTGCAAACTTTTACCTGTGGAATCGGATTGAAGATAAAATTCTTTTCCGTGGATTATGCATTCAGTTCTCATGACCTGGGAAATCTGCACAAATTTGCCCTTACCTTTGCTTGGGGGAATATCTATAAGGCCAGTGCGAAGCCCATTTTGAAGTCGGAAAATACTTATGGGCTCAATGCTTTGACTAACGAACTTGAGTTTTCTACGGATATCCCCTCAATTACTGTAAAGAAGTGGACGCTGGAGATAAAGGATGAAGAGGGAGAAGTCCAGAGGACCTTCTCAGGGGAGACTCGTCCACCTGAAATTATCAGGTGGGATGTTTGTGACGAGGTGGGCAGGCCGGTAAATAGGGGAGCCTATTCCTACAAATTTACCGTTGTGTATAAAAATGACAAACAGTGGGTTGAGCGGGGAGAGATAAAGCTCCAGTCATTCCCTCAAGAAGAAACACCGGTAGAAATTAGAGTAAATGGAAAAGAGCTTACTGAGGGTGGTGAATGAGGGTGCCTCCCTGAGGGAGAAAGTTAGAGTGATGGATGAAGTAAATAAATTAGGGAGAGAAAAGAGATGTTCAAAAAGACAAGGAAACTTTCACTGATTTTTATAATACTCCTGCTTATTCCTTTATCGATGGCAGGAGCAAAGGGCAGGGAGATGGATGCCATCTCTGAATATAACTTTGCTTGCTCGGCATATAGAGAAGGTAATGTAGAAGAGGCAATGAACCGATTTCTGCAGTTCCTGAAGGACTTCCCCAAGGATCCTCAAGCAGCCAATGCCCAGTTTATGATTGGGCAGTGTTTTTTTGATAAAGGGAGATATGGGGAGGCAGCCAAGGCATTTCAAAAGGTTGCGCCAAAGTCTGATGGAGACTATGACCTGTTTATTAATTCAACTTATCGGCTGGGAGAATGTGAGTTTAATTTAAGCAAATACCTGAATGCAATTGATCATTTCATGGAGGTCAATAAAGGAAAGAACAGGAATTTAAGGGCTGAAGCACTATATGGAATAGCACTCTCCTACCTGGCAATAGGAGAGAGAGAAAAAGCAAAAGATTCATTAGAACAATTACTTCTCTTCTACCCTGGCTATAATAATCAACCGGCTGCTCTTATTCCCTTAGGCTTAATCCTTTTGGAGAAAGGAGATACAAAGACTGCTCTGGAACATTTTCGTAAAGTCAAAGATGATTTAGGTTGCGTTTACTATTCGGGGTTAGCTTTTAAAGAATTAAATAAAGTGATAATGGCTACGGCGCTGTTTAAGGAAATATTGAAACAAGGCCCCAAAAGCCCGTGGGCAGACAAGGCTCAATACCAGATTGGTGAGTCATTTTTCCAGTCCCAGCAGTATCCTTTATCCTCGGAGGCCTTCGGGAACTTGCTCTCGCAATATCAGGAAAGTGATTTGAGAGAGGCAGCGTTGTATCGTCTCGCTTGCTCAGTTTTTCAAGAGGGTAAATATGGTGAGGCCGAGATAAAGTTGCAAAATTTGCTTGAGGAATTTCCCCAAAGCCCGTTGACTCTCTATTCAAATTATTTGATTGGCGAGATTTCCCTCAGGCAGAACGACTTTGCCAAAGCACTGGCTAACTATTCCTTAGCATGGAAGGTAGAAAAGCTATCAATGTATTCTCTATATAAGATAATCTGGTGTCACGCTCGACAGGGTCAGTATGAGGAAGCGATAGCAAAGGCAAAGGAGTTCCTTAACTTCTACCAGTGGGGAGAACTGGCAGCAAATGTCTTACTTATTGAGGGCATAGCTTATCAAAAGAGGGAAAGGTGTGGAGAAGCCATCAGATGCTATCAGGAGATTATCGATCGGTTCCCCGAGACTCTATATTTTGAAGAGGCAATCTATCTAATGGCTACGGCATATTATGAGTTAAAGGATTATCCTCAACTGGTGACAAATGTTTATCAAATTTTGAAGAACTCCCCCGCGAGTTCTACCAATTGGCGAGTACAAACTTACTTTATGATTGGAGAGGCCTACTATGCTCTTGATAAATATAATGAGGCGAGGGAAGTATATGAATTGATAACCAAAAATTTCCCAAGCAGTCCACTTTTAGCGAAAGCATATCAGGCTATCTCTTCCTGTTATGCTGAGAGGGGAGAGTATGAAAAGTCTGCTGAGGCACAGGAGAAGGCATTAGCCAAAGCTCAAGAAGAAGGTGGAGAAGCCAGCAACTTAAGTCTTCTTGAAATGGGTAACATATTATTTAATAAAAAAGAGTATGAAAAAGCAATTTCCTACTATGAGGAGTTTGTAAAGCGCTCTCCGGGAAATCCCCGAGTAAGTCAGGCCCTATATCAACAGGGCATATCTCTTTATCGTCTCGAATACTTCTCAGAGGCAATAAACAAATGGGAAAAGCTGGCAAAAGAGTACAAGCAGGATGAACTGGCTCCCCAAGCACTACTTCAGGCAGGGAAGACATATTTTGGTTTAAGCAAATATGACCAGGCATTGAGCACCTACCGCCAGCTGCTGGAAGAGTATCCCCGTTCCGATATGGTAAAAGATGCGGTCCTGCAAATAGGGCAATGTTATTACAACCAAGGCAAAATTCAGGATGCAATAACTCAGTACGAGAAATTCATCAAGGATTATCCGGAAGATGAAAAGGTTGGGCCTGTTCTGGAGCAGTTACAAATGAGTTATTACCGTCAGGGTAAATCGGTCGAAGAACTGGAAAAACTAATAGAACAGTTCCCTAAATCGAGGTTCGCTGCCGATACTTACTGGAAATTGGGTGCCGAGGCTTTTAATCACAAGAACTATTCCTTAGCCCAGCGATATTTCCAGAAGCTTATTCTGGATTTTCCCGAAAGTACTTCAGCATCGCAAGCATTCTATTATCAGGGAGAATGCTATTACCTTCAGGAAAAATATGCTGAGGCGGTAAATGCTTATGAGAATTTCATCCTCAATTTTCCCCAAGATAGGTTGGTCTCTCAAGCTATGTTCCGTGAGGCAGTCTGCTATTTCAATATGGGAGAATTTGAAAAAAGTATAATGACGTTCAAGGAATTTTCTGTCTCATATCCGGAAGATCCCTTAGCTAAGGACGCAGCTCTCAATATTGCGCTATGTTACAAGAAAGCCCAGAAATTGAGAGAAGCTATTGAAGCTTATGAGAATATCGTGTCTACCTATCCAGAGGACGAAAAAATTGGCTTTGCCTTCTTGCAGATTGGCTCATTATATGAGGTCTTGGACGACTATGAGAAAGCGGTAGAAGCCTATGAGAGAGTGCCCGAAGGGAAAGCAGAAAAAAGTGAGGCGGAGTTCTACGCCGCCCGATGCTACGATAAGCTGAAAATGCCAGAAAAACAGAAGGAAGCCTACGAGGCTCTGGTCAATTTTGTGCCCAAGGGTAACGAGTATAGACTGGCAGGACTTATGCGATTAGCGGAAATCTACGAAGCCCAGGGCAAAACCGAGAAGGGTTTGGCTATCTATGGAGACATTGTCACCAATAGTGGGAATCCCGAGTGGGTTACTATGGCTAAGGAGAGGATAAAAATACTGAAGCAGAAATGATTGTAGGCACGGTTTTAAATGACACAAAGTGTCATTGCGAGGAGCGTAGCGACGAAGCAATCTCGTAATTTGGCACGAGGTTGCCACGGGCTTCGCCCTCGCAACGACCCTTCGGGTCGATTTTGTAGGCACGGTTTTAACCGTGCAGTGGAAAGGAGGGAATTATGGATAATGTAACCTTTATTCAGTTAATGAAGCTCAGCATTACTATGCCCATGCTTCTATTAGCTTCTCTTTTGCTGGTTGCTTATGCGCTGGAAAGATTCTGGTACTACTATCGAGCAGGAAGATTAGATAGTAGTTTCTTAGTGGAAGTGAAGAGATTGGTAAAGGATGGAAAACTTCAGGAGGCTATCGATTGCTGTGAGAAGCGCAGGGGTCTCCTTCCTGAAATCGTGAAAGCCGGATTGAATGCTTCCTATCTTTCCAGAATTGATGCTGAGGACACCATGGAGAGCTACAAGGAGAGGAGCCAGAACTTATTGAGGTCGCGGTTAGGAGTGTTTGGCACAATAAGTTTCATCGCACCGCTCCTTGGACTTCTGGGAACAGTGCTGGGCATAATGAGGTCTTTCCACGACCTCGCCTTGTCCGGCTCGGGGGGGCCAACAATAATTGCTGCTGGAATCTCCGAGGCACTGGTAACAACCGTTGCCGGTATTGCTGTAGCTGTCCCGGCAGCAATTATCTACAACTATTTCACCGGCAGGCTTCGCAACTTGATGGTTAGAATCGATACCTTCACTTCCGAGTTGATTATTCTCCTATATGGTGAGCGGACTATAGACAGAAGACAAGGATGAACCCCGCCCATTAGGAATGGGCGAGGGTGAATTTGTAGGCCCCGATTCATCGGGGCAGAAAAGGAATAAGAACTGAAATTGGAGGATAGAAATGAGGAAAGATTCGGTGGAAAAGGGAAGTCCGAAGGAGCTGGCAGAGGTAAATATTACTCCCCTGGGTGACCTTTCTTTGACTCTCATCGTTATTTTAATGGTAATTTCACCAATGATTATGCAGTCAATGATTAAAGTCCATTCGTCTAAGGCGGTAGAAACTACTCAGGCAGAAAAAGAGAAAGAGAAACCCCTGTTCGTTCGCATTACCGATGAGGCAATATATCTAAATACTGAGAAGATGGCATCGGAAGAGGAATTCTCGATAAGGCTAGCTAAGGAATTGGTGGATAAGAAAGATAAATCGGTGATGATTACTGCTGACAGGGAAGTCCTGCACGGAACAGTGGTACATATTCTGGATCTCTCCAGGCAGAGCGGAGCGGTAAAATTGTCCTTGTTGAAAGGGGCTCAAATAGAGACAAGCAAGGAGACACCTGAATAAGGAGTCTAAAATGATAAGAACAAAACAGATTGAGGAGGAGAGTATTGCTGGTATAAATATAGCGCCAGTCATTAATGTGGCACTGGTTCTGGTACTTATACTGATGATAACAGCTCCCATTATTAATATGCCCAGTATTCCTGTTAATCTTCCAAAAGCAGTAACTATCGAGGCAAAGGAGCAAAATATAACCATCAGTTATGCAAAGGATGGCAGGATAGCTATAAACACGCAGGTGGTCTCCTGGAAAGACCTGGTTCCTAAACTTAAATATAGCCTGAGACAAAACAGAAAAGCCCTGGTTATAATTCGTGCCGACAAAGATATTCCCTATGGTGAGGTGGAGAAAATTTTCGATTTAGTGGTTAAAGAAATAGGCGCTAAGAGAATAGCAGTAGCCACAGAACAGAGGACAAAGTACAGGGAAGTTTCAAAATAGGGAGATAAATTATGCTTGTTCATACACAGATGAAACATGACATTACTTGCTGGATGATTGCAATAGGTTTGCACCTTTTGCTTTTCCTGGTAAACTTTAATCTATATAGAACCGGCGTAGAGGAGAAGCTCCTCCCTATAGTGGAAGTTGAGTATGTCACGCCAGAAGAGGTAATAGGTGCAATCCGTGTGGGAGTTCTTGGCGAGCCACCCCAAACTTTTAAAGAAAAGATAAAAAACTTCTTTAGAATTAAGGAAGTAGTACCTCCCAAGAAAGAAGAGATACTGGCAGGTAAAGGTCCTTCTGAATTGGACGTCAATAAAATCGGAGGCCTTTCTCAACAGGAAACTTTAATTGATAAGGAAAGACCTCTTTCTAGAAAAGTTGATTTATCTCCAATAAATGAGTCTAAGGAAATGTTAATCTCTAAGTCTGAAGAAGAGAAGATTCTCCTTGCTTCGAAAGAACTTAATCTAAAGGATTCGAAATCACAAAAGCTCAAAAATAAGGAGTACCAGGTTGCTAAAAAAGACCTCCCCTTTCAGGTAGATACCAACGAGGAAATAAGAGGTAACGATATAGATACTGTGGCTATAAATTTGGGCAAGGAGACATCAAAGGGCATACTTACTCAAGCGCCCACTTTAGAAGATATTAAGGGAAAGGCAGACTTCGGTGAGGGAGTGTTCCGTGTTGTCAAACAGGAAGCTCAAGGAAGACTTTCAGGGACAGAAGTGCTGGCAAACTTATTAGCTATGGCTAAGAACGAGGAAACGAAAAGGTTGGAAGGGTATGGAAGTGAATGGGGTTCTGGTGGAGTTCTTAATGGGAAAGAGGGATATAAAGGGAGTGGAGGAGGGGCCGGTCTCGAGTCTGGCCTCGGGTCAGGAAGAGGTGGGGGAGGATTGGTTCAGGGTGTAAGAGGTGGCGAGGCTATCGCAGCTGGAGTGGCAGCAGCCGGAGGGTCTTCGACAGGAATGGCATCAGGCGGCAGTTCTCTCAAAGAAGTCGAATCCAAAGAGAAAGAAAAAGAGGTAACCTTCAAGAAAGGTGTAGTCTTCTCGCGGGCCCCTAAAAAGGAACCCGAAATTTCTGGTTCTGTAAGTGAAGGTTCCAGCTCTAACTTGGTGGCAAATAAGGAAGGTACAAAAAAAGAGCAAAGGGGAAGGGTCATTTTTGAGATTACAGGTCCACTCTCTCGGCGAACGGTTCTCCATAAAGTTATCCCTTCTTATCCTGAATGGGCAGAAAAGCAAGGAATTGAAGCAGGGGTGAGCGTACATTTTGTAGTCCTTTCTAATGGAAAAGTCAAGGATAATATTTATGTGGTGAGAACTTCCGGTTATCCAGTTATAGATAAATTAGTAATGGAAGCATTGAGGGACTGGCAGTTCGCTTCTTTAGAAGGAGATCTCTATGGAAAAGAGGAGTGGGGAGTATTAACTTTCTATTTTTCTCTTGAAGGAGGAGCCTAATGGTTAAGAAAACATTTTTTATTTTGGTCACTTTGTCGCTAATATTTTTAAGCTATGGAGAGGCTTTACCTCAAGAAGTCTTGGATACTTCGCCAAGAGGAGAAGAAACCAGCGAAGGACTTTCAGAAATTGTGATAAAGGGTAAAGCCAAAGATACTATCAAGGTGGAAAAGGCTCCTTACCAGATTGAAATTAAGTTAGAAGATATGGTTAGTCCATCCATAGAGAAACCGGAAACGGTTATGAAGGGAGGTTTAGAAATTCTAAGGCAGAAGGATTTACAGCAATTTACCCGTTTGAGTAGCAATCAGGTGATTAGACCCTGGCTGCCTTCCATTCCAGAACCTCCCCTGGTAACTTTTCATCCTAAGTTCTCCAATTTGGCAATTGGGAAATGGAAGCTGGTAATTACCGATGAGAGGGGAAATATTATAAGAACTCTCCAAGGTAAAGGAAATCCTCCACAGACTATTGAATGGGATGGTCGGGACGAAAGAGGAAGAATAATAACAGTAGGAACTCTCTATTCCTATAATTTCGTGGCTATAGACCAAGATGGCAAACCTCACACTACTAGTGGAAAGCCATTTCAGCTGTGGGCATTGAGATATGATGAGAAAGAAAGTATAAATATTGAGGTAGCCAATAGAGTCCTCTATACTTCAGAGAGGGATCAATTTTCAGAAGATGGTAAACTAATTATAGAAAAGGCTTTAGACTTTTTACGCCAATATTCGAGATACCCTTTTCGAATAGAGATTTGGACTGATGAGCCAGATCTTTCGCTCTGGGAAAAAGCTAAAGCCTTACTTTCAGACCATATTTCTCGCAACCTGATTCTCTTGCCAGAAGACTTGAAGATAAAAGTGATAAGAGGGAACAGTCGAGGGTTAACCACCTGTTTTATCATTCAGACTAGATAAGAATACTATTTAGGGTGAGTCACCCGAGGTCGTCCCCAACCTCGAGTGGCTGTTTTGGTAACAATCGCTCTGCATTTTCTGCAGAGCGATTTATTTTATATGCTTTGTTTTGGAGTAGCTCCGATTCATCGGAGCGTTTGAAATTTGGTGATAGTGTTGACAATTTATTTAAAAAAGTGCTAAAATTAACCCATTCTGTTCAAGACAATTCAGATTTTGATGATTTCTCTTGAAGCTTTCCAAAAGGTAAAATTATGCCCAAAGGAAAAATTTTGGTTATTGATGACGAAAAAGACTTGGTTAAGTTGGTGAAAGAAATTCTGGAATTGGAAGATTTCGAGGTGAGTGGTGCTTACGATGGTGAGGAAGGATTGACAAAAGCGACTAGGGAAATGCCCGATCTAATTCTTTTAGATATTAAGATGCCCGGTCTTAATGGCTTTCAGGTATTAGAGAGATTGAAAATAGATAAGAGCACTTCACACATTCCAGTGGTAATGCTCACTACTAGCGTCCTCAGGCAAGATCGCAATAAAGCGTTCGATTTGGGTGCAGTAGACTATGTAGTCAAGTCATTGGAAGGTTTTGCACTGGGGGAGCGGATCCGTAAGATACTGAAGGGCGGCGTTCAAGATAAGGATAACATTAGGTAGATAGAAGAGATATGAAAAAGAAAATCTTAGTAGTCGATGATGATCCGGGAGTGGTTGAGCTCCTGAAAGAAATCTTCAGCGCACAGAATTTCATAGTTATCTCCGCTGGAAATGGCGACGAAGCGATAAAGAAAGTGCGAGAAGAAAAGCCGGACTTCATCCTTTTAGATGTGGTCCTTCCCGGGTTGAACGGTTTTGAAGTGTGTCGCATTTTGAAACAGGATAGGGCGACTCATTCTGTTCCTATCATAATGATAAGTGGTAAGGCTATGGAAACCACAGACAAAGTTGCTGGATTTGACGCAGGAGCCGACGATTATTTAACTAAACCCTTTGAGACTAAAGAGCTGGTTGCCCGCATAAGAGCTGTATTAAGGCGTTATGAGACTTCTGAAGATTTTGAGGAGGTCATAGAAAAGGAAGGGATTTCTCTCGATGCTACCAGAGCCACCGTGCGGGTTAAAGGAAAACTCGTAAACCTGAGACCAAAAGAATTCGATTTGCTCTACCTGTTGATGAAGAAGGCGGGCCGTGTTTTGAATCGCTCATACTTATTGGAAAGTATATGGGGTTATGAGTATTTTGGCGCTACGAGAACAGTGGATGTCCATATAAGGAGGCTCAGAGAAAAATTGGGAGAAGAGGCTGCAAGAAAGATAAAAACCGTAGAAGGAAAAGGATATATGTTTGTGGAAGGAGAATAAAAAGTTAACATAGATTTAACATTTTTGTAACATTGGTGTAATAATTCTGTGGTAAACTATATTTTGGAAAGTTAGAACTTCAAGATTATGCATCCCGATTTTCAATCGGGAAATTTATGCCTACAATTGATTATGCTGTCATTGCGAACCCTTCGCCTTCTGTCATTCTGAGCGAAGCGAAGAATCTCAACATACTGCTCAGGGTAAACTCCGTGAAGCAATCTCGTAATTCAGCAGGAGATTGCCACGGGCTTCGCCCTCGCAATGACCCTTCGGGTCAATTTTGTAGGCACGATTTCAAATCGTGCAGAAAGGTTATATATGAAAGAGAAGATTCTTTTCATTGACGATGATCCAGATATTGTCAGGCTGGTAAAGGAGACTCTCCTCGATGAAGGGTTCGATTTTGTTTCTGCTGAGGACGGTGAAGGTGGCATAAGCGAGGCTCGAACATCCCATCCTGACCTAATTATTCTGGACATGCAACTTCCGGACATAGACGGGTTTGAGGTTTGTCGAATACTAAAAGGTGATGAAGAGTGCAAACATATACCTATAATGATGTTAACAGGCAAGTTTAAGAAAACTTCTGATAAAGTTGAGGGATTATATGGTGGGGCGGATGACTATATGCTGAAACCCTTTGACACTCAAGAACTATTGGCGCGAATACGGGCAGTGCTCCGAGAATACAAACATTTTGGTCCAAAGCACCTGGTGAAAGACCATCTGGAAGAGTTAAGACGGAAGAAAAAGGATTGACCCCGGGGAGGCGGAATGCGTCTCAGAACAAAGTTCAGCTTCTTTGCTATTCTTATAGTGGTGGTAGCCTTACTGGGAATGAGCGTGATTCTGTTCATTTTTGAGAAGAGACATCTGTTGCAAACAATGAAAGAAAACCAGGAAAATGCCATAAAGGGTTTGGCAGAGGTCTGCAAGGAGGCGATACTTAGCGAAGACGATCTGCTTCTTATGAATTACATCAAGGTAGTTAAGAGGACTACAGGGGTAATTTATGCGATGTTCGTAGACAATGAGGGAAAAGTGGTGGTGCACACAGATACCAATCTCCTCGGTTATGTGTATCGGGACCCTATAGGAATGAAAGCTCGGAACTCAAAAGACTTGTTGATTCAAACATATACGGGGAAGGAAGGCGGAGAAATCGTTGATGTCTCACTTCCTGTCTTATTGGGACAGGATAGGTTGGGTACTGCCCGAATTGGATTTTCTAAAGTAGTCTTGAATAAAATTGTCGAAGATACATTATCCATGACCCGTCACCGCATCCTCGTGGTAACAGGTGTTGCCTTTTGTCTAGGGATTTTTGGTGCCTTTATTTTGGCTCAGTTGATGGGCCGTCCGATCAAGAAGCTTACCGAGGGTGCAAAAGCTATCGGACAGGGGAATCTGGAACAGAAGATTTCAGTCAAAAGTAGAGATGAACTTGGCGATTTGGCAGGTGAATTTAACAGGATGGCAAAAAAGCTTAAAGAGCTTGATGAGATGAAGGACGACTTCGTTTCCAGCGTCTCCCATGAGCTCAGGTCACCTCTAACTTCCATTAAGGGCTATGTCGATTTTATCTTGAGGGGGAAGGCCGGGCCGCTTAACGAGAAGCTTGTAGAATATTTGACGATTGTCAAGAACAATACATCTCGCCTGGCGACGTTCATAAACGACATCCTCGATTTAGCAAAAATTGAAGCCAAGCGTTTTGAGCTTGGAAAGGAAGCTTTAGAACTTCCACCGCTGATAGAGGAAATGGTTACATTTTTCAGGCCGCAGGCAGAAGAAAGCAAGATCCAACTGGAGGCGATCATTCCCACTAATGTCTCTCTAGTTTCCGCAGACCCGGATAAAATTAGACAGGTTTTCACAAACCTCCTCAGCAACGCTTTCAAATTTACTCCTGAGGGAGGAAAAGTAACTATAGAAGCGAAAAACGCACCATCGGGAAACTTCGTAGAGATTGCTGTCAAAGACACAGGAGTGGGCATTGCCAAGGAGGACTTGCAAAAAGTTTTCGACAAATTTCAACAGATTAAACCATCTGGAGGTAAAGTGAAGAAGATGAAGGGGACAGGGCTGGGCCTGACGATCGCTAAGGGAATCGTGGAGGCACATGGCGGTCGTATTTGGGTAGAGAGTGAACTCGATAAGGGAAGCAATTTTATATTCACTTTACCCAAAGCATAATGTATAATATATTGAAACTGAGAGGAACATGAGCAAAGAAAAAATTCTGGTAATCGATGACGAGGAAAATATTGCTAATCTGGTAAAAGATATCCTTGAAGGCGAAGGTTTCCAAGTAACACTCGCTTACAATGGAGAAGAGGCACTGGAAAAGATTCATCAGGCTCCGCCAGACCTTGTAATTTTAGACCTGAGGCTGCCTGGTATGAGTGGTTATCAGGTTTGCCAGAAGATTAGAGAAGATGTTTCTTTTACTCATATGCCCATAATTATGTTAACTGCCAAGGGCAGTACATCCGATAAAGTCATTGGATTAAGCTTTGCTCCTGATGACTATGTTACCAAACCTTTCCAAGCAGAAGAACTTGTTGCACGCGTGAGGACACATTTGACTCGCACTGCCAGTGACCTCTCGGCTAATCCTCTAACCAAATTGCCTGGTAACATTGCACTCACTGAGGCGTTAGAGAGGTGTCTAAGTCGAGACCATCTATTTGCCGTCTTGTATTTAGACTTGAGTAATTTTAAAGCTTTTAACGATAACTATAGCTATTTAAGAGGGGACAAAGTTCTTCGCACTACAGCTGAAATCATTCTCAAGGTGGTTAAAGAGAAAGGTAATACTGATGACTTTATTGGTCACATTGGGGGGGATGACTTCATCGTAATTACCAGCCCGGACAAAGTTGATGGCCTATGCAGAGGTATGATTAAAGACTTTGACCATGAGATTCCCAATCTCTACGACGAAAAAGACAGAAAGAAAGGATATATTATAACCAAGGACCGGCTCAATAGAACTACGAAGTTTCCATTGTTGACTATTTCTATCGGAGTAGTTACAAATAAATCGAGGAAATTCTCCAGTCCTGCTGAGATTAGCGACGTGGGCACAGAACTGAAAAGATATGCTAAGCTCAAAAAAGGGAGCAGTTACGTTGTAGATAAGAGGGAAGAATGAAGGAAGGTGACAATGCTAAAAGAGAGAATTTTAGTGATAGATGATGATGCGTCGATTTTAAAATTGGTCAGCGATGTCTTGACAGAAGAGGGATTTAGTGTAATTACTGCCAGTTGTGGTGAAGAAGGAATTAAGAAAGTTCATCGCTCAAAGCCAAATCTAATCATTTTAGATTTGAGGTTGCCGGATATGAATGGTTTTCAAATTTGTCAAACCTTGAAGAAGGATAAAAATGTAAGCGACATTCCAATTATAATGCTCACTGTCAAATCTACAAAGTCCTCAACTGTTGCGGGATTGGAGATGGGTGCTGATGACTATATTGTTAAACCTTTTAATCAAGAAGAATTGATTGCTCGAGTGAAGACAGTGCTGCGTCGAACTGGTGGAGGGGAGAAAGTAGAAGAAATTTTAAGGTATGGAGATATCCTTTTGAATTTGGATAAACATACTGCCTCGTTAAAAGATAAAGAGATTGATTTAACACCTATGGAGTTTAATTTACTTCACATTCTGATAAAAAAGAAAGGGCACGTTCTTAATAGAAATTTCTTGCTGGAGACGGTATGGGGCTACGAATACTTTGGCACTACGCGTACTGTTGATGTTCACATCGGACGACTCCGAGAAAAGTTGGGCCCCCTGGGCGAAAAGATTGAAACCGTGGAGGGCGTAGGCTACAAGTTAGTTGATGAGGGAAAAGACTGATACTATAATTTGCACAGATTGAATCTGTGCCTACAATAATTTTGGAGTAGCCCCGATTTATCGGGACGTTTTAAAACGCGGACTAAAGTTTGCTACTCCAGGGAAATTTTATCGGCACAATTTGAAATTGTGCCGATACTTTTTTAATTGACAGACACATTAGTTTTTTGTTATAAAGAATAATCTATGAATTGAACGGGTGAAAATTGTGGTTAAAAAAGCTATTCAGTTTCTTAGAGAAGTTATGGAAGAGCTACGAAAGGTTTCCTGGTCGGATAGGAAACAGACGATCGGTTCTGCAATGGTTGTGATTCTTTTAGTTATTGCTGTGGCCATTTTTGTAGGTCTGGTAGACTTTGGGTTGTCCATAATTCTGGGAATGTTGATAAAGTAGTAAATGGTTAAGAGGGAGAAGCTGA
>Ga0315280_10004244_pt1 | contig 21337 bp, 12 predicted proteins | sample YL17G06_40_MG_FD_203697 | JGI IMG/M metagenome (GOLD analysis project Ga0315280, IMG submission 203697) | Sediment microbial communities from Yellowstone Lake, YNP, Wyoming, USA - YL17G06_40 | ecosystem: Environmental > Aquatic > Freshwater > Lake > Sediment | place: USA: Wyoming | collected...
GGTGTCAGGAACCTTTTCGCACGCGGGGTTTTTGCTGGCGTGTGGCGAGAGGCACGTCTAGACTCATGTCGCCGAGCGCCTGTCCGCCCGGGGGCACGCCATGGAAGAGTATCTCATCTGTGCGGGCGTTGCGGTGGTGATCGTCCTGGCGGCCACTCTTCCCGTCTCGATCATCGCCTTGGTGATGGCTTACCGGGCAATGCGGCAGGTCAGACACCTTGCGGCGCGCTCGGGCGCCGCGCCGGAAGCCCGGCCGTGGCCGGCTGCGGCGCCGGAGCGTGCGGCACCGAGGCCCGCTGTGCCCGTGACCGCCGTGCCCGGCGCCGAGATGCCGCGCGCGGCGCCTGTGCCGGCCGCCGCCCCCGCCCGGCCCGCGGAGGCGCCGCCCCCTGCGGCGCCTGCGCCGTCCGTGGCCATGGCGGCCGCGGCGGCGGAAGCGCGGCTGGCCGAAGCGCGGCTGGCGGCACGCCCGGGAGGGCCGCCGCGCACGCCTCAAGCGCCGCCGGGGGCGCCCGCCGCAGGCGCCAAGCCCATCAAGTGGGAGGAAGTCATCGGCCTCAAGGTCCTGGCCTGGGCCGGCATCATCGTCTTTTTGGTCGGGGCGGCGTTCTTCATCAAGTACGGTTACGACCGCGGCTGGTTCGGCAAGCACCCCTGGGTGCGCGTAGCCATTCCGGTGGCCATCGGCCTGGCGCTGCTGGCGCTGGGCGAGTACTTCTCGCACAAACTCTACCGGGTGCTGGCCCGCGTGTGCACTGGCGGCGGGCTGGCGGCCATGTACTGGGGCGTGTTCACGGCGTGGGCGCGGTTCAAGGAACCGCTCCTCTCGGAGCCGGTGGCGTGGGCTTCGATGGCCGTCATCACCGGCGTCGCCATCCTCCTGGCGGTGCGATACCGTAGCCTGGTGGTGGCTATCCTGTCTCTGGTGGGCGGCCTGGCGGCCCCGATTCTCATCCGGCCCGAGCGCGACCCGGGGCACGTCCTGTTCCTCTACCTCATCGCCCTGAACCTGGGCGTCCTGGCCCTGGCTTACTTCAAGAAGTGGCGGGTGCTGAACCTGCTGGCCCTGGCGGGCACGATCCTCAATGTTATCGTATGGCTATACGGCCATTATTGGCACGGCGGCGCGGCCGTCGAGAAACTCCCCATGGCCGCCGCGTACCTGACGACCCTGTGGGCCGTCTACTTCGCCGTCTCGATCGTCTACCACCTGGTGGGCCGGCGCGACCCGTCGAGCCTGGACCTGCCGCTGACGCTCATCAATGCCGTGGCCTACTTCCTGGCCCTGTACGTCCTCTTGAAGGACCAGTATCACCACCTGCTGGGGCCGGCGGCGGTGGTCCTGGGCGCCGCGTACCTCGTGGAGGCCTTGATCGTCCGGCGGCGGGCGCCGGCCCAGTTCAGGTTCGTCATACTTCAGACCGGCCAGGCCCTCGGCCTGCTGACGCTGGCCATTCCCATCCAACTCAGCGGCGTCTTCATCCCGATGGCGTGGGCGGTCGAGGCGTGCGTCATCTACTGGACCGGCCTGCGCCTCAAAGACTGGCGCCTGCGGGCCGCAGGCCTGGCGGTGCACGCGGCCTCGATCGGGGCACTCATCTATTACGCCGAGGCCGCCTGGAACACCCAGGGCTGGCTCGTCTTCAATTCGCGGACGGCCACGTTCGGGGCGGTCGCCCTGGCGATGGCCCTGTCGGCGTGGCTCCACCGGCGCCAGGCCCAACGCGACCCGCTTGAAAGCGGCGTCATGGCGACGGCGGCCGGCCTGGCCCACGCCCTGCTCATGCTCCTGGTGGGCGTGGAGGTCTTCCGGTGGTTCGAGGACTCCGCGGCGCCCCTTCGGCGGGAGCCGGGCGTGTATGACAAACTCCGGGACCTCACCTGGGCCCGCGACGCCATCTTGGCGACGGGGCTGGCCGTGTACGGCCTCGCGGCGGTCGGCCTGGTGGCGATCCTGCGGCGGGCGTTCCATCACGCACCCGCGCTGGTTGCGTTTGCGGCGGTGGCGGTCGTGCTGGTCATCTCGCAGGACGAGATGCCGGACCTCAAGTTCCTGGCCGCCTGGAACGTAGTGGGGGCCACGTTTGCGGCCGTGGCGGCGTGCCTGGGCCTGGCGGCCGTGGTGTCTCGCTACGCGACGCCCGAGAAGCCGGACCGCAGCGTCTTCGCCTTCACGTACGAACTTCTCGCCCTGGGGACGGTGCTCGGCCTGTACCTGACGGAAGTCTCGCGGGCCGCCGAGTACGCCAGCGAAGGCGACGCCGGCTCCTGGCTGCGGGAGGCGTCGGTCTACTCGCTGATGGCGGCGGGCTTTGCCGTGATGGCGGGCCTGGTGGTCCTCCGGGGCCTGTGGGTGCGAAGCCTCGCCCACCGCATCGCCGGCCTGACCGCCATGGCTGCGGCCGCCATCTTCCTGGCGGTCGTCACGCTCATGCAGCACGCCCCCGAGTACCGGACGGTCCTGTGGCAGCCGCGAGGCGTGGCGTTCCTGCTCCTGGTGGCGGTGATGGCCATGTCGATCATCGGCCTGGCGCGGCGGCTGCCGAAGGCGTCGCCGGAGCGGATGTACCTGGCGCCGATCCTGGCGGTCCTCGTCCACGTGGTGGCGCTGGTATGCTTTACGCTGGAGGCCGAGGACTTCTGGGCCGCGCGGGCGCGGCTGTGGTTCCCCGACCAGGAACTGCACGCCTGGTACGCGCGGCACGCGACGCTCTCGGTGGGGTACGCCCTGTACGCCTTCGCGCTGCTGGCCGCCGGCATCCGGCGGCGCAGCGCGATGCTCCGGATCCTCGCCCTGGTCATCCTTGGCATAACGCTGGCGAAAGTGGGCCTTCTGGACCTGTCGCGGTTGGAGGAGATCTGGCGGATCCTTTCCTTGAGCGGCCTGGGCCTGCTCCTGCTGGCGGCCGCGTTCCTGTATTACAGGTATCGCAATTTGATATTCGGCTCCCAAGCCGGCGCCGCGGGCGGCCCGGCGGCAAAGAAGGAGGATTCCGATGGCGCGGCATCGTGAGGGCCGGGGCGGCGGTGTATCTGGCGCCGCTTCCGCGGCGGGCCTGGGGGCGGCGTTTCTGCTGGCCGCGGCAGCGCTGTGGCTTATGACCTGCCCGGCGCGGGCCGACTTCGACCCGGAAGCGTGGGCGTTCTACCGCGACATCAAGGCGCCCGAAGACGCCGACGGCAAGAATGCACGCCTCCAACTCGACGACCGGGTCTGGGACCGTGCCGCCGGGCCGGGACTCCAGGACCTGCGGGTCCTGAGGGGCGAGACCGACGACATCGGCTACGTCGTCTACGCGCCTCAGAAGGAGCCGCCCACGATCGCCGAGCGGCCCGGCCGTGTCGTCAATAACGCGAAGCGCGGCACCGAAGCCACCGAACTGACCGTGGACCTGGGCGGGGACCCGCAGATCGCGAACCGCGTGCGCCTCGAATCGCCCGCCGACGACTTCCGCTGCGCCGTCACGGTCGAAGGTTCCGACGATAACAAGACCTGGAAGACGATCCGCGACAACGGGGCGATCTTCGCCTTCAAGGGCGACGTGGAGAAGCGGTTCACGACGGTCGCGTTCCCCGACACCCAGATGCGGTACCTGCGCTTCGTGGTGTCGGCGCCGCCGGGCGGAAAGCCGATCGACCTGGCGGGTGCGACGGTGATGCTGGAAACGGAGGCGCCGCCCTCGGACCTCGTGCCGCTCGAGAAGCATACGGTCGGCCGACAGACGCGGGCCGAGCAGACGGGCGAGACGTGGGTGACGCTGGACCTCGGGGCGAAGCACCTGCCCGTCAGCAAGATCCTGATGGAGGTGGCGGGCGAGAACTTCGGCCGGGCCGTCCAGGTCGACACGAGCGACAACGACAAGACGTTCGGCGAAGTCGGTCGCGGCTTCATCTTCCGATACTCAGAGCCGAGTTACCAGAAGAGCCGCCAGGAGGTGGAATTCGGCGAGGCCTTCGGCCGGTTCGTGCGCCTGCGCATCGCCAACGGCGACGACCCGCCCCTGAGCGTGGTGCACATCAGCGTCTGGGGCCGCCCGCGGTATGTGTTCTTCCCGTTCGAGAAGGGCCAGCGGTACCGGCTCTTCTACGACAACCCGCAGGCCCGTCCGCCCGCGTACGAGTACGCGAAGGTTTTCCCGCACATAGATCGGCGGGCGGCGATTGAGGCCCGCCTGGGACCGGTGGTGAACAACCCGCGGTTCATTGCCACGCGGGCCGCCGAGCCGCCAAGCCCCTGGCTCGTGCGGAACCAGTGGGTCCTGTACATCGGCCTGGGCGTGGCCGTGGTGGCGCTGGCGCTGGTGGCCCTGCGGGCTCTGCGGCGCCCGGCCGGGGAGGACGAGGCGGCAGAGCCGTAACTCTGACTGGCGGCATGGCGGGCGGCATGGCCACAGCCCGCCCGCCGCGGCAAAGTCGTTGCGGGAATTCGGCTCCCGCCAACCCATCGCCGTGGACGCCGAGGTGATTGGCGCGGCGGCAACCTTGACAATGAAGGGGCGAAAGCGGTAGAATCCTTGCGAGTTGCGGCCGCCGGCCGCGAGTTGTCGCAACCTAGCAAGATATCGAGCCACCTTAGCTCAACGGTAGAGCACCGCTTTCGTAAAGCGGGGGTTTGGGGTCCGAATCCCCAAGGTGGCTCCAACTTTTCTCGGCGCCGGGTGCGCGCAAGCGGCGACTTTGACGACCACTTGCGCGCCCTTTTGGTTTCCGTCCCCTTCCGCGTCGTCGTGGCAGGTGACGGAGTGTTTTGGCGTGCCGGGGCGCCGGCGCGTGACCCTCGCCACGGGCAGCCTGATCCGCCCTCGGAGCCTGCGGCCGTGGAGCCGGGGGCGCTGGCGGCGCCTGCCATCCTTTCGCACGCTATCAGAGGTTTTCGCCGAACAGGAACGCCCGCGCGAAGCGGTCGGCGATCTCCTGGTTGGTGTAGATCAGGGGCAGGAGGAAGGCGGCGTTGACGTTCGGCATCTGGAGGTACGAGGCCATCTGCTGGCGCCAGATGTATTTGAATGTCATCAATTCATCCTGGCAGTTGACGCCCTTCGTGCCGCCGTCGGCGGCCAGGGCCTTCAGGACGCACTGGGCGGCGATGTCGGCGCTGCGGATGGCGGGGTAGATGCCTTCTCCGCTGGCGGCCGAGGCGAAGCCGCCCGCGTCGCCGATGAGGACGAGGCGTTTGCCGACGTGGCTCTCGAAGTCGATGGCCGCTCCCGCCGGCACGGCGCAGCCCTCGGGGCTGCCGCCTTCCCCGCCTGGCGGCAAGAGGCCCATGCCTCGCAGGCCCTCGACCCATGCGGCATAGAGTTCCTTCAGCCGCCCTGCGCCGCGGGCGCGCACGCCGATGCCCACGTTGACCTCTGTCGCCCCGGGGAACGCCCACGCGTAGCCCGAGACGCCTGCGAATCCGAGTGCCACGTGTATTCCGCCGCCGCCGAAGCAGGCCGACCGCTGCCTGGCGGTCATGGCAATGGTCTTCGAGAGCGTCAGGATCAGGTGTTCATCGGCCCACTCCGGCCGCAGGCCCGAGACCCGCGCCACGGTGCTGTGGACGCCGTCGGCCCCGATGAGTATGCGGCCCGCCACGCGTCGGCCGTCGGCCAGGACGGCGGCGATCTGGCGCTCGCCGGCATCGACGTCGACGACCCGCCTGCCGAGGATGGCCTTGGCGCCCGCCGCCGCGGCCGCGCGCAGCAGTTCCAGATCGAACTTCTCGCGGACCGCGATGTAGCCGACGTGGGACCGGCGCGAGAACTCGGCCGACTGGGTCAGGTCGGGCGAGTGGAACGTCATCCGCTTGAACGGCGACGCCTTGATGCGCCGGCGGACCGCGTCGAGAAACGGGTATTCGCGGGCCGCCTTCTGGTTGATCCACCCGGCGCACGGCTTGTGCCGGGGGAACCTGGCGGCATCGAGCAGGGCGACGCCGGCCCCGGCGTCCGCCAGGAACTTGGCCGCGCAGGAGCCGGCCGGGCCCGCGCCGACGACGACGACATCGTAATGGACGGTCTTGCCCACCGGGGCGATTATAGCCGGCCCCCCGAGACCCGCCACCTTAAACGGGTGCGCCAAGACTCACTGGCGAACACCAGGCATTGAGGGTGGCATGCCCAGCGTGCCTTTCGCTGGGCATGTTGTTACCCCGCGCAAAGAACATGCCCACGCGAGCAGCGGCGTGGGCATGCCACCCTCGCCAGAAAGCCCTGGCGCACCACAGTAAATCGCGCGCGTCGCGGACCGTTGCCACGGCGGCCGAGGTGTGGTAGAGTGGCCGACGGGCGGAGCGGGAGGGCGGCATGAGACTGGTTCACGGCATCAAGCGGTCGCTCTGGCGCGGGCTGGCGATGCTCCTTCCCGCCCTGCTGACGCTGGTTGTCCTGAAGTTGGGCCTCTCGCTGCTCAACGAGTACGTAGGCCAATACGTCAACGCGGCCATCATCAAGATCGCCGCGCTGGGCACGGGCGTTCCCTCCGACCAGGTCGAGGCCTGGTACTTCGCCCACTGGTTGGAGCCGGTGGGAGTGGCGGCGGCGGTCATCGGCCTGTGCGTCGTGGGGTACTTCGTGGGCACGTTTGTCGGCGCCCGCCTGATCCACCTCGCCGAGGGGGCGGTGCTGCACGTGCCGATCCTCAGGAGCATCTACCCGTCGGCGAAGCAGGTCTCGGAATTCTTCTTCTCGGAGCGCAAGGTCGATTTTCACAGCGTCGTGGCGGTTGAGTTTCCGCGCCAAGGGATGTGGATGATCGGCTTCGTGACGGGCCGCGGCCTGAAGACGCTGGCCGGCCCGGCGGGGAAGGAACTCATCTCGGTCTTCGTGCCGTTCACGCCCGCCCCGGTCACGGGTTACGTCGTCGTGGTGGCGAAGGACGAGGTGGTGGAACTGCCGATATCGGTGGACGAGGCGATCCAGTTCCTGATCTCGGCGGGCGTCATCGTGCCGCCGTCGGAGCGCACCGAGAGGCCCGAGGGCGCGCCGCCCGCCATCGAAGCGCCGGCGGCCGGCGGGAAGCAGGATGCCGGTTGAGATAATCTAGATGATTGGTATTGCCTTTCCGGGCGAGACGCGCGATAGGAGGTATCATCATGTATGTCGGCCGCATCGTTGCCGTAGGCCGCACGGAGGAAGGCAGGAACGCCGTCATGTACCGCGTGTCGTCGCGGTCGTTTCCGAACCGCCGGACGGTCCGCACGTCGCGCGGGCTGGCGGTGGTTCCGATCGAGGGGCACGAGAAGGACATCTTCAAGAACCCATATATTGCTTACAATGCGGTGCGGCTTGCGGGCGATGCCGCGGTGGCGACGAACGGGTCGCAGACGGACCCGATCGCCGAGAAGATCGCCTCGGGCATGAGCATCCGCGACGCCATGGTAGAGTCGCTGCTGGTCCTGGACTACGAGAAGGACGACTTCAACACGCCGCGCATCGCCGTGGCGGCGGCCCGCGGCGCCGCCGAAGGATGGGCGGGGATCGTGCGGCATGACGGCCTGCACGTCCGCAGTTTCCGCCTCGTGGCGGGCAAGGCGTTCTACTTCGCCACGTACGAAGTGAGCGACCCGCGGGAGCAGTACGTGAGCGACTTCCGTGCCGCCTCGGCCGACGACGCCGCCAGGTGGATCGTCAGCGGCGGGAAGTTCGCCGAGTTCGACAAGCCCGTCTGCTCCGCCGCCGCCCTCGAAACCGCCGACGGCTTCGACCTGGCGGGCCTCACCGTCGAGGCGAAGTAGCGCTGAAGTGCAAGAACAAACGCACGGGGCAAAAGAACAAAGAGCAGAGGGTTATTTCACGTCCACCGAAACACGGAAGCCGATGCTGTGATGCCGGTAGCCCGGGGCGATCCTGCCGCGGTACGCGGAGCGGCAGTCCATTGCATAGTAGTCCCAATAGCCGCCGCGAAGAACACGCACCGTGCCTGAATCCGGCCCCTGGGGATCCTGGTTCTTGGCATTCACGTAGGAGTTCGCAAACCAGTCTGCGCACCACTCCAAGACGTTGCCGTGCATGTCATATAGGCCCCAAGCATTCGGCTTCTTCTGTCCTACGGGATGAGTCTTGTTCCCGCTGTTGTTGTGATACCACGCGTAATCGCCCAGTTTCTCGTCGTCATCGCCGTAACTGAAGCGGGTCTTGCTACCGGCTCGGCAGGCATATTCCCATTCCGCCTCTGTAGGAAGGTGAATCGTCTTGCCGGTCTTCTGGGAAAGCCTCCAGCAAAACTCAACGGCATCGCCCCAAGATACGCATTCCACGGGGTTCTGCGCCCCTTTGAATTCGCTGGGGTTCTTGCCAACCACCTGTTCGTACTGCTCCTGCGTTACCTCGTACACGCTCATGTAGAACGGGTGGGAGATCGTCACCTGGCGTTGAGGACCTTCGACGCTGTGGCGGTCCTTCTCGCCATCCAGCGAACCCATTGTGAACTTGCCGGCGGGGATGAGGGCGAGTCTCATGGAAACCTTCTCGCCGATCTGAACCCTGATTTCCTTGGGATTAGGCTCGGGCCCCTTGGAACCAAGCCCCGGCGCCCCCAGGAGCACCGCCGCCGCCAACAACACCACCGCCCACCCCGCCCACGCCTGCCGAGTCGCCATGACAGGCCCCCTTTCCTCGAACGGACAGGTTCTTTCTCCAGCGCCAGCCGCCCAGCGCCAGCCGTCCGCGGGGGCGCGGCAACGCCTCCAGGCACAGACGCGCGGCCGTCCGGATGGCCCCAGCCTTCCTATCCCCCGCGGCAGCCCAACGCAACAGATAAGAGAATGTCCATTCTATCAACAAAGGAGTGCAGGAAGGGCTTGCCTTCCTGTGCTGGCGCCGGGTCGGCCTTGGGCGCCTCCGGCAGCGTGATGCCGAACCTGGCGGCAATCAGGCCGATGAATGGACGATGCTTCGCGGGGGCGTGCGTCTGCCACTGCGTCAGGTACTCCGTGAAACTGCGCGGCTTGGCCGATGGGGCGGCATTCAGCCAGGTGACCGCATCCCAATGCTCGGGCTGTTTCTCGAAGAGCGGGAGCAGGACGGCGGCGACCACGCGGTTCTTGTCGCGCTGGCACGGCTCCTTGCGCAACTGGGCCTCGTTCTGGTTGTACCATGCCGCCAGGTCGCCGCCGGGGGGCATCGACGTATTCTTCAGGAGGTCGTCGGCGTAATGCCTGAGCGACGGCGCGTACCCGCGCCAGTTCGGGTATGGCGGGTTGGTCTTCCAGGTCTCTGCCATGCGCCGCAGGGCGAAGATCGAGGCCATCTCGCACAGCGATTCCTCGAACCACTTGTTCGACGGCTCCTGCTCGACGTTGCCGCACAGGATGTGGCAGAACTCGTGGGCGAACTGGTACGAGTACTGCGACCAGTAGTTGTCGCCCGTGTTGAGGCGGACGCGGAACTCGCCTGCCGGGCCCCGCGCAAAAAGGGTGATCGGCCCCCCGCGCGGCTCAACCAGGATGGGCGGAAGTTGCCGGTCAGGAAAGTACGCCCAGAGGGCGCCGGCGGCAGAGGTCAGAACACTCCTTACATTCTCCAAGTCCGCCTGCCAATCTCCTTTCGGGTTCGGGCGGATGTCCAGTGCGTGTTTGGCGGGCGAGGCGGTCGCAGGCGAATCCCCTTCGGCCCCGAGGGCCGATGCGCGGATCGCAAAGAGGGCCGCTCCGGCCGCCAGCAGCACTGTCAGGAACAAGCGCCGGGTCACGTCCTTGCCGGTCTTCGCCATGATCATCCTCATTGCGACCCTCATTCTGACGGGCCGGAAGGGCACGTTGCGCTGCGGCATTAATTCAGCCAACACGGCGGTGGGGAAGTATACAGCACCCGTCGGCGCGCTGCAAAGCGATTTGGGCCGTGCGGCTGGCCCGTGCGGCATCTCCGCCACCCCATTGCGCAGGCGCGGTCGCGGCCGACCAGTGGGGGCTGGTGACGCTCCCACAGGTCAAGGTCGGCAAGGCGCGTAACCGGATCACGATTGAGCGGTGAACCCCTGGAGGTTGGATCTTGGCGCGGCGGGCGGGCCCTCGCCCTGCCACCCGCGCAGGTCATGCCGTGGGGAATGGGGGAATCTGTTTGCTTAAGCCCCTGCGGCGCAGTTAAACAGGAGGGCCGGGTTTGGAAGCGGGCCGACGACTCCAGGCCCCCAAGGAACCTTGATTATGGCCGAAGAAATCGCAGGCAAGTCCGCCGGATGGGTCGGCCCGGTCGAGCAGTACGCCAGGAACGAAGGGTCGGTCGGCCGCCGGAAGATCGTCTTCATCGGCGCCTCGTACAAGTTCGTCCACAAGGTCCTGAGGGACATGCTCCTGGTGGGCGGATTCGACGAGACGCACCTGGCGCTTCACGACATCGACGAGGTGCCGCTGAAGATCGTCGGCGACCTGTTAGACCGGATCATAAAGCAGAAGCAATCGACGATCACGCTCTCGCGCACGCTCGACCGCCGCGAGGCCCTGCGCGGAGCCGACGTGGTCATCCTCTCGATCACCGTCGGCGGCCAGGAGGCCGACTTCCGCTCGTTCGAGACGTGCGCCAGGTACGGCATTCCCGTGGGGGTCGGCGACACGCTCGGCCCGACCGCCCTGGCGCGGAACCTGCGAGAGGTGCCCGTGGTCGTCGGGATCGCCCGCGATATGGACCGCCTGTGCCCGGGCGCGGTGATGCTGAACTTCTCGAACCCCATGTCGGTCATCACCGGGGCGATGGCCCGCACGTCGTCCATTCCGTGCTGGGGCCTCTGCCACTCGGCCGACGCACTGTTCCAGTACTTCGCCGACGTGTTCAAGGTCAAGAAGACCGACGTGCGGATGGAAGTGGGCGGCGTGAACCACCAGGCCTTCGTCACGCGGCTGTTCATCAAGGGCGAGGACCGGACCGCCGGCATCCTCCAGGCCGCGCGCCAATCCGAGGCCACGTTCAAGGACACGATTATTACGACCCGCGAGGAAGACACGAGCCTCCAGCAGGACATTTTCCGCGTCCTCGGCGCGTGGCCCTCGTGCGGCGGGACGCACCTGGCCGAGTTCTACCGGTACTTCTTTACGCCGCGGCGGATCGAGCGGTTCCGCCACGAGTTGCGCACCCTCATCCCCGGCCGCCAGCCGTTCGGACGCCGAGAGCCCCCGCAGATCCTCCTCGACTGGGCCTACGGCCCCGAACTGGTCGGCGACCTGCACCTCTTGACCTCCGAGCACGCTCACGAACTGATGTGGGCGTACCTGACCGGGCAGCCGTTCACCCGCGTCCTCAACCTGGTGAATGACGGCGAGTACGTCCGGGGCCTGCCGCGGACCGCCTGCGTCGAGGCCCAGGTCACCGTGGCGGGCCGGAACGTCTCGGGCCGGCCCATCGCGCTGCCGCCGGCCATCCATGCCCTCGTGACCACCTGGACGACGATCCATGAACTTTCGTTCCAGGCGGCGATGAACTTCGACCGCGATGCCGCGCGGCAGGCGCTCCTCCTGGACCCGCACGTGGGAGACCTGTACGACATCGAGCCGATGCTCGAGGACATGCTGAGCGCGACCCGGCCATGGCTGCCGGCCGGCTGGTTCACGAAGACGTAGGCCGGGGCAACGCCCCGGCACATTCGCTCCGACACGTAGGCCGGGGCGACGCCCCGGCTTTGCAGTGCAGACCTCAGCGCGGCGGTCTTGGAGGGCCGCCGCGCGCAGGTGCGCCGCAAAGTCCGGCACAGGGGATTCTTCATGGCGAAGGATGTCGAGAAGTACTGGCGCTACGTCTTCGGTCCGGGCGAAGTGATCCAGCGGATCCGCCCGGACCACACCGACGGCGAACTACTGAACCCGCATCGCGGCACCGCCACGTTCCAGCGATTCAACGGCGACCCGCTCTATCCCGACCTGGCCTGGAACGACAGGGAAGGGCCGACCGAGTTCCCCCCGCCGAAAAACGAGGACCTGCACAACGACCGGTACCCGCCGACGCGCGTGTCCTATTGCCGCTGGCTCTGGTCGGTGCTGGAACCCGAGAAGGGCCGCCTTCGCTGGGACATTCTCGACCGTGCGCTGGAGACGGCGGCGGCGCGCGGCCAGACGCTCCAGGTCCGCACGCAGCCGTTCATCGCCGGAGACGTTCCGGCCTGGTACTGGGCGACCGGGGCCAAGGTTGACGCAGAGACCTATCGCGCCACCGGCCGCAAGGCGCCCGACCACAACGACCCGCTGTACCTGCGGCACTGGGGCGACCACATCCGCGCCCTCGGGCGGCGGTACGACGGTCACCCCGTCCTTGAGAGTTTCGACATCGCTTACGGCGGCCCGTGCGGCGAGACCGGCGGCAACACGAGCGCCCAGACCGCGCCGCTCCTGGTCGACGCGTATCTTGAAGCCTTCCCGCGCAGCCAACTCGTGTCGATGCTGGGCACGCACGGCTGCGCCTATGCCGCCGCCCGGCGCGACCGCGCCATAGGCTGGCGCGCCGACTGCTACGGCGACCTCAGGGACGAGGGCGGCGGCGAGGTGCCCAATCACCTGTGCTGGAACCACACGTACGACGCCTACCCCAAGGAGGCCGAATTGTGCGGCGTCAAGGACGCCTGGAAGACCGCTCCCGTCACGCTCGAGACCTGCTGGACCGTGCCGCACTGGCACAACAAGGGCTGGGACATCGACTTCATCCTCTCGCAGGGGTACAAGCACCACGTATCCATATTCATGCCCAAGAGCGTGTACATTCCGGAGGCGTGGCAGGAGAAGATCGCCGCGTTCGACGGCCGCATCGGCTACCGGTTCCACCTGATGCAGATGCTCCTGCCGCTTGAGGCGCGCCCCGGCCAGGCCGTCCAGGTCGAGGCGACCATCGACAACCGGGGCGCGGCGCCGATCTACCGGCCGTACCGGTTCGCGCTGCGGTTCTCGCAGGGCCGGAGCCGCCACGTGGTGAAGTTGAACGAGGACATCCGCCGGTGGCTGCCGGATCTGACGTTCTTCCGCGAGTCGTTCACGTTTCCGCCGGCCCTGGAGCGCGGCGAAGCGAAGGTCGCCTGCGGCATCGTCGACGACGCCGGCCGGCCGGCGGTCAAACTGGCCGTCAAGGCGGTCGACGAGTCCGGCTGGCATCCGCTGACGAGCATGGACGTAGTGCGATAACTTGGCAAGGAGCGCCCCGTGGCCCAAGCGTTGGCGATCCTCGGCGGCAAACCCGTGCGAACGCGGCCGATGGCTTCGTGGCCCGTCTTCGGGCCTGAGGAAGAGCGGGCGCTGGTCGAGACACTCCGCTCGGGCAAGTGGGGCCGCATCGACGGCACGCGCGTCGCCGCCTTCGAGAAGCGGTTTGCCGAGTACCAGGGCGCCCGCTACGGCGTAGCGGTCGTCAGCGGCACGGCGGCGCTGCGGATCGCGCTGCTGGCGGCCGGCATCGAGGCCGGCGACGAGGTCATCGTCCCGGACTACACCTTCATAGCCACCGCCAGCGCGGTGGTCGAATCGAACGCCGTGCCGATCTTCGTCGACGTCGAGCCCGGGACGTGCAACATCGACCCTGCGGCCGCCGAGGCGGCCGTTACGCCGCGCACCCGCGCGATCATCCCGGTGCATTTCGCCGGCCACGTGGCGGACATGGACGCGATCTGCGCCATTGCGAAGCGCCATGGCCTGGCAGTGATCGAAGATGCCGCCCATGCCCACGGGGCCGAGCACGTGGGGCGGCGGGCAGGGTCGCTCGGCGACCTTGGATGCTTCTCGTTCCAGTCGAGCAAGAACCTGACGGGCGGCGAGGGCGGCATGGTCACCACGTCCGACAAGGCGCTGGCCGATGCCGCCTGGGCCGCCCACAACGTCGGCCGGATTCCCGGCTCGGCGTGGTACGAGCACGCCGTCCTCGGCCGGAACTACCGGCTGAGCGAGTTCGTGGCGGCCATCCTCGATTGCCAACTGGACCGGCTCGACGAGCAGACCGGGCGGCGAGAGGCCAACGCCGCCTATCTGGCCGCCCAACTCCGGCAGGCGCCGGGCATTCGCGCGTCGCCCCGCCGCCCGTACGCCACGAGACACTCCTATCATCTGTTCATGATTCGCTATGACGCCGGCGTCTGCGGCGCGCCGCGCGCGGCGTTTGTCGAGGCGCTCAGGGCCGAGGGCATCCCCGCGGACCAGGGCTACACCGTGCCGCTTCACCGCCAGCCGCTCTTCCGGGACCTGCGATTCGGGCCGTACACCGGCTACCGGCAGTCGCGGCCGGACCTGGATTATTCGCGTGCGAGTTGCCCGGTGACGGAGCGTGCCTGCGCCGGCGAAGTGCTGTGGCTGCCCCAGTGGGCGCTGCTGGGATCGAAGGGCGACATGGACGACATCGCGGCGGCTTGCCGCAAGGTTTACGAGCACCGCGACGAACTTCGCCGCGCGCCCCTCCCCTCCCGAGCAAACATGGAGGACCATGCATGAAAGTCGGGACCGCCAAGGTCGACATCACGCCTCGCGAAGCCGTGGATCTGACGGGCTACCTGGCCCGCGAGCAGGGGTCGACGGGCGTGCTGGACCCGCTCTCTGCGCGGGCCCTGTACGTGGAATCGGGGCCGTCGCGGCTCCTGTGGCTCCACGCGGACCTGCTGGGTTTTGAGCGGGAGACCGCGGAGCGATTCAGGCGCTGGGCCTCCGCGCGGCTGGGCCTCTCGTCTCGCGAAGTCATCCTGTCGACCTGCCACACCCATTCGGGCCCGGCGGTCATGCGGCTATTTGGCTGCGGCCGCTTCGAGGAGGCCTACGTCGAGCGCCTCGCAGGTTGGATGGAGGAGGCCGCCGAACGGGCCGTGGCCCGCACGGAACCGGCTGCCCCGGTCGTCGCGACAACGATGTGCGACCTGGGCGTCGACCGCCGCGGCAAGGCGTCGGCCCACACCGACCCGCGACTCACCGTCCTGGCGTGGCAGCGGCCGGATCGCACGTACGCGGCCGCACTGGTCAATTACGGAATGCACAACGTGGCCCTGGGGCCGGCGAACCGGCTTGTCAGCGGCGACGTCATCGGCCACGCCGAGGCGGCGCTGGAGCGCGTCCTGCCCGGATCGCCGGTGACGCTGTTCACGCTGGGCGGTGCGGGCAACGTGAACCCGCCGCGGCCCGCCCCCGGCGACAGCCCCGACCAGATGAGGGCGTGGGGCGACCTGCTGGCGCAAAAGGCGCAGGAGGCCCTGGCCGGCCCGCGGCCGCTCGGCGACCGTCTGACGATCCGGGCGGCTGTGCTTGGGGTTCCGCTCGACGTTTACGATGGCCCGCGCATCTGCCGATTCGCCGAGCGTATCATCGAGAAGGGCGCGGGTCTGCCCGCGGATGTCCATGGCCGCCTCGTGCAAGCGGTCCGCGAGTGGCGGGGGAAGATGACGCGCCTGGCCGAACGGCACCAGACGCCCGAAACGACGGACCTTCAGATCGCCGCCGTGGCCTTCGACGACCTGTGGCTCGTGGGCCTCAGCGCCGAAGTCTTCTCCAGCATGGGCGACAGACTGCGGGAACTCACGGGCCGCGAGGTCCGCGTCGTGTCGTACGCCAACGGCGTCTTCGGCTACCTGCCCACGGCGGAGGCGTTCGCCGAGGGCGGCTACGAGCCCGCCGAGTCGTTCCTATACTACGGGTCGTTCCCGCTGAAGCCCGAGGCATTCGAGCAGGTGGCGCGGCGGGCCGCCGACCTGGTCGTCACCGGGGCCTGAATCCCCCGGACTCAACGCTGGCCGAGTGCGCGCGGCGTGGGTAGAATCATCTCGTGCGGCACGGCGGCCGGCGGGCCGCCGGCGCCGCCTGTCGAAGAAGGAGGCCTCCCATGCGCCTCTTCCTGAGCCTGCTATTGATACTCCCGCTCTCGGCCGCGGCCCAGGCCCAGGTCTGCTGCCCGCGCGTGACCAGCGAGCACAACGCCGACACGACCGACCTGGCGCGGTTCCGAAACTTCCACGCGTGGAAGGACAAGAAGGATAACGACCTGGCCGTCGCCATCTGGCAGTACCTGTGCGATTACGAGACCGGCCTTTATCACTTCTACGAGGTGCTGGACGGGCCCGACCCCTTCGCCGAGTACGCCACGATGCGCGAGCCGCTGAAGATGCTGAACGTGTACAACATGGGCTACTGCGGCATCTTCGGCCCGACCGTGGAGGGGATCTTCTACGGGTGCGGCTTTGGGACGGGGCGGAGTTTCGGCCTGCCCGGCTGGAGCCACTGCGCCACCGAAATCTATTACAACAACGCATGGCACTATTTCGATGTAGATGTGCGCGGCGCGCTGGTCAAGCCCGACGGCGCCGTCGCCAGCCTCCGCGAGGCCCAGACCGACAAGCAACTCTGGCTGGATTCCATCGGCCGCGCCAAGCCGTTCTTCCCGCACCATTCGACGCCCGCCGAGGCCGCCAAGGTGGCCGACATCTACGCCAAGAGCCCGGTCGACTTCCAGTATCGCTGGTTCCAGGGCAGCCACACGGCGGACTATGTTTTGCGGCCCGGCGAGACCTTCACCCGCTGGTGGCAGCCCCAGGGCGGCCGGTGGAACCACAGGCCGAGTTACACGAAGGAAGCATGGGTCCGGCAACTCCTGCTGACGCCGCCGGTCGGCATGAAGCCCAATCACCGCGAGTTCACCCGGTGGAACCACGGCAACGGCCTGTTCCACTACGCGCCTGACTTAAGGAGCGCCGGCGCCGACTTTGCCGCCGGGGCCTGGTCCGTCCAGGGCCTGAGAACGGGCAGAGACGGCCTGGAACTGGCGGCCGACGCGGGCGAGGCCGTCTTCGAGGTCTTCACGCCCTTCGTTATCGCGGCCAAGGTCAATGACCTCGAGAACCCCGACGACGATGCCGAGGCGTCGGTCATCTCGCTGGATGCGGCCGCGCCGGTGAAGGTCGCCGTGTCGCTCGACAACGGCCTCTCGTGGAAAGAGGCGGGGACCATGGAACCCGGCAAGCAGGCGCTCGACCTGACGCGATGGGTCAAGGGCACGTACGGCTACCTGGCGAAGTTTTCGGCCGGCGGCAAGGCCGGCGCCCCGGCCATCCGGTCGATGAGCATCGATACGTGGGTCCAGGTTGCGCCGATTTCGCTCCCGCGGCTGAAGAAGGGCGCCAACCGCCTGCGCTACGACGCCGGGGACCGCTACGGCGGCGTCACGCGGCCGGTGCTGGTCCTCCCGAACGCGGCCGACCCGGAGGACCTGAAGAAGTACGCCGTCGAGATGCCGACCGACTATGATCCCAAGCGGCACCTGGCCCGCATCCAGGGCGACGTGGTCATCCGGATGGCCGCCCCGCCCGGGACGAAGGTCTCGTGGTTCAGCGTGGGCGGCACGTTCAACACGCACCAGGACGCCGGCGCCAGGAACACCGACAACCGCATCGCCTGCGCCGCCGGCGAGCCGAAGCAGTTCACCGAGATCTACAAGGCCGACGTGCCCACGTGGGTCAACCATTGGCGATATAACTATGACACCGACGTGCGGCTCGAAACGCCCGCCGAGGCGGTCTACGTCAGGTACACCGGCAAACCGGGCGTGAGCGTGATTCGCGGATGCCTGCACGTCGTGCCCGGCCGCCGGCCCGACCCGGCCGTCCGGATCACCCACGGTTACAGGGTCGGCGGCAAAGCGTTCGAGAAGACCTTCGACATGAAGGCGCCCGGCGATTACACGATCGAGTGCGACGGCGACGTCGAGAACGTGTTTGTGCGGATCGAGAAGCCCTCGACGGCCGAGGCGGGCGGTGCGAGTCAGCCGGCGGCGCAGGCGCCGCCCGCCGCCCCGGCCAAGCAGGCGGCCGGCGATTTCGGCCCGTTTCTGAGCGAGGAGGAAGCGGGCAGGTTGCGGGCCGACACCGGCGTTCCCAGCGGTCCCGTCCCTCGCTTGGGCAAGAGGACGCCATGAGATACATCGCGCCGGTGATTCTCCTGTGGCTGGCCGCTGCCTGTTCGGCCCACGCCGAGGACTCGGCCGCCCCGCCGGGCGCTGCCGGCCCCGGTCCGGAGGCGACCATGATGACGTCCCTCGACGGCGACAACTGGCTCCTCTCGCCGGACCCGAAGAACGTCGGGCGCCAGGAGCGCTGGTTCCAGGCCCCGCAGCCGGACGCCAAGCGCACCAAGGCGCCCTGGATCATCCAGGACGCCTTCCCCGGTTACCACGGCGTGGCGTGGTACTGGCGCGAGTTCACGGCGCCCGCCAGGGGGCATCCCCAGGGGCGGTGGCTGCTTCGGTTCTGGGCGGTCGACTACAAGGCCGAGGTGTGGCTCAACGCCGCGCGCCTCGGCGAGCACGAAGGCGGCGAAACGCCGTTCGTCCTGGATGCGACCGACGCCCTGAAGCCGGGCGAGGCCAACCTTCTGGCCGTCCGCGTCCTTAACCCGACGCACCAGCCCATCGACGGCATCGTCCTGAACGAAACGCCGCACCGCAATAAGGCCCTGCCTTACACTTCGGGCAACGCCTGGGACCAGGGCGGTATCATCGACTCGGTGGAACTGGTGTCTGCGCCGGCCGTGCGGATCGAGGACCTTTTCGTGCGTCCCGACTCCAAGACCGGCCTTCTGCGTCTCCAGGCGGCGGTGCAGAATGCCGCCGGGCGGGCGGTGCGCGGCCGGATCGAGTTTGCCGTGGCCCCGGCCGCAAGCGGCGAGACGCTGGTCACCGCCCGCCTGGACCGCCAGTGGCCGCCCGGCCAGGTGCTGGCCGAGACCCAACTGCGCGTGGCCGGCCCGCGCCTATGGGAACTGAACGACCCGTACCTGTACCGCGTGACCGCCCGCGTGGCGGCAGACGGGGCCGACTCGTTCGACGAGCGATCGGTCCGCTGCGGCTTCCGCGATTTCCGCTTCCAGGACGGGTACTTCCGGCTCAACGGGCGCCGGCTGTACCTGCGGTGCTCCCACACGGGCAACTGCTGCCCGATCGGCCTGGAACTGCCGCACGACCCGGACCTGCTGCGCCGGGACCTCATCAACGCCAAGGCGATGGGGTTCAATGCCATCCGCTTCATCGCGGGCGTGGCGCGGCGGCACCAACTCGACCTCTGCGACGACATCGGCCTGATGGTGTACGAGGAATCGTACGCCGGGTGGTGCCTGGCCGATTCGCCGAAGATGGCCGAGCGATACGACGAGTCGGTCCTGGGCATGGTCCGCCGCGACCGCAACCACCCCAGCCTAACGATGTGGGGCCTCCTGAACGAAACGCCCGACGGCCCGGTCTTCCGCCACGCCGTAAGCGTTCTGCCGGCGTTGCGCGCGCTTGACGATACGCGCCTCGTGATGCTCAACAGCGGCCGGTGGGACGCCCAGGGGGGCAGCGTGACCGGTCTTGAGGCCTGGCGGCCCGCGATCCGCGGCGAACCGTGCGTGACCCGCAACCCTACCGGCCACGCGATCAAGGCCCTCGGAATCACCTGGGCGCCGGGGCAACTGGCGTTTCATCCCGGCGTGAACGGCGAGTACGGCGTCGTCCGGTGGACCGCCCCCGGCCAGGAGACGGTCGAGATCGCCGCCGCCTTCAAGAGCATCGCCGAAAAGGCCACGACGGATGTGCATGTCCTGCACAACGGCCGCGCGCTCTTCGACGGCTGCATCAACGTGCGAGACGGCGGCCCGGAGGCGCACTTCCAGGGCGCGGCGGCCGTGAAGGCGGGCGACACGATCGACTTCGCCCTCGGCTACGGCAACGGCAACTACGGCGCCGATACGACCGCCCTGGCCGTGACGATCAAGGCCGCCGGCAAGACCTGCGATGCGGCCGCCGATTTCTCCGTCAAGGCGAACCCAAACGGGCCGTGGAGTTATGGACAACTCGCCGCCGGCCCGGCGCCCAAGGCGGAGACGTTCGCGCTCTTCCCCGTGGGCCTGACCGAGGCCGGCGTCGGCACCTTGAGCAACCCCGGCTCCTCGGCGTGGGAGGACGTGCTGAGCGACCAGCACCCGTACCAGCGCGTGCCGCACACCGCCGATATCATCCGCACGCTGCGGACGATCAGCGGCAACGGCAAGCCCGTTTTCCTCTCGGAATACGGCATCGGCAGCGCCGTGGACCTGATGCGCGTTGTGCGGCGCTACGAGCAACTCGGCAAGGCCGACGTCGAGGATGCCCAGTTCTACCGCGCCCAGCGCGACCGGTTCGTGGCCGACTGGCAGCGGTGGCGGATGGCCGAGGCGTTCGACCGGCCGGAGGACTTCTTCGCGCAAAGCAACGCCCGTATGGCCGCCCAACGCCTGCTGGGCCTCAACGCCATCCGCTCGAACCCCAACGTCATCGGCCACAGCCTCACCGGGACCGTCGACCAGGGCATGACCGCCGAGGGCCTCTGGACGACCTTCCGCGAGCCGAAGCCCGGCACCGCCGATGCCGTCTTCGACGGCTGGGCGCCGCTGCGCTGGTGCCTTTTCGTCGAGCCGGTGAACGTTTACCGCAAAGGGCCCGTCCGGCTGGAGGCGGTCCTGGCCAACGAGGACGCGCTCCTGCCCGGCGAGTACCCCGTGCGGCTGGAAGTGGTGGGGCCGGGTGCGGCACGCGTGTTTGAGCGTAACGTCACCGTCAAGATTCCCGCGCACCGGCGCGGCTCGCAGGCCGACCAGAAGGCCGAGGCGGAGCCGCCCATGGTGATGCCCGTTTTCGCCCAGGACGTCGTCATCGACGGGCCGGCCGGGAAGTACCGCTTCATGGCCACGCTCCAGCGCGGCGCGGCCGCGGCGGGTGAGGCCGTGGAGTTCTACGTGGCCGACCCGGCCGAGATGCCGCAGGTCCAGGCAGAGGTCTCGCTCTGGGGCGACGACGCGGGCCTTGCCAACTGGCTGGCGGACCGCCAGATTCGCGCGCGGGCGCTGGCGGCCGGCGCGCCTGCGGCCGGCGCGCCTGCGCCGCGCGAGGTGATCCTGGCTTCCGGTGCGCCGCCCAAGGGGGGCGCGGCTGCGTTCGCCGACCTTGCCCGGCGGATCGCCCGCGGATCGACGGCCGTCTTTCTTTCGCCCGCGGTCTTCGCCAAGGGCGGCCAAGCCGCCGGCTGGGTTCCCCTGGCGAAGAAGGGCAGTGTTGAGGGGCTGCCCTCGTGGCTCTACCACAAGGACGAGTGGGCCAAGCGGCACCCCATCTTCGACGGCCTTCCGGCGGGCGGCCTGATGGACTACACGGTCTACCGCGAGATTATTCCCGACACCGCCTGGTGCGGCCAGGACCCGCCGGCCGAGGCAGTGGCCGGGGCCATCAATGCCGCACAGGGCTATTCCTCGGGGCTACTGCTGGCGGTCCACAACCTGGGGGCGGGGCGGTTCATCTTGAGCACGCTGCGCATCCGCGAGAACCTGCCTTCCAGCCCGGTCGCCGAGCGCCTGCTGAGGAACATGCTCAACTACGCGGCACGCGATGCGGCCAAGCCGCCGGCCGACCTGCCG
>Ga0315280_10004245_pt1 | contig 21337 bp, 23 predicted proteins | sample YL17G06_40_MG_FD_203697 | JGI IMG/M metagenome (GOLD analysis project Ga0315280, IMG submission 203697) | Sediment microbial communities from Yellowstone Lake, YNP, Wyoming, USA - YL17G06_40 | ecosystem: Environmental > Aquatic > Freshwater > Lake > Sediment | place: USA: Wyoming | collected...
TGTAGCCACAAATCTTAATCTTTTGTAGCTACAATATTACGGTAGGTGGGACGAGTCTTTCATAAGCTGTCTCGCGAAAATTAGGACCAACGACTAGAACGACTTCTGGTTTTGGACCCAGTGCACAGTTTGCTACGAAGGCTTAGACTACAATTCCCTGAGAGTAGAGCCGACAAATCGATGTGGAACTCTGGGAGGTTATACTGAGAGATCTAATCGAGCATTCAAGGTTCTATCCTGTGATCGCCCACCTAGATGAAAATCACAGATCCCAATGGATATTGATACAGGATGGAATAGACAGAGTAATCAGCGCCACTACCGACATGATTCAAACATACGGTAGAGCGCATATCTCTCTCCTCGACTTGAGGGATGAATGGGTTATTTCAATTAGCTCAGTCAGAGACACCCTCATCTTGATCGAGATGAACGCGTATCCAAAGAGTGTCACTGTAGGCCCAGACCCTAAAGTTGTCATTTTCGATGAAAACATGAAGAAAGCCGTTGAAGCCGTGAACCAGCTCCAAGACCAACTAGAGGAACTGCAGAAGATTATCCCTGACCAGAGTTGCGCTTCTCAGCTTTGACTTCCTCGATCACCAGCCTGATGAGAGAAAGACCTACCGGAAATGGAAACAGTAGCGGCAACTCCAAATGTTGAAGATGGAATAGTTTCGGATACCTCAACCTTTCTGGTCTCTCAGTGCCTAACCATTTAGGTTGGGATCTGTGAAGCCCCTTTTGTTGAGGATCGCCAAGCGAGATGAAGTCCGAGTCGTTAAACCTGTTTTCGTGAGAGATCCAGTTTCATTCTTCTCGAGGTTTCTATTGTGACCTATTCTCTAAGCCTCTTCCAGATGTTGGATGGGCATTGATTCCAGCAGTAAGCCGACCTCTTATAGATGCATTCTCTACACTCAGGCAACGAGAAAATGGGAATGGCAAACCTTCTACGAGGTTTCCCAGTTGACAGGTGAAGTTATGCCGACCTACATCTGCCTGATGAAATTGACGGACCAAGGGATCAAGGACATCAAGGATGCACCGAAGCGGATTGAAGAAGCTATCAAAGGTCTCGAAAAAATGGGGGGGCAAATTGGTAAGCTTCTACACAACTATGGGGGAGTACGACTACGCGGCCATCGCAGAATCTCCCAGTGACGAAGTTGCTATGACTTACTTGCTTGGGCCGGGCTCCGCTGGGAACGTGAGGACGACCACACTCAAAGCTTTTACGAAGGAACAGCTTGCAGCAATTGTTAAGAAGTTGCCTTAGCCCTACTGTTAACACGGTAGTCGCTATGAAGAGAAGGCGTAAAGCCTAAGCACCCACCTTTTCTCGCAACCTGAAAGAACTATACCTCTCTCACAGCTAGATTTGAATCCGCACCGAGCACATCAGATTCCGGAGCTTGCAGCGCCACCTAGTTCAGCTCCACAGTTCCCACAGCGCATTAGAGCGTCTCCTCCACTCGGCGGATTAAGGCTTCAAGCTCCGGGTCCGCGTCTGCAAAGCTCCTTCATCATACAGTAGCTGGTAGACCATGGTATCCGCGTTCCCAGCCTCCACACATAGCTTCCGGTAGCGTTCCTCAACCCTCGAAGCTGCATACCCAGCCTCAACCCAGAGCCTCCGGCAGAGCTCCTCAAACCTCCTGACCTGCCGAACGATCTCTCCAGCAAGCTCCTCAATCCTGCCGAATATGACCAGCCCCTACAGCCGAAGGGATGGCGGAGCCAAGCCGACGTGCTGAATCAACCCTTATGCAGCTTAGCCTTCAGCAGTCGCCTACACTTCCGGCACCAAACGTACGCATGGCGACCGTTCTTCCAGCGAGGCCTCTTAACCGCTAAGCATCCTGGACAATTGATCCTAGCCCGACCAGCCATGGCTCATCGAGAATAGTTAGCCGGCTATCGGAGTGGGATAAGCCTTAGAGCCATCCAAGACCATTCAAGACCCTCGGTAAAATCTTTTTTCAGGAAAAAACGTCCTAGGATTCTTCGATAAGGTCCGACAGAGTGCGTGCTGTGCTTGCAGAGTATCAAGCCATTAGAGATGAAATACAAAGACTACAGCATAGCCTTCGTTCAATGTCTGTGTTTCGGAAAGCCAATGTCTGAAATCAACGACTTCTATGGTCTAAAGAATAGAAAACGACTTGAAGATTAGGAACCAAATAGGCCAATGTCGGTTCATAATAGTATAAATTCATTCGCGAGCATACTAGCTTTATGCCTCGAAAGCAAGACAGAGATATTTTCGAGTGGCCAGATACGCTAGGCATTCAGTTCTTGTTCTGTCCGACTATTATGTTAGGCGTACTCGCGAACTTTGATGAGCAGCTGAAGTTTTACCGTGAATTCTACGACAAGAAAGACTCCCAGACACTTCCGATTGAATTTCTCAAAGGGTATCAATTCGCAATTCTTGCTCTGCTAGATACGATGTTCAACGCACTTGCTAGAGAACTTGACTTGGTAGGTCTCCGGTCCGACGACAAGATCTACAGGCTCTACACTACGAGTTATGGCATTCGTGACTTCACAAGCAAGGTTAATTGGAGGTGTTCCGCTGCCTTACTCTTTAGGAACCTACTGACACTCTATACTGCAGTACTTTTCTTCTGTTATTCATCCCCATTCTTTATGGTTGGCTTGAACGCGGCAGTCACCTATCCGCGGGGGGTGGATCCTTCGCTGAAAACCGTCGAGCCTAAGGGTCCTCTAGTCCAAGAAGTTCGCTCAAATAGGTGGCCGTGAGGCGTTAGTGCTTAGAGAGCCTGAACTCAGTGAAGTTGAAGCCATGATCAGGAGAAGAAAGCTTTGATAACACCTATCCTGGGGTTCCTGTCCACAGGGAATGCTGGCGTGAGCTACTTCAAGAATGTAATCAGGATGCGCGTGAAGCCAATGGTCAACTTCAAAAAGTCATCCGCTTATCAGCCATTTGTCGAGTTTCTCAGGGGTTGAGATGTAGTTCTCGTCTGGTACGATGGAGTGGACTAGCCTTTCAGCTCGCTCTATGCATCTGCGGCATTCGTAATTCAAGAAGCCCCCTCTCGAGATATGGCTAGAGAAATAGAATTATGTCTGGGCAGAGTTCGGAAATCTGAGAGCGCTCTTTTTTCAGGTCTCGCGCCATGATTTATGCTCCTACTTGTCGCATCCGCAAAGGCCCTGTCGAAGCCGTCCAAGATTCCGAGAGCCTCATTCTCTGCGGCAGGCCTATGGACGGTAGCGACCTCGGGCTTGGGGAGATCCTTCACCTTGATTGGGAAAGCCTCTTTCGAGAGCTGGAAGTGGGCGATCTGGGCTTTGATGTTGGGCCTCTTGAAGGCGTAGGCGTAGAGCTGGGCCTGGCGAATCGCTTGATCTTTAACCTCATCGACCTCCCTCCCGGTCAAAGTTGTGGCCTTGAACTCGTACACGTAGTCGCCCGCGACCCCATCGGGTACGACGCCCATAATGTACTCTTTGAAATGGACGTGACGACAAGTTAACAGGCTTCTAGTTCAGCGTCCCTTTTCCAAGGGAACGTTTTAGGTTCCTTTTGCTTTAGCGTCATATTGTATCCACACGGATAAGAAATGGAAGATACATATAGATAAGGCCTGTACATTCTCAATACGAGAACTAGCTAGAGGACGTGACGACAAGTTAACAGGAGACGACCGTTTTGGACAGAACTAATACATTGCTGCAGAAGGGACACAAGTTCTTGACCGTGGCGCCAGAAATAGTGATCGACGCTGTAGATGGACACTTGTCTTATACCACGCTTAAACAGGTGAGCTCTTCTTCAAGGCAACATTGTATCCACATAATTTTTTAAAGTGGTTTGAACAGAATCAGTGCTTGGGGAGCAAACTGAGTTATCTCAAGAGATATACGCTATTTTTGAAAGATACGTCGATAGTTGCTCTTGCATGAAGAAGTCTTCTTGCAAGATTAGGTGCCAAAGCTCTGTATGATCAAATGGATAGGAAAGAAACGCATTACAAAGATTTTCCGCAAGCCATGCTTTCGGAAGTTCACGTTTCCAAGTTTCACTATAAAAGATAGATAAACTGCTCCCCTTCTTCACTTTTTGTCCTTTTTCAATTTTCCACTTATTCAGACGATTTCTCATAATAACTAATCTCAATTTTGCATCTTCTTTCCGTAACTTCACTCTTGTGAAAAGATACTCTGCCTGTCTCATCTTTCTCAGGACAAAAAAGGAGTATATCGAAAAGCAAAGAACGATCGCTGATATTATTATCGAGATTAGAGTTCCCAAGTCAATCATTTTGACTCATGTACCATTAATCCGACCGAGTAGAAAAATTCTGTGCCTATGTCGTGGAGTTCGAGTTCAATTCATCGAGCTATGAGGCGCACTACAGTGAACCGAAGGGATGCGATTTTCTCGTATGCTGGACACACGACTGGTCTGACATACCTTCTACGCTGGAGGAAAAGCTGGAGATTATCCCGCTGAAGGAAGCGTTGGGTGATATTCTACTATTTCACAGTGGCGCAGGAAATCTCCTCGTGCCTGTCAGCCGAACGTAGGTCCAGTGGGATTTTAACCCCCGATATGTTGATCATCTGTAGTCGTGCAATCGGGCTTGTGGTTCTTTGTAGATTCGGATAACCTCTGCCGTGAGCTTCTCCTTAACCTCCAGATCGAGCTTTAGCTCAACCAATTTCTCTCTAACTTCTTCGGGCGATTTAGGCGACCATCGCGGGTCTAGTTTGAAGACATCGGAGTTCATATTTGCAACAACTGCATCAGCAGCGGTTTGAACCGCTTTCTTCTCATTTTTAGTAAGCTGACGCCTGTTCGACTCCTGAATTTTCGTAATCGCTTTCTTGCCAATCTCTTCTGCGAGAAATGTCTTCGTCATTGCGATTGCGGCCACTAGAGGCATGACCTTGTTGAAATATCTGTCAAACTCTTGTCCTGTCACCTATCTCACCTGAAGAACATCTCCGCAGCTTTATCGACTAGCTGCCCTCTGCCGCCCTGAGCAGCTCCTACTAGAAACTGGGTGGCAGTCGCCTGCATCATCATGGCGAATCTTTGCTTCGTTTCCCCATCCGCCTTGTTTCGAAGGGCTTCATTCGCCATTGCTTCAACTTCCGGCCTAGCTAACAGAATTGCGACTCGAGTGCTTACACATGCCTCCAATTCAGCATCCAACTCTTTGCCGGCAGTTAATTCGGTGGCCTCCCTCAATGCCACACGTTCGCTCTCCACCCTCTTCGCCCTAGCGTTTGACATCTCCTCTCGAAGCTGCTTGTATTCTCGGTATGCTTGAACAGCTGTCCATCCATACTGGAACGCCGTGTAGGCGCCGTAGATAACAGGCGCATATTGTGGCATCGCCGCAGCAGCAAGTCCTACTGCTGTATGCACTGCCCCTGACCTGATCATATTGGTGGCCAACGGTTTGGCCATAGAGACTGCCCTGGACATACAGCTCACCCGTTCCTTTCCTTTTATCTTGCCTCCCACAGTCAATTCCTTCCTTCAAGTAGCAAGTCCCTATCGGCCAGGAGGTTGTGCACCCCGAACAATTCCATGCCCTTGAGCTCTCCGGACCTGCACACATCATGGTCGCACACTATCCGGTACCCCTTCCGTCTGGTGCCGTCTCTGGCATAATAGCGCCAGTGGGAGGCATCTATGGACCAAGCGCTGCTCGCCCAGTTATCAGGGTCCAGAATCCGCAGGAGGTGTGGAGAATCAATACCCAGCAGCAAAGAGTTGTGCTTGGAGGCTTTCAAGCTCTTTATGAACCCGCCAATCTCAAGAGTAGTCCGTTTGAACCTTCTTCCCTGCTTGAGCACATCGCCGCAAGCGAATGCAAAATTATTGACCTCGTATTCTTCCATCGTCGTGACGAACTCTTGAAGTTGGTTGAGAGAGGAACCGATGGCCAGCCCAATAATGCCGTAATGTCCCTTTGCCATCCTAAGAAGTTGCAAAGCTCTCAGGATTGAGCGAGAGAAGTGAGAATCTTGATAGAAGGGGTATCTGCCGTCGGCTTCATAGACGTAGTCGTCTGGGGTTATTACCCAATCGACATCGAGCCTTAGAGCAGTGTCGTGCAGTCTTTCAATGCTCAAGTGATCCAGTAGCTCATCAGGACCAACGGTTGACAGAATCAGCGTCTCGGATTCTCTGAGTTCTCGCTTCAACTTGCGTATCCGTGAACCTCGCAACGCTGCCCTCATTGTCAGATCGCAGAAGTTTACGATCACGGCTTTGGGAGAGAGAGGGGCTTTCTTCCACGCAATTAGAGCCACCCTGTCACCTAAGCGTAGCTCAGGAATGAAGCCGTGATTGTGCCATGAAGTCAATGCAGTAGCACGGGCGTTGCCCAACATGCGAGTATTGACTTTTTTAAACCTTGGAGGTAAATCAAGCTTTCGTTTTTGTCTGAGTTGCCAAAAGATAATGACTCAAAGCGAGCGGCCGCATACTATCTGCGATTGTGTTAACAGAGTCGTTCAGTCCGCAAGGAGACAAAATAGCAATAGGGACTAACACACCGTCAGATGACGTAGCACATGGACTTGGGCAACTAGCTGAAGCACGGGCTTTCGACTACCACAAAGCAGCCCTAGTCTGGGATTTTCCTTCTGAGGAGAGTCTGAAAAGACTCACAGTAGCAGCCGAGGACGTTAAAGAAATCAGGTATTCCGACCATTATCCAATCGATGAAAAGAGGAGCTCTAGAGCTGATTCTGCGCCAAGTTGTTGCTTATTTTAAGTTCATTTTAAGCGGTTATCTTGCTCAAAATCCGCTTGGTTGACGGTTTTAAACGACAGTTTGAAGCTAGCCCGGTCCACCATCTTCAAGAGTCTCAAGGGTGGAATAGGAGAGCTGCTCAGCTCATTCATAAAACAAATTTCTCTGGGTCAACATCCCTTTCAGCAACCCCCAGTCTGTGGACCTTGATCTTTCTACCTCCATAGAGCGTAGCCTCTTCTCGCCCGCCATGAAGCGCGGATGCGATTCTGCCGACTGCATCTGCTTTCATTATGCCGCTTCCGCTCAAACCTGCAACAACAAGAAGGCCGCTCTCCTCGAAGATGCAGGGGTTGGAGTCAGACGTGTTGATGTCGTATTCTCCAGCCCATGTATTATTCGGCCTCACGTCAATGAATTGAGGGAAGTACTTCGAGAGGATCGGATAGATATTGTAGGTAAAGTAGTCACTCTCAGGTTTAGGGTCTTCCTCGAACATGAAGGGTCTTCCAAGATCATCGGCAGCTCCAACCCAGAATCCTTTCTCAGCTTTAACGGGCCTCATGTAGACTCCTCCCTTTGGCAGGATGGTGAAGGAAAGTAGCTCATATTCATTAAAGCCTCTCGTATTCAACAAGTTCACGATCTTCGGACCGCTCAATTGGAAGATCTGCCTCTTCTTAGTCTTCATATGAGAGTCCACCCCTACCCCGTCGAGGAGCAGGTTCGCCCATCGACCAGCTGCAACAACAGTAGTCCTTGCATATATATCGCCCATTTTGGTCCTGACGCCTTTGATCTTCTTGTCTTGCCAGTTGAGGGGCTCTTTCGGCAATCCGAGCCTCTCTGTGGGCTCCAAGATTAATGAAGCGACTTCGCTGTTATACCTGATTACTCCACCGATATCTTTGAACTCCTTTTCATAGAATCTTGCGACAAGTTCAGGCGCGATAGCTCCGCACTTAACCCCTTGAACCCCTACAACAATATTCTCTAGACCGACAGTTTTCGCTTCATCGTCATCGGAACTGAATTCTAGACAGAGTCCCTTCACCATTTCACGCAGGTCATCCTTACTCCATACCTTGAGCTGTATGCCCCTCTCAGTCATCGATTTGGCAAACCCTTCGAAGACTTGATATTGTTTCTCCGTGAGAAGCCACAGGTATCCGACAAACTGTAGGTCAAGATTGAACTTGAGATCTCTCTGAACGTGCGAGTAGAAGTCTAATGATGTATCAGCCAAGAGGTAGTTTATCTCTGATGTGAAAGTATTCCTAACAGCGCCTGCGCTCTTCGACGTATCTCCCGAAGCTGCACCACTAGCCTTGTCCAGTACAAGAATCTCGGCTTCCGGATGATCCACCTTCATACGGTAGGCGCACGATAGGCCGATTACACCTGCCCCAACTACTACAAGATCATACTGCTCCGTCATCTGTTAATTACTCCTCCAAGAATCATCTTTATCTTGAGAAGGTGAAGAAGTCGAACCTCGGCTACCCATCAATAAACACATCCATAACTTAACAGAAATTGAACGATTCCTACTTTTGAATCTTTGCTCTTGCTGCCTCCTGCTACGACTCGATTGACGTCAAGTCTCCCCAACGAAGGGTAACATCAACTTGCTTGTGTTCAAGCGCTCTTCAACATCCCCACTTACTAAGGTCCTAGAAGAAGGATCGTGATGCACGTATCCTACCTCGAAGCCTTAAGGTAAGGATGCCTTCAGCAGAAAACCATGCTTCAATGGATCTTCTGGGTCGACCACGAATTGATTGAACCCTGTGATATAGGCGTTGCCCGTTATCTCAGGCACTACCGCTTCAAACCTGCCAACTCTCGTCTCTTCGACAAGCCTGCCTCGGAAGACAGTGCCCGCAATGCTTTCATTTACGAACTCTTCATTAAGCTTGAGCTTTCCCTTTGCATGCATTTCAGCCATCCGAGCGCTGGTTCCAGTACCGCATGGAGATCTATCCGCTTGTCCGACTCCGAAAACTACTATATTCTTTGAATGGGCCTCTGGATGCCTTGGCTCGCCATGGAGCTCCACCAGCTCCACCTTATTGATGTATTTCAGCAATGGATGATTGACTCTCATCTCCTCATTGACCGCGTTCTTGATCTTGATCCCTATGTCTATCAGCCGTTGAGTATTCACTGGCTCGACCTTGATCCCGAGTTGGCTGGCGTCGACAAGCGCGAAGAAGTTCCCTCCGAAGGATACGTCCAATCCAACACTGCCCAGGGAAGCAATGGAAAGCTGAACATCAGGCTTGTAGAGGAATGAAGGAACATTCCGAATTGTAACCTCTTCAACCCTGCCATTCTGAACATGAACGCTAGCTTTGACTAAACCAGATGGAGTATCTAACAATACAGTCGTTGAAGGTTCTGTGGCTTTAACCCAACCGAGTTCCACAGCCACTGTAGCCACGCCGATCGATCCGTGCCCGCACCCGGTTAGGTAGCCTCCGCAATCTGCAAAGATGACTCCTAAATCAGCGTCGGGAATCGTGGGCTCGGTAATTATCGCTCCGTACATGTCATTGTGACCCCTTGGCTCCCTCATTATGGCGCTTCTTATGAAGTCGAGCTCATTTCTTAGGTACTCTATCTTTTCGCCGAGAGTCTTGCCACGAATCTTCGGAATACCTGAGACTACTATTCTAGTGGGCTCTCCAGCCGTGTGAGTATCCACTGTTAAGATCACTCTATCAAACCTCAATCGTAACACCTTCCGAACAAAATGCTCTTTCGGGAAACCTATAATAAGCCTGCGGCTCAGCACAGACGCTTCTATCTTGAAGCAGATCACTCTCATCCCGAGATAACTTGTGAGGAAAACTTGAAGGCTGCTCTCCTCCGCTGGTCATAGAGGTTCGCCTTGAATATGAGGGACCTACGGCAAAGGTCGGGTTACAACGATTAACGGACTCCTGAGGGTGGTTAGCAACGCAGGGGTCGCAAAGCCACTTGTAGATGCTCGTGACCTAGACGTTCCTGCTACCTGTTAGGCACGTAGAGCTCTCTTCGAAACAGAGGTAGAGTTTCGATTACCTGTGGGTTGTGGCGTCGATAATGCAGTTAGTACGTGGATTGAGTTGAAGATTCAAATGGGAAAGCAAGCGGTTTAGCCATGCATAGCGTCAGCGAGCATCATCCTTGCTGCTGTGCCGAGCCGGTTCTATTCTCTGCGGTCTTATAGAAGATACAGGGCTTGTTCTTCCAGCCGCCGCTATGGTGGATGCTGCCCATGCAAGAATAGCTATCAAGAGAGAATACTGAATCAAATTCATTCAATGCATGAGATAGCTTAGCATATAGCGCTGGGTAAAAGCATCTGTTACCTATACTTTTTCTCTGCTTCGCTTACTATAGCTACCAGCTCTTTTCCCACGTCCCTTTCCAAGGGTTCCGGTTTATGTGTTGCCAAGATCTCCTTCGCTTTCGCTCTGGCTACTTCTCGAATGTCTTTTGCGCCGTCCTTGACCCAACTATCGTATGATCTCCTATCACCCAATATTGGCATGTAATGCTCTTTTTGAAGATAGTCTCGTGTGTGTCGTTGAGCTAGAAACACTCCGCGAGGGCCTACTTTGTCGATGATATCTGTTGCTAACGTGTCATCTGTCACATCAAAGCCTTTAGCCACACGCTTCACTCTCCCGATAATCTCATTATCGATAACGAGTTGTTCAAAACTTGCAAGAAGATTAGAGTCAAGCAATCCTGCCATACCACTGAGGTTGACTCCAGCTAAAGCAGACATTAGTGCACCTATGCTCTTTTCGTATGAGGCTTGCTCATCCGGAATCTTCGAATCAGTCCTTCCACCCGGTCCTATGTTAGGAATCTGATAGTACCTAGCCATTTGCGTAGTGGCCGCTGCTAACAAAGCGGTCTCAGGCGATCCGAAAGCGATGTTGCCAGTCCTCATATCCATTATCGTAGCAACGCTACAGTATAGCACTGGTGCTCCAGGGCTCACAAACTGAGTAGCGACGAGTCCGCTCAGAACCTCAGCGTTGGTCACAACCAGTGTTCCCGCCAATGTGACTGGCGATGTTCCTCCTGCTTGCGGTTCTGAATAGATAGCGATGGGGAGTTTATGCTTGGCGAACTCTATCGTCAAGGATATTTGGCGATCTCCATGCCATAGAGGGGCAACAGGGCATTCGACACCTGTGACAAACGGTTGTTTCCTTAAATCCTCTTCGCTTCCAGCAACGGAGCAAAGCATCTTGATAAGATATGGCAGGTTCTCTTTTGTATATACTGTGCCTCCTACTATGTGCTTACTTGTGTTTCTAATTGTTGCCTCCCAACGGTGCAGGTCGCAAACCTCCGCGGGAACATCTTGAGGCGCCCCCATGATGTGGAAATAATCCACGTGTTCCAAAGCGTCAGCCACCCTTGCAAGGCCTTCGAGATCCGCTTTTGTCATCAATCTCTTCTTCCCATTTTCTAGGTCGAGCATATTTGGTGGACATCCGAGCGTGCCAAAGTAGGTCTTGCTGCCTTCCAACTTCATATTGTGCTTTCCGTCTCGACTTGACAAGGTTATTCTAGTTGGAACTTTCTTAACCGCTTCCTTGACCATGTATTGTGGAACTTTTACCAAACGTTTCTTGTAGTCTACTAGTGCTCCAGACTCATCCAGAATCTTCAGTGCTTCATCGTTTTCTATCACAACGCCTGTTCTTTCCAAAACTTCCAATGTTGCCATATGCACATCGTAGAGTTCGTTTCTTGTTAGTACTTCAATGCGTCCTCTTAGCATCATATCCTAAACCCCTTCTATGCCTAGCAGCTCCTTCATGTTTGCCACGGCGATAACTGCGTCCGATGCATACGCGTCGGCACCTATTTCCTTAGCCCACTCCTCACTCGTCGCGGCGCCGCCGATGATGACCTTAACTTTATCCCTCAAATCGCGGACTTTCAGCATCGACATAACATCCTTCTGTTTCAGCTTTGTCGTAGTCATAAGCGCTGACAACCCAAGGGCGTCCGGCCTGAGTTCTTGAACTTTTTCTGTAAAGACTTCATCTGGCACATCGACACCAAGGTCAATAACCTCAAAGCCATTCGCAATCAACATAGTTGCAACTATGCTCTTTCCGATATCATGAATATCACCTTGAACGGTTCCAATAATGACTCTTCCCAAGGTTCTCAGCGGCCTTTTCGATCTTAGCAGTTCGGGTGTTAGTACCACCAAGGCAGCTTTCATCGCCTCAGCTCCCATCATCAAGTCTGTCAAAAACAGTTCGCCTTTACCGAATAGATCACCAAGCTCTCTCATCGCCTTCATCAGCTCATCCACCGCTTCGACGGGGCTAACGCCCACATTCATGGCCTCCCCAGCGACCTTCGCGGCTATCTCATAATCTCCTCGAAAAACGATTTCCCTCAATTTATGGAGAATTTCAACTTTGTTTCCCAAATCCTGCCAACCTTTCGTGCACGTTAAATATGTTTTGATATTTAATGTCTTTGCACAGGAATCAAGCTGGAATCTGATTTGGGTGGACTTAACAAAAGAATACTTGAAACTTTGAAAAGCATAGTCGGCCCTGAAAACATTTCATGCGATAAGGTTGACTTGATCGCTTATAGTAGAGACTGGTCGCTTATGGATGCCAGTACAATGTTCATGCCAGACGTTGTAGTTCGCCCGAGAATGACGTCTGAGGTTGCGGAAGTTGTGCGCCTAGCAAGCGAGGAGAGTATACCCGTTGTTCCCTGGGGAGGCGGGACCGGCTTGTCTGGCGGTGCGCTCGCTGTCAGAGGTGGAATAACAATCGATATGAAAGGACTCAATAGGATAATCGAAATAGACGAGAAAAACCTGACTGTGACAACACAAGCGGGAATTACCGTGCAGAAGCTAAATGAAGGATTGAAAAAATACGGACTTTGGTGGCCTCATGACCCCGAAAGTAAGTCTGCATCAACCGTTGGCGCTGCCATCGCTTGTGATAACATAGGAACTTTTGGAACCAAATATGGCGGAAGCCTGGTTGACTATTTGTTAAGGATAGAAGTGGTTTTACCTACAGGAGGAATACTCAAATTCGGCTCAAAAGCTCCGGGCAGCGCTTCAGGCTACCCTTTGCACTGGTTATTCATCGGATCAGAAGGCACTCTCGGCTTAATTACCGAGGCCACGTTGAGAGCATATAGGCTCCCAGAGTATCGCCGTGTTGCCATCATAACTTTTGGTTCTTTTGAAAGTGCGATAAATGCTGGTTTAAAGATAATAGAGGCCGGGCTAGATCCTGAATCGATTCACATCGTAGCTAAGGAGGGCTTCCTCTATTATACTAGACTATACGAAGTCAAGTTTAACAAAGCTTCTAGGATCCCAGAAGAGACAGAAGCGGCGATGGCTATTTCATTTGCGGGTTGGAAGGAGGTTAGCACGTTTCAGGAGAACATTGCGTTGAGGATCTGCTCAGAGGCCGATGGAACAGTCGTAGAAGAGCAAGAACTTGTTGATATATTTTGGACCGAAAAGCATACTTTGTCTTATGATGCTGGTGAAAATCCCTGGCCATTATCTCAGAGAGAACACAAATATGCAGGCATAGATCTCTGCGTCCCAATAAGTAAGGTACCCTTCATGTATAAAACCTATCAAAAATTACTGAAAAAGTATGATCTTAAGCCTGCCACAGGCTGCTTCATGTATTGTAAGAGAGTTAAATTCGCGCCAAATTGCATATTCACCACTAATGTAAATGATAAGGACCCGAAAGAGGTGGAAAGAGCTAGAAAATTCATACATGAATTGGCAAAGCACGCCATAGAATGCGGCGGCACTATAAGCTCAAGTAGAGGGGTAGGTATGGCTGTGACGCGAAGTCTCACGACCGTTGAGCACACGCCAACAGCAATTGAATTGATGAAAAAATTGAAGCGAACGATAGATCCAAAGAATATTATGAATCCTGGTAAAAAACTTCCTGATTGAGGGATTACCCTGCGTATAACTGGTTTTAAACAAGACATTTACGCGTGCAATAGATGTAAGTGCGGATTTTGTCGGGAAGAATGCCCAACCTACAAGATCTTTGGTTTGGAATCCTATAGTGGGCGTGGCCGAATGGGCATGGCTTGGGCAGTCCTACAAGGAAAACTCGATCTTACGAATGAACTTGCAAAGAGGATATACGCTTGCACGACATGCGGATACTGCTCTGCACGATGCAGCATGAATATCACTGCAATCATTGAGGCCTTTCGAGCGGATGTTGTGAATATTGACAGAAAAGAGGAGCCTGAGATAGCCCCGCTTCCAGTCCAGAAAAAATGGGGAGATCATGTAAAGAGAGAACACAATCCCTATTTGGAGAAACATGCTGACAGAACTAAATGGTTGGCAAGTGAAATAAAACGTGAAATGCCTAAGAAAGTCGAATACGTATACTTCGTCGGCTGCACCTCATCCTATAGACAGAAAAAGATTGCAAGAGACACAGTTGAGGTGTTGAGAAAGCTGGGGCTTGACTTCACAATTCTAGAGGATGAATGGTGCTGCTCCTCACCAATGTTACGAACTGGGCAATGGGAACCTGTAGGGAAGATAGTGCAGCATAACGTTGACATCATAAACAAGGCAGGGGCAGATGCGATCATCACAACATGCGCAGGGTGTTACAAAACTTGGAAAATCGATTACAGAGATACATACAAGGATCTAGTGGGTGTCAAGTTTGATTTTAAGGTGCTTCACACCACTCAACTGCTTGCCGACCTAGTAAAGAAAGGTGAATTAGAGTTCGAAAAAGAGTTCAGGAAAAAGGCTGCATATCATGATCCCTGCCACCTTGGAAGACATGCAGAGGTATATGAGCCTCCTAGGGAAGTGTTAAGGGCAGTACCCGGATTGGAACTGGTAGAAATGCCTAGAAATAGAGAGTGGGCAACTTGCTGCGGCGCTGGCGGAGGCTTTAAGTCAGGTTTCCGAGAAGAGTCCGTCAAGATGGCTGCAACTAGAATTGAGGAAGCCGCTGAAACAGGTGCTGAAGCCTTGACGAGCAGTTGCCCTTTTTGCTGGGGAAACTTCCGCGAAGCCATCCAGGCCAATGAATCAAAGATGGAACTGTATGACATAGTAGAAATTGTGAACAAAACTATCAGGCAACGGACCAAGTAAGGTGAATATCTGCACGCTACAACAATGCGGACTCTTCAACTCATCAGAGAATCTTGGCAGCGAAGCCTCTTCCGCCCAGAAAATTTGAAGCATAGCTAGTACCGTACTCTTCAATCGTCGCCTTCTTTTCTGAAAGATTCACTTGTAAAATCCGACCGTTCCATCCATGCATAGACTCACGCCACGCGAGACTATGTTGCCAAAACCTTCGCAGCATTCTCAACCACATTTAGTGTCTTGTCGACATCATCTTTGGTATGTGCAAGTGAAGTGTAGTAGGTTTTGTTAGGTCTGACGTAAATGCCCTGATTAACTAGTTCTATATCGAAGTTTATACGTTTCTTCGAATCCGATCTCGCTACATCTCTATAGTTTCGGACTTCCTTCGAGGTGAATATTGGCTGAAACATAGAACAAGCCCCTACGAGCTGCACGTCAACACCGTATCTTTCAAAAGAGTCTCTTATACGCTCCTTCACTTTTTCAGCTACCCAATTAATGTGATCATAAGCTCCATCTTGCTCTAAGACCTCTATAGTTGCCAGACCTGCTGCTAACGCGACTGGACACCCATTATAAGTCCCGCTGTGAAAGAGGCGCTCCCAAGGCTTTTTAACACCCACGGGGGAAACGAGCTCCATTAGGTCTCTTCGACCCGCAAAGGCACCAGCAGGCAGCCCCCCTCCCAAAATCTTTCCAAGCGCGGTTAAATCTGGAATAACATCAAAATATCCTTGAGCGCAACTCAACCCAAACCTAAAGCCAGTCATGACTTCATCGAAAATCAAGACTATCCCGTGCTTTTCTGTAATCTCTCTCAATCCTCTCAAGAATTCTACTTCTGGCGGTAGGAAACCTCTAGCCACGGGCTCTAAGATTACAGCTGCCAATTCATCTTTATGCTCTCTTATTATCTCTTCTGTGGCATCTAGATTGTTGAAGGGTAGAACGATTGTGTTGTCGAGGATAAATCTAGGAAGCCCAGCAGAATCAGGGACTGCATTTGGAGCGTTTGCAGGGCCAGCTGTCTCCATGGGAGGCATCATACTTACTAGCACGTAATCATGTGCTCCGTGGTAATGCCCCTCAAACTTTGCTACCTTCTCCCTTCTTGTGTATGCTCGCGCTAGTCTTATTGTATGCAAGGTAGCTTCTAGGCCGGAATTTGTAAATCTGACCATCTTAGCGCATGGAACATGTTTCTTAATCTTTTCAGCCATCCGGACTTCAAGTTCATGCGGAGTACCATATATAGTCGTACCTCCTTCCTCGATTTGCTTTCTAATGGCTTCCACGACTTTCGGGTGCCCATGGCCCAGAATTAATGGTCCAAAACACAGGCAGTAGTCTATGTATTCGTTTCTGTCAACATCATAAAGTTTAGACCCTTTAGCTTTCTTCATGAAAATTGGGTAAGGCTCAAAGAATTTTACGTTTGCAGTCACTCCGCCAGCTATAATCTTTGATGCCTCTTGCCATAATTTCAAAGAGGAGCGCGTGCGATTATTGTATGCTCTCTCCATTCTTCATCCTTCATGAGTAGCGTAGAAGTTCATTCATTAAAGATTTCGCTCTTCGCGCTGTCTAGGCTCTAAGCTTTCATCGGCCTGAACTTGATTCCATACCGAATCACGCCGTCATCTTCGTATATGCGCCTGAACACTGCCTCAACCTTCATCCCTACGTTGAGCTCGCTGGGTTTGCAGTCAGTCATCTGGGCTATTACCCTTGGACCCTCTTCAAGCTCGACAATAGCAACACCGAAAGATCCTGCTAGCCTCTCTTGCTCGGAGAACTCTGGCGGAGCCCCGCCTGCGGAAATGATTGTGTAAGAATAGATTTTTCCTCGCCCCTTCAATGGCGTAGGTTCGTATTCTGCCTTCTTCCCGCACCCTAAGCAAATGTCCCTTGAAGGGAAGTTGATCGTTCCACAGCTCTTGCATCTTAATCCTATTAAGCAGTATCTTTGAGGAAGAGTCTTCCAGTATGTTGGAATCGATACGTATGCCACTCATCTCCCTCCTATCGCCTTGCTCCTAACATTCTTCTAATCTTTAGATAGGTTACGTAGTCGACATATTCCCTCTGTGCCAGATAATCTTCCAGTAATGGAGCTTCATGTCTGTGTTCTTCTATTCGGTCGGTTACGAGAAGGCTTATTGCGTCGCTGCCTGCACCGGATCCGTATGACGCGACTAGAATTCTATCCCCCGGCTTCGCTAAGTCCAATACAGCGCACAAGCCTATGAGGGATGAGGCGGAGCCTGTGTCGCCTATCTTAGTTGCAATCATGGACGGTGAAATCTGATGATCCTTGAATCCCAACCTTTTACCTACATCGTAGGGGCTTCTCGCATCGAACTGTTGGAAGATAGCGTAAGTGAACTCCTCTGCTTTCGCCCTCAACTTCTTAAGAAGACCTGTGACGCTCATAGTCAAAGCCTGATTGAAGGCTTGCTCTGTGTATGCTCCAATGCCAGAGTCTTTGAGGAAGGGTTCCCCATGCCCTCTATATCGCTCTCCGATGATTTCTAGGCTTGAGGAGTGAACTCCCTCTACACTCACCATAATGCCATTCTTACCGATGATAAATGCCGCGGATCCAGCTCCAAGTCCGTGTTCAAAGGGATCGCTCGGCATGGCTTGTGGACTGTCTGATGCCGCAACTAGCCCACTCTCCCCCCTACCAGATGAAGTAAAGTCAAAGCATGACAGTAGCGCAGATGTCCCAGCCTTGGTTGAGAACCCAAAGTCAGCAACGAAAATCTCCGAAGGCCCGTTCAGTGAGGCAACTATGGTGCTGGATAACAGCTTCTCTGCGTAAGGCGCAGATGTAGAGGCGAAGAATAAGCCGTTTAGCTGCCTTGAGTCAATTCCTCCGCGTTTAAGTGCATTGATCGATGATTCAACAGCCATTGTCACCGCATCCTCGTCGTACCCAGGCACAGCCTTTTCCTCCACGCCTCTAGGCGTGAAACTCCCCCAAGCCTTCAGGTACTCATCTCGCTTTATTCTAAACCTTGGAATATACACACCGTACCCTACTATTCCGGCACTCATTTCTTCTCACCAACACTCAAAATGTGAACCACAGCGGCTGCGCCTGATCCGCCCACATTATGTGTCAGCCCCACTTCAGCGCCTGAAACCTGCCTTGAAGGTTTTACCGCTTGCCCTCGCAACTGCTTAACAATCTCATACACTTGTCCAGTTCCAGTGGCGCCTATCGGATGCCCCTTAGCTTTCAATCCCCCACTCGGGTTTATTGGAATCCTTCCTCCGATCTGCGTCTCTCCCTCCTCGATCAGTTTTCCACCCTCAGACTTCTTGCAGAAACCCAAGTCCTCATATGCCATAATCTCCGCAATCGTAAAGCAGTCGTGGACTTCTGCGACATCTATATCTTTGGGCTCGACCCTCGCCATCTTGTAAGCTTGTCCAGCTGCCTTAACAGTAGCTGTCAGTGTTGTGTGGTCAGTCCTCTGAAATACGGCTAATGTATCGGTGCCTGCCCCATGACCGAGCACATATACGGGCGTGTCCGTGTACCTCTTAGCTATTTCAGCTTTGCACACGATAACAGCTGACGCCCCATCCGTCGTTGAGCAACAATCAAAAAGCGTCAATGGGTATGCCACCATTGGCGAGTTCAAAGCTTGATCGAACGTAATAGCCCTTTGGAATTGCGCTTTAGGATTATCCGCACCATTCTTGTGGTTTTTCACTGCAACCATTGCCAAATGCTCCCTCTTTGTACCGTACTGATGCATGTGGCGCACAGCCATTAGCGCATAGACCCCGGCGAAAGTCGTACCAGCCAATCGCTCCCACTCCGTATCCCCAGACACGCCCAACCAATATCTCAAACGCTCGCGAGGTATGTCGTTCATCTTCTCCACTCCACCGGCGACGGCAACGTCGCATGTCCCCGACGCGATAGCGAGAACTGTGGCTCTTAATGCGAAGCCGCTTGAGGCACAAGCGTTCTCAATCCTAACAGCCGGAATTCCCGACAGGCCCACGCAATCAGCTATCATAGAGGAGAAATTGCCTAACTGTCCACCGCCGACGCCAAGGTTCCCTACGTAGATTTCCCCAATTTCCTTTGGGTCTATACCTTTGTCGACATTGTTTAAAGCCTCTGTAAAAGCCTCAACAAACAGCTCTTTGGCGCTCTTATCGATGACAGTTCCAAATCTACTCTGCCCGACTCCAACAATCGCTACCTCGCGCACACTCACCACCAACGCCCAGTGTGCTCATGTTAAATATAAATTGATTATAAATGAATCCAGAAAATGGTGAACAAATTGGTTTCAGAGAAATTGATGAGTATGAGCGAGGCCATCAAAAAATTCATCCATGATGGGGATACCGTCTACATGGCCGGGTTCACACATCTGATCCCCCATTCGGCTGGTCACGAGATAATTCGACAAAAGATAGGGAACTTAACGCTGTGCAGGCCGACTCCGGATATTGTTTATGATCAGATGATAGCGGCTGGTTGCGCAAGAAAAGTCTTCTTCAGCTGGGTCGGAAATCCCGGTGTTGGCCCCTTGCGGGGGTTTAGAAGGGCAGTCGAACAAGACTACCCGAACAATATCGAGATAGAGGAGTACTCACACTTCGGCATGATCTGTAGACTCCTAGCAGGGGCAATTCATCTTCCCTTCTTCCCGCTAAAATCACTCAGAGGATCCGATCTGCCGAAAAATAATTCTAAGATAAAAATTATAAAGTGCCCTTACACCGAGCAGGAGATTTGCGTTGTTCCCCCACTGAATCCTGACGTATCTATCATACATGCCCAAAGGGCGGATAAGAACGGGAACATCCAAGTATGGGGGATAGTAGGCGACCATAAGGAGGCTGCTTTTGCCGCGAAGAAGGTCATTGTCAGCGTGGAGGAGATAGTCGACGAGTACGTGATACGGAGCGATCCGAACAAGACACTGATACCGAGCTTTATTGTTGACGCATTGGTGGAGGAACCGTGGGCAGCCCACCCCTCTTATGCACAAGGGTACTATGATAGGGATAACGAGTTCTACTTAGAATGGGACGCTATCTCGAGAGAAGCTGATTCGCTTGAAAAATACCTGCATGAATGGGTTTACAGTGTCAGCGATCGCGCTGAATATGTGAAAAAATTGGGTGTGGAAAGGTTGATGAAGTTGAAGCCGAAGAGCTTCTACAGCGTTACAACTAATTATGGATGGTACTAGTGTGAGGCGATCCTGTTGGATTATACTCCATCTGAACTTATGACGGCAACCGCAGCTAGAGAACTCCGAGATCATGAGACGGTTTTTGTAGGAATTGGATTGCCCAATCTTGCATCGAATTTAGCGAAGAGGACACATGCCCCAAACCTCATAATGATTTATGAGGCGGGAGTTATAGGCGCAAATCCAAGCAGAATGCCCCTTTCAATAGGCGATCCTTGCCTAGTCTCCGGTTCTCAAAGCGTCTGCTCGATGTTTGAAGTGTTCGGTCTATATCTTCAAGCCGGACGAATCGATGTTGGATTCCTTGAGGGTGCACAGATCGATAAGTATGGGAACATCAACTCGACCGTGATTGGAGATTACAGAGCACCAAAGGTTAGACTCCCGGGGAGCGGGGGTGCATGCGAGATAGCTTCATTGGCTAAGCGAATCTTGATCGTTACACGACATGAGAGCAGGAGATTTCCCGAGAAGGTAGACTTTGTCACCAGCCCTGGTTTTCTCGGAGGAAGACAAGCACGAGAACAACTTAAACTGGAGGGAGGAGGCCCTGAGGCAGTAATTACAGATCTAGGAGTTTTAAGATTTGACAAAGAAACTGGTGAAATGATATTGGACTCCATTCACCCCAGAGTCAAACTGGAAGATGTAAAGAGAAACACAGGTTGGGACCTCAAGATTTCAAAGGAACTTGAGATCACAAGAGAACCGTTAGAAGAGGAGCTTTCAGTTCTTCGGCAACTCGACCCAAAAAGAACATATTTGGGGAAGTGAAAACCCGCCGCTAATGCTTTAGAGGCAGCGGATGTGTCGATGACGAATGCCTTTGGATACCGCCGAAGGTTACCGGAAAGACCGAGTTGATCCTTAAAGTTGAGTTGCTGAAGGTGCGCAGAGTCGAATCTTTAATTGGAGAAGTAGATGGACAACCTGAGCGATCATGCCCTAGCCTCCTATCTTAACCTCAAGACCTGTGGACTCCATCGCCCCCTTGATCGATTTTAGATGTTCTTCTCTTGGCTGTTTAAGCTCCTCAAGCCGGTACTTGAGACCCAGCCTCTTGTACTTAGCCTCCCCAAATCGATGGTATGGTAGAAGATTCACCTCCCTCACCCCACGTAGCTCTGAAATGAATCGACCTGTGGCCTCGATGTTGTGCTCACGATCGTTGTATCCTGGGATAATTGGAA
>Ga0315280_10004246_pt1 | contig 21331 bp, 23 predicted proteins | sample YL17G06_40_MG_FD_203697 | JGI IMG/M metagenome (GOLD analysis project Ga0315280, IMG submission 203697) | Sediment microbial communities from Yellowstone Lake, YNP, Wyoming, USA - YL17G06_40 | ecosystem: Environmental > Aquatic > Freshwater > Lake > Sediment | place: USA: Wyoming | collected...
TCGTGAGCGCGTAGTTGCCCACGAGCGATGCGTCGTCCGCAATCTTCCCCGGCTGGCGGTCGGTCGGCCAGTAACCAGTCGTCCAGTTAGGCTTATAGAAATACGAGCCGCGCGCCGCCTTGCTCGCTTGCTTCTTCATCGTTTCCTTCTGCTCCGGCGTCAGCGCGCCCCAATGGATCACCTTTGGTTGGCCGGGCTTTACCGTGGGCGACGAACCCCAGTATATCTTCACTGTGAAATCGGGCATCGCGTCGGGGTTGAAGGCCCCACCCTCAACCTTCTCGGCCTGCGGCCGGTAGAGGCTGAGGTCGAGCCGGTTGCCCTGCTTGAGCCCGGCCGCAGGCGCGATGTAGGCGAATGCGTCGGGCGGCGCAATACCCGGCGACCACAGCCGCACATCCAGTAGCCGCTGCGGAGCACCGGGCATCGCGGGCACGTTCCGCATCCCTGGAATCTTCGACAGGTCTACGCCTGGCGGTAGCGTCGGCATTGCCGGCATCGCAGGCATTCCCGCCATCCGCATGACCTTGGTCTCTGCGAAGATGCCGAGGTACGCTTGGTCGCCGACAGCCAACGCGCTGGTGGCGGCCAGCAACAAGAGCGCTAAAGTTACAGCCTTCCTCATCGGTGGGCCTCCTTATCCCGAATCGCTATGCCTGCGGCGCAACCCCGCTGTAGCAACACGGTGCAGCGCCCGCGTGCGGGTCCACAGCCGTCTTCTGCCTGGTCTTGACGCAACCTCTTGCTCAGAAAACACAGCCACACACAGCGGCTAGGCGCCGGTGATAGCGTTGCCCCTGCCGTCCGCCCCCGAACTCTACCTCGATTCATTCCCCGATTCGTCCCACGAACGCTGAAGCTTAACAGGATGAAGGCGGGCGGAGGCGCCTGAGCGGCGAAGATTCTGCCGGGAAGATGAACGTCGCAATTCGGCGCCGCCGGCTTGCGCGCTTTCCGCCGAAAGCAGGCTTCCGTCGTGGTTTCGCTGGAAGACCAGGTTACGTACGCAAAGCTACTTGACGGCTATGAGAGGCCAATGGCTCGGCTGTACAGAGCATATGCAGCGTTTGTCGGTCCTCAGCAAACGTGGGGCACGCCAGGGGGTGAATCAAGTCGCAGTTCCGGCGTCCCTGCTCTCGATTCTTGATCCCTCCGCGCGAGCTTGCGATGGTGCTCACGCCTGGCCTATCCAAGCAGGCCGCGGGTTTCGATCCGCCGCCTGATGTCTTCGACATTGCGAGTTCGTCGGATTGCCGCAACGAAGTCCGGCACGGTTTCCAGATCTACGCCCGTACGCTCGACGATCTCGTCAGCCCAATCCTCGGGGAGGTTTACGCGGATGCACATGCCGCCATCCCACATCGGCCAGCCCATCTGCTGCGCCACCGCCTTAGCCTTGGCCTGCTCTGGCTCGAGGATGCAGTTTGGCACGGTCATTCCCTTTCCCCCGAAGACGTCGTGACGTGCGAGCCGCAACCGACTTCGCTCCCAAATACGCTGACATCCGCGATCCGATACATGCGATTCCCGAGCCGAATGATGACGTCCGAGAGGTAAAAGCCTGGCAGGCCAGAGCGATCATCGGGAATGACAGAGTCGGGGCGCTTGCTGCAAACAGAGGCGTGAACGGGTGGACACCGCGTGGCGCAAGCCCGCCCGCGCTTGCCGAGCTTGCGCTGCAAGCATGAGGTCTTCGGCGTAAGGCATCCGTGGAGGGGCCGGAACCACGTCATTAGCCGTCTGCCCCACGGACGGGACTCCGGACAACCATAGGCCGTCTTCGACGAACTGGGCACCATTGTCTCCGCACGCTCACAGTGCGAACTGCCGATCAGGATTGGTGCTTCGGGATGGGCTGCAGCGGCCGCGCTTGGCAGCCGCCACTGCGGGCTCTTCTTCGCGGCCTGGCGGCAGACTCCTTCTGGCGAATCAGTCGGCCCCCACTGGTGTCGCCGACGGCTACTCCTCACGGGCGCATATCGAAGTCCCGCGGGGCGGACCTGCCGTAGAACTGGAGGTCGGCGAAATCGAGGAGCGCCTGCCAGTCCGGTAGGGTGTGCGCGTGCGCGCCGTCTCGGTACCAGATGCCGATCCGATCCCCCACCCCCAGGAAACGGTAAACCTCGCGCGCGGCCTCGTGAGTCAGTCGGGTGCCCCGGGGGCTGGCCCAGATGTCGCCGCGTGCCTCCGTGCTGAGCAGCGAGCGCGGCGCCACCGCAGCCTTGAGGGCGTGCTGGTCGAAGGGCAACTCGGACTCCCGTCCGACATACTCTTTCAGGCGGGGGCAGAACCAATTCGGGAAAGACCGAATGATGTCGGCAAGTCGTTCCCCTCCCTCATCCGGGAACCGGGAGCACCCGGCGCCGCAGCAGCCGGAGTTGTTCGGCGCCGTCAGCGCAACCCGTTCATCGGTTGCCCCCGCCAGGAGGGCGGCCTTCCCGCTGCGTGAATGTCCGGTGACGGCGATGCGCGCATGGTCAATGGTAGGCAAGTGCTGCAAGAAGTCCACGACCCGATGGTAGCCCCAGGCCCAGGCCGCCAGTGCGCCGAAGTCGCCCCCGGGGAAAACTGAGCACAGGCCGCGGTCACCGGCATCGCCGGGATTGTCCGGCGCCAGCCCGTCGCGGCTGAAGATCGCGAGCGCGTAACCTCTCCGCGCCGCTACGAGTAAGACCCCATCGGCGAGATGCCGCGAGTGTCCGTCGCCCACGACAACCGGGAACGGCCCGGCGCCAGCCGGCGTGCAGACCGTGAGCGGCAAGCTCAACTCGCCGGTTCCTGCTGTCAGACGGTAGTGCGTGGCGATGAGGCCCTGCTCGCGCGAGTATGTGGCGGAATCCAACCGGCGGGCGGCCACGGCCAGGGGTGGCGGCAGGTGACCATACTGGATCGCCTGGAGCGCCTCGAGTAACTCGGCCCGCCGCGCCGGCCAGTCCTCGGGCGATGATACTCGGCGGCCATCAGCGAAGAGCAGCAGCTCCGGTAGGTCGGCGGCACAGGGGGTGTTAGCCATGTCGTTCAACTGATGATCTCCACCTCGGGCGATCTCGCGGAAACCCCGCGGGTGAGTTGAGTTGCCGCACGTGCGGGCTTGCAGAGCAGTCTTCGCTAGCGGCGGCGACCCTCCCTGCGCGCTGAGCGTAGCCAGAAGCTATCCCCGAGAAGCGTTGAGTCGGTGGTACGGCCGCGCTGTACCGCCTGACGTACGTAAGGCCGCATCGGCAGGAGCCTGCGCTTGGTCTGCCGTAATGAGTGCCGGCGCGGGCCGTGTGCACACACGAAGCAGCTGCAACTTGACAGGCTGCGATCCCGGCTTTCACGCTCAGGGACGTGGAGCGACCGTGACGACGTTGCCGTCAGTCGCCCTGGGGCGCTATGAACAGCGACAACCTGATCCAGGTGGTCTGGGGTAAGACGCAAGCGGGGACAGGCGACCGTCACCCGCTCGTCTGTCACATGCTCGACGTCGGCCAAGTTGCCCGGGCACTGGTGGCATCCCCCGCCTGGAAACATGTCGCGACCCGCCTGGGATCACGCCTTGGGATCGACCCCCTTCTAGCGCCGTCACTTTGCGGCTTCCTCGCATCGCTCCACGACCTCGGCAAGGCCGCGCCCGCGTTCCAGGCCAAGTGGTCGTCAGGCTGGCAGAGCGTCCTCGACGCCGGGCTCTTGCCCGATCCTAACCCGCCGCGTGACTTCCACCACGGAGCCGAGACCTACGCCTCGCTGCCCGCGTTGCTGGAGGACTCGGGCGTGCTTCGAGTTGAAGACGGCAACTTGCACCGACTGTGCGACCGGCTCGCGCAGGCCGTCGCCGCCCACCATGGGACGTTCTTGTCAGGAAGAGTGTACGCCGAGGTTCGACCCCAGGGCCGGGATGCCGATGGCTTCGAGACGGGCTGGCGCCGGGTACGCAGAGCCCTGATCGAACGACTCGCCAGTATCTTCATCGGTGACTTCGTGCCCGTCACCTGCCGACCCGCCAATCTCTCGGCTGCCGGCGTGCTGCTCTGCGGAATCGTGATCCTTGCCGACTGGATCGCATCCAATGCAGACCGCTTCCCGCCTGCGGGCGAGTGCGACCTCGACGAGTATGTGTCTGTATCCTCCGAGCACGCTCGCCGCGCGATTGACAGCCTGGGGATTGTCGCGTCCCCATCCATTGGATCGGCGCCGCGCTTCTCGGACCTATTCCCAGCGATCAAACCCACTCGGCCCGAAACCGCACACCGATTCCGATTGAGGCCCACCACTGGTTCCACGCGAACCCCGTCGAAGCGGCGCGAGGACAGACGCGGGTGTCCCTCCCATCGCAGGATCATTGAGCTTGCGACAGCCCTCGCGCCTGATCACCACCGCGAACCTCTCGTTCTCTGCCGGGCCAGAACCGCCTCCTTGGGCCGAACTCGCGTGGGTACGCGGGCGCTGAGTTGCGGCGCATCTGTAATCACAGAAGGAGTGCGCGACCACAAGGGCGAACCTGGGTTTGCCTGCGTCGGCCGTGACGCCCTTGGCCGCAGCGAGGCCAAGGCGCCAGGAGGTTCGCCCATGAGGGATTCGCCTCTGCTGGATATGAACCTCGCACCGTGCTTCGCCCCCGTACTACCTTACTGGCTATCTCACCTCACCCCATCACCTGACATTGGCTATCGAGGAGCAAGACCGGCATGAGCTACAACCTCCTTGAGGAAAAGTGGATTCCGGTTCTGCGGAGCGATGGCACCGCGGAGCGCGTGGGCATCAGGACGGCGCTGGTGGAGGCGGGCGGCATCCGGCAGATCGCGGCGAGCAATCCCATGGACCGCGTGGCAGTTCTGCGTTTCCTCCTTGCGTTGCTGTATTGGTGTAAAGGGAACCCGCCAGACGAAGGGAGCGCCGTCTCCGGCAACTCGTTCCCTGCAGTTTGGTTCTCTAAGCTCGATGACAATTGGGACTGCTTCAACCTTCTGGGCTATGGAAAGCGGTTCTATCAGGATCGCGACGCCAAACGAAGCCGGGCGGCTACGGATCTGATCCAGGAGATTCCTACAGGCAACAACTTCTGGCATTTCCGGCACTCGATAGACCAGGAGGACGGACTCTGCCCCGCATGCTGCGCCATGGGGCTACTGCGGTTGCCGCTGTTTTCCGTGAGCGGCCTGCCTGATCTGAAGTCCGGCATCAACGGCACCCCACCGGTGTATGTCGTACCCTGGGGCGTGTCATTGCTGGCGACGCTTCAGGCAAACTGGGTGACATACACAGACCTTGGCGAACCCGCATGGGTTCAACCCGGCATTCGCCCAACTCCTGGCCAGGGCGTACCCCTGCTTACCGGTTTGACACTGCTGTCCAGGCGGGTTTGGCTGCATGAGCCCGGACAGTCTGGCACATGCGTTGGTTGCGGAGCAGAAAATGCGGCGCTCATTCAAACATGCATGTTTCAGTCGGCTGGCGAGCAAAAGAACGACCGATGGAATGATCCTCATGTGGTCTATTCGGACGCGACGCCACGAAAAGCCTGGAAAGCGCCAGATCTGACGGCAGCCGGTAAGTTCCGGATGGACCGCCCGTGGCCCCGTCTGCTTGCCAGTGTCATCGAAACGGGCAAGTTCGGATTTAGGGACAAGCCAATATCGCTTCTGGTCGTCGGGTTTGCCACTGATCAGGCAAAGAACATTGACGTGTGGGAACGAACCATTGCTGCGCCATCAACAGAATCAACTCAAGGAACGGCGGCATCGTTGATGCAGCAATGGCAGAAGGAGGCTGAACGGCTCGGGAAAAGGGTAGCGAGGTCTGAGGTCGAGGGCGCGGCCACCATCGCCGCCATTCGCCCCCACGTCGAGGGCAGAGTCTCCGCGAGGGCGGGTGAGCTCATTGCCGGCACGGACGAAGCTTGGGATCGGGCTGCGGCGGAATATCGTCCGATGATGGACGCCATCGCCAGGTCTCTTTCCCCGGGCTTCACCGTCGCGGCGGTCGAGCGCCGGAGGGAGATTGCCAGGACACTGCCGGATATGCGGCCCAGAACAAAGTCAGCTGGGAAACCTCGCCGAAAGAAAGGAGGAAACGAGTGACCGCGACGGAGCAGTACGTCGAAGCCCTGGCGCACCTGAAGCCTGGCGAACTGGGGCTGCTGCGGACCCACGCGGGACAAGATCTCGACGAAACCGTGGACGGGTTCGACCTGTTCGCGGGCCTATGGTGGCCGTTGCGGCAGACGAGCCCGCGGGCGCCGCGGCGCGAGGTAGCGTGGCTTATCGCAAAGCTCTACGCGTCCCGCCCAATCCCTCAATCGCGCGGGGACACGCTCGCGCGCCAACTGCGAGGATGCCAACCGGCTAGGGATCCGGCGAGACACCGTTTTCAGGATGCGTTCGACCGGATGCTCGTGCTCCCGCTGGGCAAGATTGAGCCTGCGCTGCGGCGGGCGCTTGACGTGGTTGCATCTGGAGCGAACAAGCTGGATTGGGTCCAACTCACGGACGATCTGTCTTTGTGGGAGCGCGAAGCCACGCGCCTGAAGTGGGCCTATCAGTTCATCGGACACAACGAAAGGGGAGAATCATGCTGATCGAAATCCATGCGATTCAGAACCACAGCCCGGCGAACCTGAACCGGGACGACCTGGGCGCGCCCAAGACTTGCTTCTTCGGCGGGGTCCTGCGCTCGCGCGTTTCCAGCCAGTGCCTCAAGCGAAGCATCCGCACGAGCGAGCAGTTCCAGAGGTTGCTCGGCGGTGTTCGGACTCGGCAGTTGGCGCGATTGATTGCCGAGCAAGTCAAGGGCAAGTCCGACATGACGAAGCGTGCGGAAAAGATCCTCGGAATCTGTGGATTTGCTGCCAAGGATGAGGATGCTCCTGAAGGTTCCGAGAAGAGCAAGATGCTTGTCTACACGACGCGCGAGGCGATCGGGGAGATGGCAAGACTCCTGCAAGATGGGAAGGCGAAGACCGATGCAGCGCTGGCACTTGACTTCGCGAAGCTGATCCGCGAGCGCGTGGCTGTGCCGGATATGGCACTGTCAGGGAGAATGCTGGAGCCTGACAAGTCAGCCAAGGAGGTGTGGAAGGGACTCGACACGACCGTAGACGCGGCGCTGCAGGTTGCTCACGCGATCTCGACGCATGAGGCCCGTCCGGAAGTGGATTACTACGTTGCCGCTGATGATATCCCGGGCGAGGACGCAGGAGCGGGCTATGTGGACGAGGCAATGTTCGCCTCCGCCTGTTTCTACAAGTACTTCTCGATCCATTGGGAAACGCTGGTTGACAACCTCAAGGGCTACGGCGAGAAGCACGAGAAGCTGGCGGCCCACACGGTCGGCGCGTTCATCCGCGGAGCGGCGCTGGCCAATCCGACGGGCAAGCAAAACAGTTGCGCCGCGCACAATCCCCCCGATGGAATGCTGATTGAGATCAAGAGCACTCCAATCAGCTACGCCAATGCCTTCGCCGACCCAGTGCCGACGAAGGGCGAACGGGACCTGATCTCGCAAAGCATCGCCCAAATGGCACAGTATGTCCACGACTTGGACACTGGGTACGGCAGGCCACAGAAACGCTTCTGGTTCTCGCCCAATCTGCGCTATCCCCTGAGCATCGCAGGCGACGGCCGTAAGCAAGTGAACCTTGCCGAGCACAACGTGAAGTCCCTAGAGGAGTTGGTCCCCGCTGTGGTCGGCGCCATCGGGCACGACTGGGAAAAGGTTCAGAAGGTGATCGTCAACCCAGAGGTGCAGGCATGAGCGAGAATACCCTGTTCCTACGCCTCGAAGGTCCGTTCCAGGCGTGGGGCGATCAGGAGTCCAAGTTCGTCATCCGACGGACGGCCGAGGCGCCGACGAAATCAGGGGTGGTCGGCATGCTCTGCGCAGCTTTGGGCGTTTCGCGGTCCGACGCCGCCAAGGAGTGGCTGCCGAAGCTGACCGCCCTGCGCATGGGCGTCCGGGTTGACGTGCCGGGTGTCCGCTGGTGGGACTATCACACGGTCGGCGCTGGCATGCAGATGCGCATTGCGGAAGGGCAGGGAAAGACCAAGCCGGGCGCCATGCTCAGCAGGCGCGAGTATCTGTGCGATGCTTCCTTTCTGGTAGTGCTTCAGGGCGAAGCGGCGCTGATTGGCGAACTCGCCGCGGCGGTTCGGAATCCGAAATGGACGCTCTATCTCGGGCGGAAGTCGTGCCCCCCCTCCCGGCCGCTGCTGGAACATCCGTGCTGCACGTCTCTGGATCTACTCTCGGCGGTAGCATCCGTCCCCTGGCGGCGGCGGCTGTCCAGAGATGACGCGCCGCAGGCCGTGGGTTGCCTGCTCGATTGGCAACCGACCCGTGACCAGCCCGAAGCGCCCGACGGTGCGCTCGTCTGGTATGACGTCCCGCTGACATTCGAACCGCCGTCGCACGGCCCCCGATTCGTCATCCGCAAGGACTTGCGCGTGGGTACGGACGGGGAGGTGCAGATCGCGGACAAGCCAGCGCAGTTGCCTACCCCGGCTCCGGCGCGCCCGCGCGCGGATTACGGCAACACTCGGTATAAGGCGGCGCGCAGTGCCCGCGTTGCGGCAGACTACGAGCTCTGCGTGTTCTGCAAGGCGCCCGCCGCCACGGTGCAGCATATCACCTACCGCCGGGCCGGAGGCGACGAGTCGCAAGATGACCTGCGCTCGCTCTGCCGCCTCTGTCATGACGCCGTGACCATGATCGAGTACGGCCTGGGCATGGGCCTGGACCGCATCAACCCGGAGGAACCGCGCTGGCGAGAGAAGATCATCGAGAAACGCGGGAAGATTAGCAAGTTCCGTTCGCTGGAAACCCGCCGTCGGCGCCTCAGCGCCGAGGAGGTGGAATAGACATGTACCTGTCCTGCCTCTTGATCGACGTGGGTGATGACCCCGACCGGCCCCGGCCCGGCAGGTTGTGGCTGCGCAACCTCTACCACGTTCACCAACGGTTGTGCATGGCGTTTCCATCGGCGTCCAGGATATCCGATGATGCGGATTTTCTCCAACCCTTCAAGCCGGAAGACTTCGGCCGAGAGCCAGTTCATGTCGCTCGAGGATCGTGCGCCGGGTTTCTGTTTCGCATCGACCCGCAGCCGGGCGGCCGGGTCGTGATTCTTATGCAGTCTGCGGTGAAGCCCGACTGGGACTACGCCTTTCGCAACGCTCGTTATCTGCTGGCGGCTCCCCCACAGGTAAAGGCATTCGCTCCCCGCTTCGCGCACGGACAGCGTCTTCGGTTCCGTCTGGCGGCGAATCCGACGCGCAAGATCGACACGAAGAGCGGACCGGACGGGCGTCGGCGCAACGGACAGCGCGTCTCTGTGCCGCCCGACCAATTCCATGAATGGCTCGCTCGCCGGGCTGAGCCGGCGGGGTTCGCCATCGACAAGGATTCCACCACCGTCCAGCCGGGCTACATCTATGTGAACAAGGCACAGAACGGCAATGGGCAACGCCTGCGCTCGGTCCGATACGACGGGGTACTCAAGGTCACCGACCCAACTCGCTTCCAGGAGACCCTTGTGCGAGGCATCGGCCCCGCTAAGGCCTTCGGCTTCGGCCTTCTATCCGTCGCCCCGCTGTAGAGTGAACGACATAACCAAGGCATGGTAATGAGTAACAAGCGCATGGACGATCTTCACCGTCTGCCGAAGTTCCGCGACTGCTTGTCGTACCTCTATCTGGAGCATGGTCGCGTTGACCAGCACGAGAAGTCTATAGCTTTTCACGACGCCCAGGGCATGGTGCCCATTCCGGCTGCCTCGCTGGCTCTGCTCATGCTTGGCCCGGGCACCTCCATCACCCATGCCGCAATACGCGCCTTGGCCGACAACAACTGCCTGCTCGTCTGGTGCGGCGAAGAGAACGTCCGCTTCTATGCCTCGGGCATGGGCGGCACCCGCAGCGCTGCGGCTCTGCTCCATCAGGCCCGTCTCGCCAGCGATGAGAAACTGCGCCTCCAGGTGATCGCCCGCATGTACCGCATGCGTTTCCAGGAGGAGCTTCCGCCCGAGACCACCGTCGAGCAACTGCGAGGACTCGAAGGGTCGCGCGTTCGCGCCGCCTATGCCCGCCTCAGCCGCGAGACCGGCGTACCCTGGGCTCGCCGCAACTATGACCGCACCGACTGGACGGCGGGCGATCCCATCAACCGCGCCCTCTCGGCCGCCAATGCCTGTCTTTACGGGCTATGCCACGCGGCCATTCTCTCCGTCGGTCTCAGTCCGGCCCTCGGCTTCATTCACACCGGCAAGCAACTCTCATTTGTCTATGACATCGCCGATCTGTACAAAGTTGACCTGACCACGCCGATCGCCTTTCGCACCACCTCCGAAAGCGAGGCCGATATCGAGCGCCGCGTCCGCCTCGCCTGCCGCGACGCTTTCCGTCAGGGTCGCTTGCTTCAGCGCATCATCCCCGATATTCGCGAGGTCCTTGGCGCGACTGATGAAGGTGACGTCTTGGCTGACATCTGGGCCAGCGATCCCTCTATGCCCGCGCAACTTTGGGAACCGTCTCACGGCACCGTCATCGTCACGCCGCCCGACACGGACACTCCACCGGAGGTGACGACATGGTCGTCCTGATCGTCGAAAACGCGCCCGCCAGCCTGCGGGGCGAGCTCAGTCGCTGGATGATTGAGCCGCGCGCCGGTGTTTTCGTCGGCACCATGTCCGCCATGGTCAGAGATAAGCTGTGGGAGCGTGTCGCTCGCGCTGGCATAGATGGCGGGGCTACTATGCTTCACTCATCCAATACCGAGCAAGGGTTTGCAGTGCGAACCTTCGGCAGCACCTCACGCCAGATCGTTGAGATCGAGGGCCTGGTTCTTGTCCAGCGCAGCGACCCGTCCGCAAACAGCCGTTCCGACCCGTGAAGCAAACGGGGGTTTCTGTGTTCCCCACGCACGTGGGGGTGGACCGGCCGTATCGCGTATGATCTGCATGGTAACCTTGTGTTCCCCACGCACGTGGGGGTGGACCGTCATATTGTGATTCGCGTGGCGGCTCGTTTGTGTGTTCCCCACGCACGTGGGGGTGGACCGCAGCACATGGCTGACACCGCGCGACGGTACAAGTGTTCCCCACGCACGTGGGGGTGGACCGAAACACGAGGATGGATTTAATCAACAAATCGGTGTGTTCCCCACGCACGTGGGGGTGGACCGCAGCACATGGCTGACACCGCGCGACGGTACAAGTGTTCCCCACGCACGTGGGGGTGGACCGGGGTGCCGACACAGATAAAGATGATGTCGGGCGTGTTCCCCACGCACGTGGGGGTGGACCGCAGTGGTCAAGCCCTCGCCGAGCGCGACCTTCGTGTTCCCCACGCACGTGGGGGTGGACCGGTGTGGTAGCCCTGACAACTAACCATGGGGAAGTGTTCCCCACGCACGTGGGGGTGGACCGACCGTTAGGCAAATCCTGGCAGACAACCTGACGTGTTCCCCACGCACGTGGGGGTGGACCGGCGAACCTGACGGCAGGGAGCAGCCGGAGATTGTGTTCCCCACGCACGTGGGGGTGGACCGCATGTCCGAGCATTTCACGCGCAATATCCAGAGTGTTCCCCACGCACGTGGGGGTGGACCGACGGCGACCTGTTGAGGCTCGATTCGGGCGAGGTGTTCCCCACGCACGTGGGGGTGGACCGCGGGTAGGACGCGTAGCCATTGTCATAGGCCCGTGTTCCCCACGCACGTGGGGGTGGACCGGCGAACCCAAGATCGCAGATGCCGACCCTCTGGTGTTCCCCACGCACGTGGGGGTGGACCGCAAAACGCGCACCGATTCGGGCACCCGCGCGAGTGTTCCCCACGCACGTGGGGGTGGACCGCCGTAAGCCACGCGCTGCGCGCAGCGCATCAAGTGTTCCCCACGCACGTGGGGGTGGACCGCAACGCCTTCGGGTCGGGGACGTGCTCAAAGAGTGTTCCCCACGCACGTGGGGGTGGACCGTCGTTGTATCCGCAGATGGGCGGTTCCGGCCCGTGTTCCCCACGCACGTGGGGGTGGACCGGGGGCGAACCCATGACATCTGCCATGACGAAGGTGTTCCCCACGCACGTGGGGGTGGACCGTTTGCGAGCATTGGGCGGCGCGACAAACTCGGGTGTTCCCCACGCACGTGGGGGTGGACCGCAGATCAGCGGCTTCGATGGCGGGTATGAGGAGTGTTCCCCACGCACGTGGGGGTGGACCGATGCGCGCCGCGACGCAAGGCGGCCTGCGCCGGTGTTCCCCACGCACGTGGGGGTGGACCGCGAACTCGGTGAGTATCGGGAGGACAACGGAGGTGTTCCCCACGCACGTGGGGGTGGACCGTAACGCAACGATCGTTCATCCCCGGCATGGGCGTGTTCCCCACGCACGTGGGGGTGGACCGGACGATTCGTCGGCGACGGCGAGCGCGCTGACGTGTTCCCCACGCACGTGGGGGTGGACCGATAAACGTACGCATCGAGGAAAAACTGGCCCCGTGTTCCCCACGCACGTGGGGGTGGACCGTTTGCGAGCATTGGGCGGCGCGACAAACTCGGGTGTTCCCCACGCACGTGGGGGTGGACCGCGGACCGGAAAACGCAGGGCGGAAACAGCGAAGTGTTCCCCACGCACGTGGGGGTGGACCGTGGGTTCATTGCACGGAAGATCGCTATGTTTCGTGTTCCCCACGCACGTGGGGGTGGACCGCAGTTGCTGCTCTCAGGGATGCGTGAGGGCTAGTGTTCCCCACGCACGTGGGGGTGGACCGGCGACGCAGAAATGATCTCAGTCATCACCCCGGTGTTCCCCACGCACGTGGGGGTGGACCGCTCGCGCGCCTTACCGTCGTTAGTGTAACAGGGTGTTCCCCACGCACGTGGGGGTGGACCGCCGGCGAATGTCGGCCAAGCGGTGGAAGCGGTGTGTTCCCCACGCACGTGGGGGTGGACCGGGAATCGCGCGTAGTGCGCCGGGGGGCCGGGGGTGTTCCCCACGCACGTGGGCGTGGACCGTGGCGGCGCTTCTGCTGGCAGTCGCAGAGTTCGTGTTCCCCACGCACGTGGGGGTGGACCGCAGGCCACGCCCTGGCTAAGCGGCGGTCGCACGTGTTCCCCACGCACGTGGGGGTGGACCGCAATCGCTGGGTCGCATCCGCAGCGACTTCGAGTGTTCCCCACGCACGTGGGGGTGGACCGACAATGCCCCCTCGACGCCAAGCGCAAACGACGTGTTCCCCACGCACGTGGGGGTGGACCGTGCCCAAGTTTCGAGCCGTGATTGAGAAGCCGGTGTTCCCCACGCACGTGGGGGTGGACCGGCGAGTGGCGCGACCCAACCCCAGAGGAGGCTGTGTTCCCCACGCACGTGGGGGTGGACCGGAGGGGGGCGCGACTGAATCATTGCCGGCAGCGTGTTCCCCACGCACGTGGGGGTGGACCGCATTACCTACGTCTACGCCATCCTTGGCTCGTGTGTTCCCCACGCACGTGGGGGTGGACCGCATCCGAATGGCATCCTCTCGCCGCAACCAACGTGTTCCCCACGCACGTGGGGGTGGACCGCGATTGATCGAGGAGGGAATCGAGTTGGACGGGTGTTCCCCACGCACGTGGGGGTGGACCGATAGCCAGGACCGCTGGGAACCGCGTCGCCGGGTGTTCCCCACGCACGTGGGGGTGGACCGGCGTACAGTCTTATGGACACGGCATGGTTGACGTGTTCCCCACGCACGTGGGGGTGGACCGTTCCTCGCGCGGTTGCCTGCCAATCAGCAGGCGTGTTCCCCACGCACGTGGGGGTGGACCGAATGCCTCGTCCGGCAGCCGCACGTGCCCCTCGTGTTCCCCACGCACGTGGGGGTGGACCGCGATGAACCACGAGTTGCTCTCGCTCTTTGAGGTGTTCCCCACGCACGTGGGGGTGGACCGGTTGGCCCGGATGCTCAACTCTGTTTCGACTAGTGTTCCCCACGCACGTGGGGGTGGACCGCGATTGGAGCACGCCCTTCTCGTCCGCGTCGCGTGTTCCCCACGCACGTGGGGGTGGACCGCGCATTGAGGCGCTGGAGGCGGACAATGCCAAGTGTTCCCCACGCACGTGGGGGTGGACCGGTTTACCTGCGGGCGGAGGATCGCAAACTGACGTGTTCCCCACGCACGTGGGGGTGGACCGAGCCGCCGCGCGATGTCACTCGCGGTAATCGCGTGTTCCCCACGCACGTGGGGGTGGACCGAACGGGACCACCGTGTCCTCGCTCAACTCGCCGTGTTCCCCACGCACGTGGGGGTGGACCGCAAACGCGGAGGAGAACGAGATGTCCTATGACGTGTTCCCCACGCACGTGGGGGTGGACCGCAGGGGCAGGGAGGTGGGTGATACCATGAGTTGTGTTCCCCACGCACGTGGGGGTGGACCGTTCGACCTCGCCTACCAGCGCGCCGCCAAGGAGTGTTCCCCACGCACGTGGGGGTGGACATGCAGGATATCGCGGCGCGCACCCGGCCGCGAACGGGGCGCCCTGGGCGCCTGTGTGGCGCGCTCAGCACGCGTCTACGCCTACCGTCGCCAACTGCTCGTTCCGCCGCCGTGGGCGCCCCCATGCGCGTTGTGTCGGCACTATCGGCTGCTCTTGGCCTTGACTTCCGCGGCGCGAACCTCCTCCCTATGTTCTTATGCGATGTTCAGCACGCGCGTGAGGAGGGCAACATGACCAAGGGAGGATCAGGGAAGGTAGGGAGGGGTAAGGTTCGGGCGAGCCAGCAGACTCGGTCGCTGCTAGCCGAGTTCCTGGATGCGCTCGCGCTTGAGGGGCGCTCGCCGCATTCGGTGAAGTCGTATCGCCGCGACCTCGAACCGCTGCTGGCGGCGCTGCCGGCCCGGCTCGACCTGGTGCATCCCGCCGACCTGCGGGACTACTTCCGCGACCAGTTGCAGGCTGGCCGCGCGCCCTCCAGCATCAACCACGCTATCGCCGCCACCCGTTCCTTCTTCAGCTTCCTGGTGGACAATCGCCTGCTGGATTCCAGCCCCGCCATGACCTTGCGCTCCATCCGCGTCGGGCCAAGCTTGGCCCCCAAGCACCTGACGGTGGAGGAGGTGGATCGGCTGCTGGCCGAGCCGCAAGTTGAGAACGGCGCTGGTGTACGCGATCTGGCTCTGCTCGCCTTTCTCTACAACACCGGCCTGCGGGTGGGGGAGCTGTGCTCGCTCGACCGCGCCGATGTCCAGTTGCCGCCGGACGGCTGGGGGCAGGTGCAACTGGTGGGCAAGGGCCGGCGGCTGCGCTGGGTGCCCATCAACTCCCGCGCCCGCCGGACGCTCGAGGATTACCTGGCCCAACGTCAGGACGACAATCCCGCGCTGTTTCTCAACCGCAGCGGGCAGCGTTTCTCGGTGCGGGGAGTGGCCTTGCTGGTGAACCGGTATCTGCGGCGCATCGGGATTACCGACCGCTCCGGGCCGCATCTGCTGCGCCACACCTTTGCCACTCACGCCCTGCGAGCGCGGCACAATCTGCGCGCGGTGCAGGAGCTACTGGGGCATTCCAGCGTCACCACCACCCAGCGCTACACGCACATGGACGCCGATGACCTGCGCCAACAGGTGGCGGAGTTGCCGGCCAACCGGTTGCGGCTGTGACACACCCCGCCAGCCGTAGCGCTAGGGCCGGCCCCATCCATAGCCCGACGCGCCAGCCGGCCAAGGTCTTCGCAGGCGGCGAGCTCATGGCAGGCGTCCCGCAGCCATCTGGCGCCCGGGGTATGTCAGGACGACAGCGGTCTCAATCAGGGCTGACAACCACACACTGTCTCCCCGCGGCGACAGCTTCCGAGCATTAACTGCGATGCTCACCTGGTTCGATAAAGGTGAACGCTTGGTCGCTGGCGAACCAAGCCGAAACAAGAGGGAAATGCTTCACCGGAGGTAATCAGCTATGCCCAAAACAGTGTATGTGGGACCACACAGCCTCGTCTACCACCTCAGCTCCAAGTGTCGCCACCTTATGGGGGAAGCCAAGCGGACTACGGACGTCGCCGCCCAGAAGAAGGGAATCACGAAGGCGTGCAGCACCTGTCAGGCACTCGTCGCGGCGAAACCGAACAAAGGGAAAGACCCTGAAGCGACGCTGACCCCTACGAGGTGGTGATCGAGTCGAAGGCCCGGCCATATCATAGGCCGGGCCAGGATTCCCATCCCGGAAAGCATTGAACCCGCGGGGACCTGAAGGCCTCGACGGTCAGCATGAGCGAGTGTCAGCGCGGCCTTCCCGGTTTCTCCTTGGGGGTCTTCTGGGATCGGCCCACAACTTCGTAACCTCCCGCCGCAGGAACTATATCGTCGCCAACTGCGCCGGTCTGATTTCCAAGCTCTCGGCCGACCTGCTCTTCGGGGAGCAGTCGGATTTCGTCGTCGCCTCGGAAGACGAAACCTGGGAGGATGCGGGCTCGCCGCGGCCGAGCTGAGGAAGGGGGACTGAGCCCATAAGACCAGTCTTGCCTATCCGGCTGATTCACCAGGACACAACATCCTGTAGGTCATATGTGCGCCATAGGAGCCCACCTACAAGATGCTGTACCGTGGTGAGCGGACAGGATAGGCAGAAGACCAGTTATGGGGCCAGTAGACACGACCGGCGCGGCCCAACCTGCGCGCCGTCCAGGAGCTGCTCGGCCACTCCAGCGTCACCACCACCCAGCGCTATACCCACATGGACGCCGACGACCTGCGCCGGCAGGTGGCGGAAATGCCAGCCAACCACTGCCGGCAGTGACAAGCAGAGGGCTGAAGCTCATTTACTACCGCCGCGCCAGCCGGGGCGCCGGCCACTGCGCCAGAGCCGCCTACGGTGCCTTCCAGAGAACCTTACCGTCCCTGTCGAACAAGACCAGCCCTGGGCTCCCGTCGGGGAGCACGCCCAGGCCGGCGCGCGCCTCAACGGCTGGAGCTACGCATAATCGGGTTCTCAGGGTGTAGGCGCCCGGGCGCGCACAGCACTCTCACGTCGCGGCAAATGGTCGAACGGTGCAACCCCCGTCCCCCTTTCATACTTGACCCGCTGCCGGAGCTAGAGAGTTATCCTCGTGCCGTCTCGCAGCCTCACCACGACTGGCCGCCACTCCGTCCGCTGGCGCCATGCCTTCGCTGTACCAACATGTTCCCTAGCTACAAACACGCGCACCTCGAAGGGCCCCTTGGGGTCGTACTGGGGTGGTTTGGCCAACCACAAACTCGACGCCAAAGCCTCCATTTCCGGGCCCCTCATCGGTCCGTAGAACGCGCCCATCTTCAGATGAACCTCCACAAGGCGCCCAGACTTTACGGCGATGCGCTTTATCCCCTCGCGCAGCTTCTCTCTGTCCGCCCAGTCAAGCATCCACCGAGGCGCGGATGAACTGTGGGACAGCACATCTGCGATCTTCTTATGCCCGTAATCGTCAGCTGCGCGCGACGGCGTCGCGCCGAACCGGTTCCTCGCGTTCGCGTTAGCTCTTCCGGCGCGAAGCAACTGGACAACCTCCGCGTACCCCGCCGCGGCCGCTATATGCAAGGGCGTATTGCCGTTCTCGTTCTTCGCGTTAACGCTCGCACCTTTGGCAATCAACAGCCGCACCACTTCGACCTGACCCTCCGAGGCTGCCACGTACAGCGGCGTATCACCCCATTTGCTCTTCGCGTTAACGCTAGCGCCTGCGGACAGCAATACCTGCGCGACCTCAGTTTGGCCCGTTGCGGCCGCATAATGAAGCGGCGTCTCCTGAGAGTCGTCTTTCGCGTTTACCCTGGCCGCTTTTGAGAGCAGTACTCTTGCCAAATCGGTATGCCCTGCCCAAGCCGCCATGTGGAGCGGCGTCGTGGAGTCTATGGCCCGGGCATTAACGTTGGCCCCCGAGGAGAGCAACAGCCGTGCCGTGTCGACGCGCCCTTCGATAGCAGCCACGTACAAGGGCGTTTCGCTGACCCCTGCCCCGGCGTTCACATTAGCGCCCTTGGACAACAGAAGTCGCACCACTTCCGAAGCACCGGCTCCAGCGGCCTCGTGCAGCGGTGTGTGGCCCCATGCGTCCTTGGCATCCAAGGCAGCGCCTCTAGAGATCAAGAGATCCGCCACATCCCCGTGTCCGTCGCGGGCTGCGCAAGCTAAGGGGGTTTCCCGTCCCCACACGCGAACGGCTCTCTCCTGGGCACCGCGAAGCTCTCCGGCCGCCGTCAAAGCCTCTGCCATTCGGTCAGGCGGTAAGTTACCACCGCTATAAAGAAGGGGTTCGGTGTTCTCCTTGTCCTTGGCGTTGACGCTTGCTCCCTTGGTTAGCAGGAATTGCACGACTGCCGTCTGGCCCGCCGCCGCCGCGACATGCAAAGGTGTCCTCCCGCGGCCGTCAGGCTGCTCCAGGAAGGCCGGGTTTCTTTCTAGGAGACTGCGAACAAGCGCCACGTCTCCGCTTGACGCCGCAGCGTGGATGTCGCCCCGCCGCCCGGCGCACCCCGCCGCGACGATCCCCGCCAGCACCACACACACAGCCACCAGCACCGCCCACTTGACCTTGCTCATGCTCCTGCCCTCCTTGTCAGCTTATCACCACGCCCCCGCCAGCCGCAGCGCTCTAAGCCGCCATGGCCACCGCGGGGCTTCAACGGCGGTCGTAGGCTTATTGGCAGACCGCTGCCGACGGTCAGTGCGCTACGGAGCGTTCCAGAGAACCCGGCCGTACTGGTCGCATAACGCCAACACCGGACTTCCGTCGGCTCGGAGGGAGAAGGTTGCACGCATCTTGCCGTTTGCGTCGTTTAGGTCTAGCCAGGGGCTCCCGTCCGCGAGCACCCCGAGAACTGCGGCCGCCTTACTCTGTCCGTGCGACAAAACGAGCGATAGGCTGCCGTCGTCTAGGACCCCAAAGAGCGCTTGTGGTTTGCCGTCCGGGCCGTTCAACGCGGGCACCGGGCTGCCGTCAGTATCCACGGAAAGGGCAATGCGCGTCTTGTCATCCGTGTCGAGCAAGTGTAGATGCGGGGTGTCGCCCACCACCCCCAAGACCACCCGTAACTTACCGTTTCGGTCATTAAACTGGAGCCCCGGACTCCCGTAGGACGATGGACCCAGCACAGCGCGGGCAACGCCCTCGGGACTCACCATCTCAAATCGCTCAGCTCGCACCACCTTCGCTGCCGGCTCCGTCGCCGCCAGGCATACGAAACCGGCGACTACCGCTGCCAACGCCAACACCCCAGTCTTGAGCCGCCGGTTCGCTTGCTCCAGCCGCTCGACTCGTTGCTCCAGCGCTGCTACGTCCACGGGATTCTCCTTTTCGTGGGTTCCCGGCCTTCGCGTTCTCATACTACTGTCGGCTGCTCCAACGCCCATTCGTCCTACCGTTCAACGACCGCGTCCCGCGCGCAGCGAAAGCCGTAGCAATCCCATCTCTCGGTGGGACGGTCACTGCGCCTGGACGCGCAACGCGCGAAGGCCGGGTCTATCATCCGCCAACTGCCGCCGCGAATGACTCGCATGGTTCCACTGGCAGGCGGGGTCAGATCGCCCCGAGCGTAGCGCAGATAAGCCGCCTTGTCGTACCAATCGGCGCACCACTCCGACGCGTTACCTGCCATGTCGAAGCACCCGTATACGCCAGCATCGGTCGGGTAGGAACCCACTACCGCCAGACCGTCCTCCGGCACGTGGTGCGTGCGTAGCCATGGGCCTATCGCCGCATCCCAAACCTGCAGTGTTGCCCAGCTGCGGCCGGTTACGACTTCGGAACTCCGGCACAGCCCTTTGTCCCACTTGTTGCCCCACGGGAAGAAACGTCCGTCGGTGCCGCGCGCCGCCTTCTCCCATTCCAACTCGGTCGGCAGCCGCAGCCCAGCCCATTCACAGTACGCGCGCGCATCATGCCAATCCACGGTCACCGCAGGACGGCTCTCCAGGCCCTTCGGCAGATCCTTAACCCACCAGTCCCATTTGGCAATATCCGTACCGCCGCGACGGCCAGTCGCCTCGACGAAACGCTGATACTGCGCTCCGGTCACTTCCATGCGTCCCATCCAGTAGCCGGCCAGCCGGACGCAGCACGGTGGCTGTTCGCCGGAGAATGCCTGCGCCGTCGAGGTGAGCGACCACGGATTGCCTTGGCGCCACACTTCGACGTCCGCATCCGAGGTGCCCAGAGTAAACTCGCCGGGTGGAACGTACACCAACGCCATGCCGTCCCTGGGATTCACCCAGACATCCCCCTCCTCAGGGTTCGAGGGCGGACTTGGCGTGCGCCAAATGACCGCATGGGGATTGCACTGGGGAGGTGGTAATACCGGTTCGGTCGAGCGGTTTGCTGCCGCTGCGGTGAGGCGGATGGGGACTAGGCAGAGAACAGCGAGCACGAGAATGCTAGGGTAACTGTGCTTCTTCCTGGCCATCGCACCCTCCTTCGACGGCTCGCACTGAAGGATGCTTCCGCGTGGAAACCGGCGTCCCTGCTCGGAAATGTGCCGGCGGTGGTCTGCCGTCGCTGCCGCTTGTCATCAACCGTGACCTGAGTGCTTACGCCGCAGCACTGCAGGAGCCACACACTCTCCGATCGGGCATCCTGCTCAAGGTCGCGTTCCGCACGCTGCAACCAGAGGAGCAAGATGCGAAGGTAAGGATCTGCGCGAGCAAGTGCCAGATAAGCCGGCGAACCGCCCTCCTCGGTAGGGAAAGCGGTTCGCCTGTGCGTGCGGCGGACTGGTTGGTGGAACGCGATTACTTCGCCTGCTCCTCGAACACCTCCATCATCCGCACCAGCAGCTTGGAGAGGGTCATCTCCTGTGCCGCCGCCAGCGCTCGCAGCCGCTGGGCCGGCTCTCCTCGCAGCGCGACGGTCGCCATCGGCCCCGCAGCGCGCCCCGTTTGCGCGACGTTGCGCTCAGGGCGCTTGGTTTGCCCATCGGCGGCCTGTGCCGGCGGCTGCTCGCCTTGCGCCGCCGCTTCGGCATCGAGCATCTTCCGCGTCTCCGCCACCAGCGTGGCCTCGTGCTTCTTCAGCGCGGTCTGTTTGGCGGTCACCTCGGCTAGCTGCTCCTCGCGCTTGTGCCGTCGCGTCTCCGCGCCCTTCTTCGCCGCTTCGTTGCGCGCGGCCAGTCGCTGCTGAGTCCGCTTCTCCACCGCTCGGTTCTGCTCTGCCTTGGTCATCCTGTCTTCCTCCGGTGAGTCATATTGTGCCGGCAATCAAGCCGACCGACATACCCCCTCACTCGGACCCACCGGATTATGCTGCGCGAGTGATTATGTAGCGGTCGGCCACGTGCCACCTTGTATTCACGCTCGATTCGACGAGAAAGTCGAGGCCTTTACACAACATAATCCTGCGCTCCATGATGGACTGGGGC
>Ga0315280_10004247_pt1 | contig 21325 bp, 17 predicted proteins | sample YL17G06_40_MG_FD_203697 | JGI IMG/M metagenome (GOLD analysis project Ga0315280, IMG submission 203697) | Sediment microbial communities from Yellowstone Lake, YNP, Wyoming, USA - YL17G06_40 | ecosystem: Environmental > Aquatic > Freshwater > Lake > Sediment | place: USA: Wyoming | collected...
GACAACTGGAGGCGGTGCATATCCGCTGTGGGAGACGTAAAGGCTTACGGATAAAGGCGATAGATGCTCAGCCGACACTCTTTACCCAGTCTTCATTAACGGAGGTGTAGTATGAAGAGGGATCCAAAAAACCTTGGATGTCGGCCTCAATCACGTAATTCACCGGCTTTCCCATGATCGTCGCGTCCACCACCTGGAGCGCCTGATGACAACTACGCCCCGGTCGGAAACCATACGAACAATCACAGAAATCCGCTTCATAGATCGCCTCCAAGATGCGGGCGATTCCCTTCTGGACGATCTTGTCCTCCAAGGCGGGCAGGCCCAAGGGACGCTTCTCGTGTTCGTTCTTGGGGATATACACCCGTTTGGCCGGGAGAGGCTTGTACCTCTTGGCCTGGAGGCGTTCCACCAAGTCCGTCAGTTTGGCGTCCAAGTGCTCGCCATACTCTTGCCAGCTTCTTCCGTCGATGCCACAGGCCTTCTCCTTGCCGAGGGACCGGTAGCATTCCCGCAGAAACTCCACGTTCAGCAGATGAGCCAGACTGGTGAACACGAAGTGGGGCTCCTGGCGGGCCCGTTGTGATACCAGAGCCAACTTTGTCCGTGTGGGTTGGTCCATCTCAGGGTATGGCCCTCACTTCCTTGGCTCTCGACGTCGGACCGCCGGCCCCTTCGAGTGGGTCCGGCCCCTGCCGTCCCGCGCCGGGCATTGCCCCGGCTACGCCTCTACTATGAGCCGGTCCGACGACCGTATCTCGATGGCCCCGCCTTGCCTCTTCAGCTGGTTGGGGCAGACAAGCGATACGGTCCTCCCAAGTTCCGATGCAATCCGTTGGATGGCCCGCCGTGGCCTGCGACCCCGGCATGCCGCCGTAGACTCGCCTTCTGACGCCTACGACGATGCTGGCTTCAGGGCAAAGCAACCCCTGGCCCCTTGCAAGTAGCGAAATTTCGGGGCTTACTGCCTTCACTTGCGTTACGGCTGACCATCTGCTGCCCGTAGGGCTTCGCACCATTCGTTACCTCCTGATACGCCCACGTTCATTCCGGCCGGGCGGCTCCCTTTGACCGGGCAGGATTGAGTACCTGCTGGACTGCACCAGCTTTGCTTGGCGCACGCTTTGTTTCGCGCATTTGCTCCTGGGCAGGCGGCCTTCCGCCGGAAGTTCGAAGTGGGAACACCCACCCTCGGCTTCTCCAGCTTAACACTTGAAACTTCAAACCTGAAACTCGTCCCAGATTGGCGTCGTTTTGCACAAATCTTCACCACCGAGACACAGAGGGCACGGAGACGGAGCCCGGCCAACTCCCGCGACAAACTGGGATTTGTCTCTGTGATCTCGGTGTCTCTGTGGTGAAATCATTGCATCTCGCCGATGGACAAAGAACGGCGCTTCACTGGGTAACGCCGACCCGCAGAGTCCCGGGCCCCGCGAATCGTCGCGGCGGCCGCCGCGGGCGGCCCTACCTATTTTATCTTATAGACGTTTCTCGTGACTCGTATGTTGTGCAAAAACCAAAAATCATGCATAAATTGTTGACTTGTGCTTTCCCACCACGAATTGCCGGCGGGGCCTCCGGCCGCAACCAAGACCTTTCTCTCGCCAAGAGGCAGAGAACGCCAAGAACGGAGGATAGTCGAAACCGCGAAGGACACGAAGTGCACGAAGGATAGTAGAAAAGAACGCGGTCATATCTGCCCATTTGCTTCTTCGTGGCCTTCGCGCTCTTCGTGGTTTCAAGCTTTTGGTTGCGGCCGAAGGCCGCCCTGGGATCTTGCCGTCTTAGCGCGAGACATAAGTCTTTGAGTTCTGGCGGTTAACGCTGCTTGGGACATTGCCGCCGGGGGACTCCTCGTGCGCGAGGCCGGCGGGCGGGCCACGTCCACCGAGGGAGACGAGGAGTTCCTATCGACGGGCGCCATCGTCGTCTCGAACGGTCTGCTGCATGAGCAGATGCTGCGCGTCCTGCGCGAAGGGGACGCCGCACCTTTGCCGCAATAGCAGTCCTATACGCTCCGGCCGAGCCCCTACGGTCCCTGAACCAAACGAGGTGGGAAGTGGCCACGCCGCGAACGTCCTGTGAACCGCTAATTGTTAATTTGAGGGCAGGCCTTCGAAGTCCCCTCGAAGTCCCGGGCCACATTTTTCGTCTCACTCTTGGCCTTCTTGAGCAGTGTTGTAAGATAGATGGCGGTCTCGCCGAGTCGAAGGGTAGTGCATCAGGCGGGCACCGATAGTCTAACGTGAAAAGCAGAAGCATGGGGAGTAAGGATTGAAGGAGAATGTATGAACCGTAACCTGGCCGCACTCGCGTTGTCGCTCGCTCTTTCGGGTCCGCTGTGTCTGGCGCAGGCGAGTCCGCCTGCGGAAGCGAACGACTGGAGACCCTCCACCCTCAATCAGCCGGGCAGGCCGTATCCCCAGGTCAACTCTGATGGGCGCGCTCGTTTTCGCATCGTAGCGCCCCAGGCCCAGAGCGTTAGCGTGAACCTGGGCGGAACCCAGTTGACCAAGGGTGAAGACGGCGCCTGGATCGGCACGTCGCGGCCCTTGGATGAAGGCTTCCATTACTACCATCTCGCGATTGATGGGGGGACATTCAACGATCCCGGCACCTTGAACTTCTACGGTTCTACTCGCTGGGAAAGCGGCATCGAAGTCCCCGCCAAGGACCGGGACTTCTACGCCCTCAAGGACGTCCCCCACGGCCAATTGCGACAGGTTCTCTTCCCCTCCAAGAGCACCAACACCTCCCGCCGGGCCTTTGTCTACACGCCGCCCGACTACGACCAGGACCAGACCAAGCGCTATCCGGTGCTGTACCTGCAGCACGGCTGGGGCGAGGATGAAACCGGCTGGGGCTCCCAGGGCCACGCCAATCTGATCATGGACAACCTGATCGCCGAAGGGAAAACCAAGCCCTTCATCATCGTCATGACCTACGGCATGACCAACGACATCCCGTTCGGCGGTGGACGAGGCAGGGGCGCTGCCGCACCCGCTGGACGCGGACCGGGCGCCGCTGCCGCAGGCGAGCCGAATCAGGCACGCGGAGCACGAGCAGGCACGAGAGGTGGACGCGCCGGTGGCGGGGGCCTCGCGGCTTTCAACATCGGTCCCTTCCAGACAGTGCTCGTTGACGAGTTAATCCCTTACATCGATGCCAACTTCCGCACGCTCTCCGACCAACCCCATCGTGCTATGGCGGGCCTGTCCATGGGCGGAATGGAGACCAGGCAGATCACCCTGAAGAACCTCGACAAGTTCTCCCACATCGGCCTCTTCAGCGGCGGCAGTATCTCGCCGGCCGATGTCAACAGTACGCCCGGTTTCAAGGAGAAGGTCAAGCTGGTATTCGTCAGCTACGGCAGCCGCGAAATTGACCCCGCCAACCGCAGAGGCGGCTTCGGCGGCGACCCCAAGGCGAACGCGGAAGCGTTGAAACAAGCCGGCATCAACAGTGTCTTCTACGTCTCCCCGAATACCGCTCACGAGTGGCTGTCCTGGCGGCGCAGCCTGCGCGAGTTCGCTCCGCTGCTATTCGCGGAAGGCTCTTCTACACGCGCCGCGCCGGTCGCCCGTAGAGGCGGTGGACGAGGGGGCTTCGGGGGACCGATCGAGCTGGGTCCGGACGACAAGCCCGCCTTCGACGAACCGCCCGCCGGGTTCAGAGACAAGCGTGACAATATCCAGCACGCCGAGATGACGACCGTTCCGTATGACTCCAAGACGCTCGGAACCCGTCGCCAGATGGTCGTCTACACCCCGGTCGGTTATTCGACCGACCGTAAGTACCCGGTGCTGTATCTGCTGCACGGTATCGGCGGCAATGACCGCGAATGGCAGCGCGCCTGCCGCGCGGATAATGTCCTCGACAACCTGATCGCCGACGGCAAGATTCAGCCGATGATTGTGGTCTTCCCCAATGGCAATGCCAATGTGACGGCCAACGCCGAAGGTGCCGGCCGCGGAGCGGCCACGGGCGGCGCTCGTGGCGCCTCCGGCGGCCGGGGCGACTTCGGCGGCTGGGGAACGCCGTTCGAGAACGACTTGATTAAAGACATCATCCCTTACATCGAGTCTCACTATTCCGTATATGCCGACCGCGAACATCGCGCTCTGGCGGGACTCTCGATGGGTGGCGGTCAGTCCTTGAACATCGGCCTGGCAAACCTCGACACGTTTGCCTGGGTTGGCGGATTCTCCTCGGCCCCGAACACCAAATCTCCGAACCAACTCGTGCCCGATCCGCCGGCTGCCAGGGAGAAACTGAAGCTGCTCTGGCTGGCTTGCGGCAATAAGGATGGCCTGATCCGCATCAGCCAGGGCGTCCACAAGTACCTCAAAGAAAACAACGTGCCGCACGTCTGGCATGTCGATGGCAATGCCCACGACGGCATCGAATGGGCCAACAATCTGTATCTCTTCGCCCAACACATCTTCAAAACGCCCACGACGGTGGGGGCGACCCAGTCATCGGCCCCCGCGGCGGCGGCCCCCGAGCCTGCCAAGCAGTTCGTGCTTCGGGTCGATTGCGGCGCCTCTGAGCCGTGCAAGGACAAGCGTGGCAATGTCTGGTCCGCGGACCAGGAACTGGGCACAGGCAAGACCTGGGGCGCGGTTGACGGCATGACCCTGGACCGCGAAGGAGTGGGAATCACCGGCACCGACTTGGTGCGGATCTACGAGACCGAGCGCTACAGCATGGGCTCATACAAGTTCACGGTTCCCAATGGCAAGTATACCGTGCGTCTGCACTTCGCCGAGACCTTCGAGGGCATCACGGGACCAGAGATGAGAGTCTTCTCCGTCAGTGTGCCAGGCCAGGCAGTGCTGAAGGATCTCGACCTGTTCAAGACCGTCGGGTTCCTCAAGCCCCTGGTCAAGGAGTACAAAGGCGTGTCTGTGGAGAACGGCCAACTGGTGATCGGCTTTACGCCCAACATCGAGAACCCGCAAATCTGCGGCATTGAGATCCTGGCGGAGTGATGAGTCGTGGTGCGGTTGCGGATCAACACGTGAAGTGTAACACGGCCTGGCGACGGATCCCGAGCGCCAAGGTTAGAGTTCCCTGATCCGGATGTCTCGGAACCGTATCTGCAGTTGGTCCCCGGTGGAATAATGGGGACGCACCCTATTATCGCCTTCTCTTGTCTCATTTATCGTCTGTCGCTCAGGCTTCCGCCGCCGCCCATTCAGCTCCACCTCATCAAACCTGTCCAGCGTGCCAGAACCGCCAACCACTTCGTCGCAGCTTCATCAGGGTGCTTCTCTGGAGGGCTTCGAGAGGGCTTCGAGGGCCTGCCCTCAAATTAGCAATTAGCGGTTCAGCGGAACTTCCCGTTCGTTGTGGCCGCTGCACGTCGACAGAGGGGCCGGCTCGCGATAGGCACAACGTGTTGCACTTCACGTGTTGATCCGCCAAAGGAAAAAGGCAGGAGCGGCAGGGCCGCACTGTGGATCAAGCCGCGGCCTTGCTCTGGCCGATGGTAACGGATAAGATCGAGTTTGCCAGGAGGCTGGCGTATGAGCCGCGTAACGGTGAAACCTGAGATTCTGCGCTGGGCGAGAGAACGGGCCGACCGGAGCGTGGAGAGTCTGCGCGTTCGTTTCCCGAAATACGAGCAGTGGGAGCGCGGCGAGGCGGCGCCGACGCTCAAGCAGTTGGAGGCCTTTGCCAAAGCCACCTATGTGCCGATGGGGTACCTGTTCCTGCCCCAGCCGCCGGAAGAACGCATTCCCATCCCGGATCTGAGGACGGTAGCCAATCGGGAACTCGAACAACCAAGCCCAAACCTGCTCGACACGATCTACCTGTGCCAGCAACGGCAGGTGTGGTATCGGGACTACGCCCGTTCAATGGGCGACCGGACCCAAGGCTTCGTAGGCTCGGTCCGGCGGGGCGCCCCTATCGAGCAGGTAGCCGAGAGGATGCGCCGGGCCCTGGAGTTTGACTTGGAGGCACGACGGGAATGCGGGACGTGGACCGAAGCCCTGCGTCTTTTCATCGAGCAGGCCGACGATCTGGGCGTCCTGGTCATGTGCAGCGGTGTCGTCGGGAGCAACAACCAGCGCACGCTCGATACCGAGGAGTTCCGGGGATTCGCTTTGGTGGATGATTATGCCCCGCTCGTCTTCATCAACGGGGCCGACACGAAAGCGGGCCAGATGTTCACCCTGGCCCATGAGCTCGCCCATATCTGGCTCGGCGAAAGTGCGCTTTCGGACGTGACGCCGGCCTCGACTCCAACGCAACAGATCGAGATCTGGTGTAACCGGGTCGCCGCCGAGTTTCTTGTCCCGCTGGAACTCTTCCAGCAGGAATTGCCGCCGCAGGAACCCCTGGCGGAGGTGCCCCGGCTGGCCCGGCGGTTCAAGGTGAGCACGCTCGTGATCCTGCGCCGAATTCTCGATGCCAAGCGGGTTGACCGGGGGACATTTCAGCGAGCCTACGACGAAGAGCTGGCCCGACTGCGCGCCCGCGCCAAGAGCCGCGGCGGGGACTTCTATCTCACGTTGGGCGCCCGCGCGAGCAAGCGGTTTGCCCGGGCCCTGATCGTCAGCACGCTGGAGGGGCAGTCGTCCTTCACGGAGGCCTTCCGCCTGCTCGGCCTGCGGAAGATGGAGACATTTCGCGATCTTGGACAGAGGGAACGGGCCCGGTTCATACTGGATCGCGGCGGAGGGCGTGCCTGAGACCGTTCGGTACCCCCGAATTCCGGCCAGGAACAGGTCGGGCAGGGGGGCGGCGGAGGCGGGCAGGGAGAGATCCTGAATCAGCTCATAGATGTCATTTCACGCGCAGGGTGACTCTCTGCAAGTCCTGATCGCGGGAGGAGATGAAGCTCACGCTGTTCTGTTTTCACCCTATTGTCGGGTTTCAACGTGAAAAGCAGGCGCGAAGAAACATTTTTCTCCTCTTGGGAAAGGACATAAAGAAGGCCGAGCTCCGCTGCTCGGCCTTGGCATTCTTGGTTGGGCTGGGGCTATTGCTGGCGCCGCAGGTCGTCCGGGTGGGCGTTGATGAAGCCCTCGGGCGGTGGTTGCGGCAGGAACGTGTCCGCGGGGACTTGCACGCCGTAGGCGAATTGGTCCATGATCCTGGTGCGCGTGTAACTCGGGAGTTCGGCGACCTCATGGCCGGACTGTTCGATTCGCACGGGCAGCTTGGTTTGAGTGTCGAACCAGATGCGGTCGATCCAGGTGTCCGGGTTGCTGCCGTATCTATTGGCGTGAATCTCACAACCCACGCAGTCGTGGCCATCAATGGTCGCTTCGCCCAACACCTGGTCCGCCTTGTCCAACTGCCCGACGAGGAATCGCATCCGTTCGACCGGGTCCTGGACCCCGAAGCTCCCGTTGTGCCGCGTGACCCCGTAGCAGCGCAGGTCGTAGCGCACGTAGTGCTGCAGCATGTCGCTGCCGTCCGGCACGTACCACTGGATCTCCCGCAAAACCTGCCCATCGTAGATGTCCCGGCGGTAGCTATCCTTCGAGACGTAGAACGTGTCCCACGTGCTGGAGGTGTGCTGGGAGCCGTCCGGCCCCACGAGCACCGTCTGCTCGCGGCAGCTCACTGTCCGGACGGTGTCCAGGGCCGCCAGAATCTCCTGTCCCCAGGCGGCGGAAGGGGCGAGCCACCACCGGCTCTGGCCACCATTCCCGAAGGGCCAGAAGGTAACGCCGCCCAGCACGACCAGAATCACCGCGGCGGCCAAAGCGAATTTCGTTATCCGAGTGTTCATGGTCATTCTCCCTATGTGCGCCCGGCAGTCCGCCGGGGCTGATTCTTCAGTTTCATCCATTGCACTACAGATATCTTGAAGCGTTCGCTCCCGCCTTGCGGCGGTCGCTTGATAACGCAGTCTTTGAAGCATGCTTTCCATGGAGTCATTCGCGCTCATTTCGGCACCTCGCCGTTCAACCTCGAACGCAGCTTGTCCAGTCCGTATTGATACCGGCTTAGCGCGGTCTTGATCGACGTATTCTGATGGGCCGCGATCTCGCGGAACTTCAGACCCGCGTGCACCCGGAGCATCACGACCTCACGCTGCTCGTAAGGTAGCTCCGCGACGGCCGCTCGGAGCTTGTGCATCAGCTCCGCGTCGCCCACGATCTGCACCGGCCCATCCCCGTCGACGGCCACTTGGCTGGCGTTGTCAAGAGGCGCCAACCGCTCGCGGGAGCGCCTGCGATAGTGATCCCGGGCCCGGTTCGCCACCGCCGTCGCCAGGTACGCCCGCAACGTGCGGCGCAGACGCAGCACAGGTGCGGTGCGCACGAGACCGATGAACACCTCCTGCACCACATCTTCGGCGGTGTTCGGGTCGTGCAGGAGATGGGCGGCCAGCGTCAGCAGATCGCCGTCGTACTTCTCGTAGATCCGGCGCAAGGCGTCCTTGTCGCCACGTTTCAGCCGCCACAGAAGTCTTCTGTCTTCGAGCATCACGAACCTGCCGGCACGTCTCCTTGACCATCGACCGTCACCAGTATGACGATGATGGGCGTGATTTTACCTTAGGGCGGGCTTTCGATGAGGAAGATTCTCGGTGCGTGCAAAATGGCTCGGCGGCAGCCTCGCTCGTCGTGTGCCCGTAAGGGCTTAGGAGCACGGGCATCCTGCCCGTGCGCATCGCGGGCGTCTCGCCCGTGGGTACCAGGGCCAAGATGGCCCTGTGACTCATGGGCAAGATGCCCATGCTACGAGATGCCTGGCCGCGTCACTACGAACGAGGTTCGCGGGACTACGGCAGGTGAATTGTCGTAGTGGAGGTGGAAAGACAGAGAGCCGAGCGCAGGCGCTCGGCTCTTCTTGGACTCGCGGACTGGCTCACTGAGTCAGGGACGTGTAATCGTTCGGGATGTTCGGCTCGAAGACCGAGGCGGGGACCGCCTCGGACCATTTGAACTCCATGAGCCAGCGGACGATTTTGCCATCGGCGGCGCCCTCGATCTCGATGCGGACCGGCAGTTGGTTCTGCACGTCCACCCACAATCGGCCGATGCCGTTGGCCAACTTGCCCTTCTCAATCGGCGGGTCCGTTACTTCGATCCCCTCGACTTCGACGCCGTCGATGACGGAGCGGCCCAGTTCCCTGGAGGGGCGAGCCAGGAAGCGCTGGATGTACTCGGCCGGGTCTTCGTATTGCTCGGGCATCTTGCCGCGCTGCTCCGGCGGCAGGGGCGACTTGGACCACTTCTTGTCGGCCGGGGCGACCATCGTGATCGTATCGGACTGGGGCGGGACGTACCAGGAGACCGTCGTGCCGTCACCGCCGATATCCATCCGGAAGCCGTACTGCTCCGAAAGGTAGAAGGTGAATTGGCCGGTGTGCCCATCGGAGACGCTCGCGTCATTCTTACCCTGAACGCCGATCGTCAACCGGAACATGAAAGTGTCGATGGTTTTGATATGGTCGGGGATCGCGCCCCAGGCCACGCCGCCGCCGTGCGGGCCACTGAGAATGTTCAGGCCAAGCATCCCGGCGAGAACCACCACCGCCGCTGCGGCTAATTTGGCAAATGGACTGGTCATAATCGTTCTTCCTATCTTCAGGTGTGTTGTCATTTGTGTGTCGGCCAGCGCCCTGTCGATGTCGGCGTGGACACGCCTATCGAGAGCGTCACTGGCCCTCAGGTGCAACTGTTTGATCCATTGATCGACGCTCTTCATAAGTCTGCCTCGGAATCGAGAATTGACCGCACCTTGCTCACGGCGTACCGGTAGCGCCCTTGCACGGTGTTGATCGAGACGCCCTGGACCTTGGCGATCGTGGCGAACCGCATCCCACTGTGGGACCGCAGCAGCAGCAGCTCGCGCTGTTCATAGGGCAATTGCTGCAACGCCTCGGTCAATTGCCCGAGTTGCTCGCCGAAGATCGCCGCTTGTTCCGGCGGCGGCGCGTCACAGGCCATCTCAGGCACGCTGTCCAGGGCCGTGCTGTGGCGCCGCCAGGCGGCTTTGTTGACGTTGCGGGCCCGATTGGCGACGCAGGTCGCCAGATAGCCCTTGAGGCTTCCGGTCAGCCGGAAACGCTCGGCGGAATCGAGAAACGCGATGAACACGTCGTGCACCACGTCCTCCGCTTGGCTGACGTCCAGCAACAACGCCGCTGCCAGAGTAACCAGATCGTGTCTGTACTTGTCGTAAATGCGGTGCAGGGCGCCCTTGTCGCCGCGATTGAACCTCAGAATCAGATACTTGTCTTCCAGCATTGAACGGCCGCTCTCATGAGACAATCGGTTGTCGCCTATATAACAACGCCGGTGGCCGTTTTCGTATAGAAGGATTCGCGGATAGAGGCAAGAATTCAGGGGCGAGTGTAGACTGCGAAGTTTGAAGTGTGAAGTTTGAAGTCGGAAGCCGCGACCAGTCTGTGACTCGGGCCGCTCTTCACCAGTCGTGCGGGGACGCACGACCTACGAGAAAACACCTTACGGCATCACTACGAACCGGGGCGCAGGAAGAAGGCCGGGGGATTGGCCCGGCCTTCTTGCGATTGGTCTGGTGTGGATACCCGCCCAACTCGGGGCGTGAAGGGTTTGTTAGAGTTCCCTTTCGGAGCGAGGTTCCGGGCGAGGCTCAGGCCTGGGCCTGGGCTCGGGCCGGCTCCGCTCGGCCCGCCCCGGCGCGCCTTCCTGCGATCGAATGCGAATCGAACCGACATTTGCCTTCAAGGAGAGTTCCCCCTCGCCGCTGCCGACCGTGCCGGAGGCGCTGCTGCCCATCGCGGGACCGCGCGGCCTCACCATGTCCAGCGGGAGGTCACTCTGGATCGACCCCAGATTCGCCTTCGCTTGCACCTTGGCAGAGAAGTCCTTGGGAGTGATGAATTCGACGCTGCCGACATCGGTGTTCAGGGCGACCCGCCCGGCGACGTCTACCGTTCGGATGGAGCCGACCTTGGCAGAGGCATCCACGGAGCCCCGGAGACCTGTCAGTCGGATATCCCCGACCGCCTGGCTGACCTTGAGTTGAATCTTGCGCGGGACCGTGACTTCCAGCGTGACCTGGTAGTTGGACCCCTCCCGCTTGTTTTCCATCTCGGGCTTCGTCAGGGAGATCCGGACTTTGCCGTCCGAGGGCGTGACGACGAACTCGATCTGATCGGCGATCTGCTTGGCTTTCTCCCTCGTGTCGGCCCTGGCCTTGACGGTGGCCACGACCTTGCAGCCCGGCCCGTCTCCGCCGCGAACGTTGATCGAGCCGATCTCGTTGGCGACCTCCAGGAGTTGTCCCGGCGTCAAGTCAACCGTCTGTTCGAGTCGAGCCACAGCCTCCTCTCGGTTGTCCTTTCCTTCCGGAGCCGCGGGCGGCGAGACTACCGGCATGTGGACCTCAGGGACGCCAGGCGCCCCACCGCCCATCGCGTGGCCCGGATGCGCAGGGGCCTCAGGGGTGGCGGCTGGCATGCCTGGCATCGGGGGCAGGGGTGGCATGGCAGGCATTGGGGGCATCGGGCGCGCTTCGGAGTCGCTCAGGGGCTCGCCCGTCGCGGCCGCCGCCTGTCGCTGTCCGAATTCCTGGCCCCACTGTTCCATCTTCTTGCCCCATTTCTCCATGTCGCGCTGCCAGCTCTGCATCTGCTCGCTCTGGCTCCACTTGTTCATCTGGTCGCCAAAGGCTTGCATCGACTTGGACCAGTCTTGGTTGTCCTGATCCGAGGCTCGAGCTCGTTCCACCTCTTGCTGGGCCCGTGCAGCGTCTTTCATGGCGCGCTTGGCCTCGTCCCTGGCCCGGTTGGCCTGCTCCTGAGCACGCTTGACCTGTTCCGGTGGCCGAGGGGCAGGCCTGTCTGTTGTGTCTGGTGGGACAACCATCACATCCTGCGGCGCTCGCTCTTGCTGCACTCGGCCTCGGGCCCCCTCGCGGCGAACCGCCGGCTCCCGTCGCTCCCCCCGTAGTTGATTGCGTTGCTCGGCCAGGGCCTTGAGCTGCTTCTGCAGATCCTGCTGCTGGGCCATCAGTTGTTCGAGCTGTGCTTGTAGTGCGGCGATGTTTTCGGACAGTTGATCTTGTGCCTGCTGATCGTCTCCTTGCGAGCGGACGGGCACGACTTCATTGCTGCTGACGCGTGTGACTGTATTCGACGCCGGCTCCTGTCCCTGCGCCATGGGCAGCACGCAGGTGAACATCAGGAGGGCGATGGTTGCTACGATGGCACGTTTCATAGTGCAATACCTCCAAGTTGGCTTCGTGAGCCAATTCAAACGGACAAGTAAATGGTTCGAATCTTCAAACAGGCCCAGCAGGCCCAGGCCCGGCTCCACGGATGTGGTGAGCATCCGCCGGGCGGTCTCCAGGAGCGTCTGGCGATACGCCAGCGTCCGCTCCCGCAAGAGCTCCGCCACCGTCCCATCGCACGACAGCTCGCGCAGATGGTGCATATGCCGGCGCACGAGCCACAGCAGCGGGTTGTACCAGTAAACGATCTGGAGCAGCATATACAGACTGTGCATGACCAGATCGCCCCGCTTGATGTGCGCCAGCTCATGCAGGAGCATGTGCTCGGTGTCCCGCCGCGAGAGCTTGCTCAGGTAGCCTTTCGGCATGAGCAGCACGGGCGAAAAGACCCCAAACACGGCAGGGCTGGTGAGCCGCTTGGTCACAGCGACTCGGGGAATCCGACGCAACCCCAGGCGCATCCCGCAGTCGGCCAGGTGATTGTAGAAGGATTGCGGCAGAGAAGCGGCTGCCGCTCGATACGCGTGCTGGCCGGCTACGCTATGCAGTCTGAGGATGAGCCATATCCCCAAGATCAGTGTTCCCAAGGACCAAATCGTCATGGCATAGAACTGCCATGTGAATTGTGGATTGTTGCTTTCGGATTGCGGATTAGCTGCAGAGGCCATGTCCGTGTTGACGGCGCTCTCCTGTGCAGTTGAGGATGGAAATCCGACATCCGCGACGGCCATGGCGCTGAATTGCGGACTGCCGCTGAGGGTCAAATCCGCAATCCGCAATCCCAAATCCGAAATGGCGGCGGGTTTCTCGCCGCTCGGTCTGTCGGAGTTCATCCAGCGTAGGACCTGTGCGACCCTCGGCTGCAACTCCGGTACGACGCCACTGGGCAAAGACAAGCTGGGCGGCAGGATGAGCTTGACCAGGATGAGCGACCACAAAGCGTACCGTAATTGGGGCCAGGCCCACTTGCGGGTCAGCAGATCGATACACGCGATCACCAGGATCAGCAGACCGACCTGCCAGAACATGGATGCCGTCCAATCCCACCAGTGGCGGGCGATGTGGTTCAGTAGCTCGACCATGGCTATTCTCCCTTATCTTCCGCTTCGCTTTCCAAAATCCTCGCCAACTCTTCTTTTTCCCCGGCGGAGAGTTGCTTTTCCTCGGCCAGAAAATGGACGAGAGGGCCGACGGCTCCATCGAAGGCTTGGTCCAGCAGGGACCGGAAGGCGCTAAGCCGGGCCTTTTGCTGCGAGACCAGGGGGTCGTAGACACTGGTGTTCCCCTGTTTGACTTCACTGACGGCCCTTTTCTCTAACAGTCGGGTCAGGAGGGTTTTTATTGTCGTGTAGGCCCAGTTGACCCCGGCCGGCAGCCGGTCCATGATCTCCCGCGCCGTGGCCGGATGCTTCTGCCACAACGCGTTCATGATCTGCCATTCTGCTTCGGTTAGCTTCATTTCATGTTCCCTTCTACAATCGTAGAATATTTTACTACACCCGTAGAAGGCGACAAGAGAAAAATGAGAATTTTGTCCGATATTTTTTTGCGGGCGGAATTCATTTTGGTGTAAGTCGTTTTTTGGAAAGGCTTTAGATGCGGCGCAAAAAGTGGATTTTTCGCGTTTTCTGTCACCCGCCCACGCTGCCGTGCTATAATGGGGGACAACAAAAGCGAGGTCCCGAGGACACGTGCAATGGCGCGGTACAGGCGGCCAATCCGTTCGCGAGCGTTCACTCTCATAGAGTTGCTGGTCGTCATTGCCATCATCGCCCTGCTGCTGGCCCTCTTGATTCCGGCGTTGCAGCGGGCGAGGAAGCAGGCCAAGGCGATGGTCTGCCAGTCTCACCTGCGACAGTGGGCTGTGGCCCTGGCCGCCTATACGGAGGACCACCAGGGACGTCTTCCCGGCACGATGATCGGCCTCGATGGCTTGTGGCTGCTCCGCGGCGCCTTTATCAGCGACAAGGACCCGAACGGACCACAGGACTCCTTTCATCACTTCCACACCAAGGATATCCTCTGCTGCCCCGTGGCCACTCATCCCTCCCGCGTGGGAGGTTTCAGCGCTGGCGGCGGCAGGAACTCGTTTGGCTTGTCCTACGAGATCAAGGGGACGGGCGGCTCGGTGCTCGGCGCCTGGGAGATCACCACTCCTGCCCCCGCGTTTCGCGGCAGCTATGGATTCAACCAGTGGCTGTTCCAGGGGTTCCACAGGAGCTTCATCGACACTATCATGCTGCGCGACGGCCGGATCGATTGGGACGTCCTGTCGCTGCGGGGCCGCGCGGACATTCCCGTTCTGTTGGATGCAGCGATGCCCTGGTCCGAGCCCCTCGACATGTGGCCGCCGCCCATGACTCCTGAAAGCGCCGGCGGCGCAGGGATTCAAAGCTTTTGCCTGAATCGCCACCATGGGTGTGTGAACGGCCTTTTCCTTGATTGGTCCGTGCGGAAGGTCGGGCTCAAGGAACTCTGGACGTTGAACTGGTACACGGAGTTCAACCGCGCCGGGCGCTGGACCAAAACCGGCGGTGTCAAGCCCGAACAGTGGCCCAAGTGGATGCGCAAGTTCCGGGATTACTGAGCGGGGCCCGCTGGTCGTGACGCCGAGGCGATTCGAGGGTCAGAGCTTGATTAGTGATTAAGGTTCGTCTTCCTCAACTTCAATCAGCGCTCCAATTCGTGCGTAAGTTCTCTCGACCCCCACCCCGCGAAACACGCGCACCTACTAATTCCCCTAATTCCCGCTAATCACTAATCAAGCTCTGACCCCACTTACTCCACAGGTACTCCACAGGTAGGTGCGGCAAGGAGAAGTGCGGTTCACACGGGGATCGGAGCGTAAGAAGGGAAGAAGGTGAGAAGGTAAGGACAGGAGATCCCCGCCTTCTTCGCTTCTCACCTTCTTCGTTTGGCCCGCTGCATCTTCGCGTCCGGGCGCGTTGATTCGGGTGGATGAATCAACGCCATTAGAGAAGCGGCACCGGGACGTTTTCCAGGACAAAGCGCAACTCCTTCTGCACCGGCTTGAGGACGAGCGTGAAGCGGAACGTTGTCGCCGTGCCGCAGATACTGCAACTGCCGGTGCCGTGGGCGGTGCCGGTCGTCACGTCCCCGGACCCGCCGCCGCCGGACCCGCTGCTGAAGCCGCCACTTTGGTCCAGGATCGACTTTCCCTGGGGATCGAGGACATCGAGCTTCGTGAGAATCACCTCCGGGGTGGGGTCCTTGGTCCACAGCGCGATGGCGGCGGCGCCCGCCCACCAGACGACTTTGCCGTGGCTATACCTGGTCGACAGCTTATAATCAAACTTGCCGTTCTCCGCCGTGATGCTGTCCACCTTGATCTCCAGGCCGGGCGTCAGGGTGATCCAGTCGACGGTCGGCCGGAAGGGGACGTCTACGGTCTTCGTCTCGCCGACGACGAGGGCATACATGGACCACTCGACCTTGCTGAGCACCAGCGGGTAGGGGCGGTTCGGGTCCATGGGTATCTCCACCGCGACGTTGTACGGCTGGAGTTCGGAGACCCATTGGCCGGCCACCATCTTCTTGATGGTGCGGGGCGTCCAATAGAAATGGCAGTAGTTGCTCGGAACCGGCTTGCCGCTGTAGACCTCGCGGCCCTTCTCATCCAGCACAAGAGTGTTCTTGTCCGTCCAATCGAATCCGACCACCCCGTTGACGTCGATGACATCCACCCGGGCGGCGATCGACAGCGACCGCTCGGAGAGCTTCGCGCCGCTGGTCCCGGCGGGATTATACAGCTTCGACATTGACGTCAGGGACTCCCAGGTCGCCACGAAGTGCACCGCCGGGTCCCACACCTGGTTGGGCTCCGCTGTGGGTGCGGGCGGCCGGCCGTTGGGATCGTTCGGCTCGCCCGCCGCCATGATGCGAATGTCTCCATACGTCCCTGGCACCGGCTGCCCTGCGGCCACGACGCTCGCGACCAGAGCAACCACGATCAGACTGATAACGCTTGTTCTGCTCATTGCCATTTCTCCTTCAAGATCTTGAGAATCGTTCACGAATCTCTACTCGCCTTTCAACTACCATCTGCTGTACTCGGCAATTCGCAGGTGCCGGTGGCGGCCAGTGACCACACCGGAGAGCGGGCGGCCCTCCGCCATCGATTATCCGCCGCCCCACTCTCCGCGCCGGCACCGCGGATGCGACAAACGCCTCCGCTCTCCGTCTGGTCCATCCTCCCTTCTCCGGCCCTCGATCACAAGCTGGCTGGAATTTCCGCCCTAGATGACGCTCTGTGCAGGCGGATTTGGCACGAGAATCCGCCGCCTGCGCCTGAATTTCTTCTGTCTTTCGTCCTCCGCCTATTCCAGATAGCCCATGAGCACCAGCCGCGTCTCTTGCTCGGGCGTGACGAGTTCGCGGAGTTGCCGCTGAGTTTCCCGCAGGTCGGCCCGCCTCTGCTCGCGGATCTTGCGCAGGGCTTCCACGCGCCGGCGGGCCTGCTCGGCGTCGGGATTCTTCGCCTCCAGCGCATCGAGCAGTTGCTCGCACGCCCGGTCGCCCTCGGACAGCTTGTCGGCGTCCATACTGAGCGAAGGCCGTCGCCACTGCCAGCCAAGGCTCACATCGCCCACCTGTTTCTTCACCGGGCCGGCGGCGCCCCCGGCCGAGAAACTATAGCCGCTCCCGCCGCCATAGGCACTGCCGCCGGCAAAAGACGCGCCGCGCGTGCCCGAGCCGCCGCCAGCCTGGCTGACACCGGGCGCGCCTGTGCCTCCTGGGCCGGCGGCATAGTGACCGCCGCTACTCGCCCCGCCGGAGCCGCCCGCGCTGCCACCCGAATAACTACCGCGCGCCGCACTCCCCCCGCCTCCGCTGGAACCCTCACTGAAACTGGAGCTCTCCGAGTGAGAGCTGCCGCTCCCGCCGAAGGCGTACACGGAGATGTCGATGCTTGGCGTGCTCCGAAGCTGTCTGATTCGCTCCAGTTTCGGCTTGATTGCCTGCCATTGCCCGGCCGTCACGCCCAGAGCTTCCTGCCACGCTTCGTCGGCGTACTCCTCCCGCATCTTGCGTGCCGCCTTCTGTTGCTCCAGCCCCTTGAGCCGCTGCTCTTCCGCCTTTCGTTGGAACTCCGCCTGCCTTTCGATGTCCTTCAGCCGCTGCTCGTGGAACAGGCGTTGAGCCTCCTCCGGGGACTTGGGAGCCCGCGTCTGGGACCAGGACCGATCGGACAGCGTGCAGAACAAGAGGCACAGAATCAGACCCAACGACGCGGCGGCACTATTGCTCATCGCAAACTCCCTTTCCTCAATACGTGAACGTCTTGACCCCCTGCTGGAACTGTTCGAAGCTCAGACCGCCTTTGGCGAAGGCATCAACGCCGGCTTTCTTCGCCTGGATCGTCAAGACCGTCGCGGGAGCCGCAGGTGCGGAGCCCGTCCCTGTCCGGCCTGACGCGCCTCGACCCGCCATCGAGCCGCTGGAGCGGGTGCCGGAGTCGGCATGGGTGCTGCCGCCGCCGGCTCCGAACGAGCTGCTGCTGGTGCTATAGCTGCTGCCTTCGAACCACGCGCCTCCGCTGCCGCCGTAGGACCCACCGGCGCCCGCCGGGGCAGGCCAGACTTCGGAGTCGCCGTGCGCGATGATGGTCACAATGATAGATTCATCCGGCCCCACGTTGCGGAGGTTCGCGGCATGACGAAGCGTCTTGAGCAGGTCCTCCCTAAACTGCTGGAAATCCATTTTCTCTGTCTCGCCCGGCAGTCCGCGCGCGCCGCGCGCCGCCGGGTCCTGGGGCGAATAGACCTTCTGCCGGGCCCGCTGCCAAACCGGATCGGCCGTCTCTTTCGGGGCTTCGCCTTCCCCCGATGGCACAGAGGCGAAGGAGAACGGCGACTCCATCTCCAGCACGAACACTGCCGCCGATCCCTGGAGGTAGAACGCCTCGAAGGCCCGGTCGCGCTCGCCGAAGAAATCGCCGAAGTCCACGAAGGCGCCTCGGACAATGCGGGGCTCGCTGAGCTTCTCCCGCAGAATCTGCAGCATGATCCGCATGTCCTCGGCCGTCTCGGCGAACCTCTCCGGCACGACCTCGGCCGTGGGAATGACAAAGACATGGCTCGCTGCACTCGGGACGACCGGGCGCGGATAGGGTTGCGCCGGAGAGCGCGGGGCCGTACCGGTGATGTCGCTGGTGACGTTGGTAAACGACTTGCTGTCGGGAGCGAAGGCGAAGCCTTCCTTGCTGAAGGTCAGGCGTCCCGTCCATCCGTAGGGCACCTGGACGGCGTACCGGCCCTGGGAATCCGTCACGGCAGTGGCGCTCCCGGGCTCCGCCGCTACCCTCACGCCGGTGATGGGCTCATTGCCGGCCCTGATCGTGTCGGAGATCGTGAGCATCCGCACACGGGCCGTGTAGTCCTGATTTCGCAGGCTTGCCCCGACCCTCGGATACTCCTTCCGGACAGGCTCGAAAGAGTATCCTTCCTTGGACGGCACCACCCGGCCCGCCCAACCATACGGCACGGTGGCCGCGTAGGCACCGTTTTCGTTCGTCACCGGACTGTCAGGCAACCCCTGCATTCTGACACCGCTCGCACCGGCGTTGCCGGAGATCGTGAACGTGACAACCTTGGCGAGGTAATCCTGGTTGGGCTGTTCCTCGGTGACTTTGGTATAGTTCCTATTGGGCGGCTCGAAAACGAATCCTTCCTTGGTCGGTGTCACAATGCCGCCCCAGCCATACATCACCGTGGCCGTGTACGCGCCCGTGTTGTCTGTCAGGGGGTCGCCAGGCAAACCCTTCATGGAGACACCGGCCAGACCCGCGCGGCCGGAGATCGTGACGGTTTTCTCGGAGGCACCGATGGTGGTACGGTCCTGGGATTGTCCCGCCCAACCGGAGCTTGGGATCAGCAGACCCAGGACGGTCAAGGCGATCGTGGTTCGCTTGATGCACATCATGATTCGACCCTTTCACAGGTTCTTGCTGCTTCGTGTGTCAGTGTTGTGCCGCGGGCGTCGCTTTCGCCGTCAGAGCGGCCAAGGACTGCAATCCCATGGCGATCTGAGTCTTGTCGCGAGTGCGGTTCTGCTCGATTTGGTCCAGTGCCTTGGCGATCCGCTGGCGGTCCATGGAACGGGCCTCTTCGATCCGCTGGACCAGCTCGGCGAATCTCTTCTCCATTTGTCGCTCGGCGCCGGTGGTGAACTGGGCGGCGAAAAGCTGCAAGTCCCCCCGCAATTGGTTCGCCAGCTCGTCACGCAGGCTCGTCTCGCGTGCCGACAGGCCAGCCTCCAAGCGTCGGTCCACCTCGGTCAGCACGCTCTCCTGAACGGCCGGCTTGAGGGAAGCGACGATAGACGTCTGCAAGTTGGCCCGCAGCCGCTCGACATCTACGCGCGGAGTAGTCCACCGGCCGATCATGACGCCAGCCCCCAGGACCAGAACCGCGGCGACCGCCGTTCTCAGGAATCCACGGAGGAAGGGGATGGTCCGCGTCGTGCCCGTCTCGGCGGGCGACACGGTCTCCAGGGCCTCAATCACTTGGTCCTGGCGGGCCTCCCTGCCGGCCTCGATCTCCTGGCCGAGGGCGACCAGCGCTCGCGTCTCACCTTTGAGGCTCTGCACGTATTGCCGGCAAGCATCGCAGCCGGCAAGGTGTTCCCGCAGGATTTCGGCTTGCTGGGCGTTCAGGGTCCCAAGCACGTAATCAGCGATTCTGTCCTGCATCTGTGGACAAGGCCTGGTCATGGCGTTTCTCCTTGTGCGGTAAGGATATCGTGTAATTCTTTGATCGCGGTGCGCAGCTTCTGATAGACGCCGGAAGTCGAGAGTTCGAGCTTCTCGGCGACGGTCTTCACATCCTGGCCGTCGAAGTAGTACATCACCAGGGGCAGCCGCAGGTCGTGCGGGAGCCGGGCCACCGCCTGCTTGAGATCCTCGTGGCCCGATTCCGCCTGCATTTGCTCAGGCGGTCGTTCCACGGAGAGCGTCTTTCCCGTCACTTTCCGCTTGCGGAGCAGATTGATGCTCAGGTTCCGGGCGATGGCGACGATCCAGCCGCCGAATTGCGCGCCGTCCCGAAGTTGGCGGACCTGTTGGAATCCCTTGAGCATCGCATCCTGAGCAGCATCCTCAGCGTCGTGGACGTTGCCTACAACGCCCAGACAAACCAGGAAGACCGGCTTGTAGTGTCGGCGGACCAGCAGGGCGTACGCCGTCCGGTCCCCCTGATACGATGCCAAGGCCAATTCTCTGTCGCTGCGTTCGTCCAATCGGAGCTCCGCAACCGAACTTCACAATAGAGACACACGGCGGGCCTCCCGATTACACAGAAAACGCCCCCAGATCGCAACTTTTTCGCGGCTGTCAGCCGTGGCGGCTCGTCGGAAGTGTCAAGTTTGAAGTGTGAAGTTTGAAGTGGCGCGCGGGTTGCTCTCTCGCTTCACACTGGAGACGTCACACTTGACACTTCCAACTTCTTCTATGCCCTTACGGGCACACTACCAACGGGACGTTGACAGAGGGCCTGCCTGCGAGTAGGTTGCGCGCTTTTACGTGGGTGGGAAACCTATGATGTGGATCAAATCGCCGGTCACGATCATCGTGGCGACGCAATTGCTCTTTACGACGGGCGACCTGCTCGCCCGGGCGAACCTGCGCCATCACCCGTTCTGCCTCTCGACCTTCCTGAGCGGATGGTTCCTGCTGTACTTCCTGATCCGCCAGGTCGCGATGTTCGGCCAGCTCTACGTCTTCTCGGCCCTGCAGCTCGGCAAGACGATGGCCCTCTTCGGGGCGACCTCCATCGTGGTTGTCAACGCCCTCGGCATCCTCCTCCTCGGCGAAATCCTCTCGCTCCAGGCCTACGCCGCCGTTGGCTTGGTCGTCCTCGGGTTCATCGTCCTGGCCCTGAGCCCATGATGCCTGCTGAGGTCCGCCAGCGAGTTCCGGGCGAGACTCATGTCCGTCACGAGGCACCCATCTGCGGCTCTGTCGAGCGTGGCTACATTGGCGGTCGCAGGTCCTCCATCGTCGTCTCTGCCCCCTGTAGATCTCGTACAGTCTGGACACGGATGCGGTCCAGTTCATCGCGCTATTCGCTCGCATTAACCTCCCGGTGAGTTGGTGCCAGGGGACATGTTGCTTGGTTCG
>Ga0315280_10004248_pt1 | contig 21322 bp, 17 predicted proteins | sample YL17G06_40_MG_FD_203697 | JGI IMG/M metagenome (GOLD analysis project Ga0315280, IMG submission 203697) | Sediment microbial communities from Yellowstone Lake, YNP, Wyoming, USA - YL17G06_40 | ecosystem: Environmental > Aquatic > Freshwater > Lake > Sediment | place: USA: Wyoming | collected...
GTTCTTTCTCCTTGACTTTCTTCATCTCTCTCTCTAAGATAAATGATCATCGGGGCGTAGCGCAGCCTGGTAGCGCACCTGCTTCGGGAGCAGGGAGTCGCTGGTTCAAATCCAGTCGCCCCGACCAGAAATCCAAAGGACTTGGCTCGACAGGGTTAAGTCCTTTTTCTTTTTGGGCATCTGCTGAGGAAACCAGATTATCCTCTTTCCCCAACCCAGCAATGGATGCAGAGTTTTTCTCTGGGAAGGCCGATCGCCTTGATCATATCCTCAATAGTCTGGTATTTGAGAGTAGTCGCTCCCAACTCCCTGCTGATCCACTCTACCATTTTTCCATATTTTTCAGAATGGGGGTCTAAATATTCGGAAACGTCTTCAATATCTTTCCCCTCAATGCTGCGGATGGCCCGGCGGGCGGCCAGTTCAGAGGTAGACCGGGTGGAGAGGGCAAACTTACAGGGAAACATGAGAGGGGGACAGGCGGGGCGGATATGAATTTCTTTGGCGCCGTTTTCCCAAAGTTTTTTGATGGTATAATTTTTCAGCTGGGTTCCCCGGACGATGGAATCCTCACAGAGAACGATCCGGTTTCCGCAGATGATCTCTTTGATGGGCATCAGTTTCATCGTGGCCACGAGATCCCGGATCTCTTGGGAGGGAGGGGTATAGCTTCTCCCATAACCGGGGGTGTACTTGGTTAAAGGTCTTCGGTAGGGAAGGCCGGATTCCATGGCATAGCCGATGGCGTGACCAACCCCTGAATCGGGAACCCCGGCTACCAGGTCTGCCTGGATGGGGTCATTTTTTGCCAGATATCGACCGCATCTTTCTCTGACGACTTCTACGGCGATGCCCTCATAACTGGATGCCGGATAACCTGTGTAAATCCAGAGGAAAGAGCAAATCTGGCTGGCGGCCTTTCCAGCCATTTTTTGTTTTAACCCATCCTGGCCAATGAAGACAATCTCTCCCGGGTCAAGATATTTAATGATTTTGAATCCCAGATTGAGAAAGGAACAGGTCTCAGTGGCAATGGCAAAGTCGCTCCCTCTTTCTCCAACGACCAATGGGAATCTGCCCAGCCGATCGCGGGCCGCATAGATCCCCTCTCCGGTCAATAAGAGAAGGGAGGCCGAGCCTTTAATCTTATCGTAAATCCTGTCGATTCCGTCGATCACATCCTTTCCGGTGTTGATTAGTTTTGCCACCAGCTCGACAGAGTTGATCCCCCCGCTTGACATTTCACCAAAAGAATGGCCTTCCTGTAGAAGTTCGGCGCTCAACTGGTCTATATTTTCGATGAGCCCGGTGGTAACGATGGCAAAGGTTCCAAACTTAGAACCCACGATGAGAGGCTGGGGTTCTTTATCACTGATCACTCCAATTCCCATATTCCCTTTCATCTGTTTGTAATCATCCACAAATTTGGATTTGAATTGGGATTGGCTTATGTCGTGGATAGACCCATAAAACCTCTTTCCCAGAACAGTCATCCCGGCATGTTCTGTGCCCATATGAGAATGATAATCCGTGCCATAGAAAAGGGTTTCTGCACAATTACCCCTGGAAACAATTCCAAAGATTCCGCTCATATCAATTCTCTTCTTTTTGAATGATCGACGTCGCTATCCAGATAAGATTGTTGAGAAATTCCTTGTCGGCTTTCTTCAATTAACGGATATTCCTACATATATGCATAACACTATGTCTGTTGTTGTCAAGTCTTTTTTGAGAGATCTCTGAAAAAGTGAAAAAGGGGGCTTTGAGCAGCGAAAAGCCACTTTTTTCAGAGACCTCAGAAAATTCCCTTGACATAACTCCTTGCCTTATTATTATTGCTGGTAGAGGATTTATTAAAGGTGGCGCGGTCTATCCACCGGGCAGCGGAAAAACCCCACGGAAGGGGACGGCCATGAAGGAATGGAAAAAGACTTCGTGTGTGTTGTGTTCCAACAATTGCGGCCTGGAGGTAATCACTGAAGGCAGCAAAATTGTCCAGGTCAGGGCTGACAAGGAGAATCCCCGTTCGCAAGGTTACCTGTGCAGGAAGGGGGCGAACATCGCCTATTTCCAGAATAACCCGGAGAGGCTGAAGTTTCCCCTCAAGCGTGTTGTAGGTCGTCTTGAGCGTGTTTCCTGGGGTGAAGCCTTGGATGAAGTGGCGGCCAAGCTGAAGGAGATCGTTGTCACCCATGGGCCTCGTTCCGTGGCTTACATGGGGGGTGGCGGCCAGGGATGCCATTTTGAAGCGGCCTTCGGCGTGCGCTTTCTGCACGGATTGGGGTCAAGGAACCATTATAGCCCCCTGGCCCAGGAACTTACTGGTTTTTTCTGGGTGGGGGGAAGGGCTTTTGGCCGCCAGTACATGCACGCCTTCCCGGACGTCCACGGTTCGGACTTCCTTGTCTTCTGGGGAGCCAATCCCATGGTGAGCCACGATATTCCCCGTGCTCCGCTGGTACTCCGAAACAAGAAAAAAGAACCGGGTTTTTTGATGGCAGTGGTAGACCCGAGGGTGACGGAGACAGCTAAACTGGCCGACTTCCACCTTCAGCTCCGGCCCGGGGCAGACGCCTTACTTTTCAAAGCAATGATCAAGATTTTGTTAAGCGAAGGGCTTGTAGCCAAGGAGTACGTGGCGGCCAATGTCAATGGTTTCGAAGCCATCCAAGGATGGTTTGATGACGTGGATGTGAAGGAAAACTGCCGCGTTTGTGGGCTGGACGAAGGTATGGTGCGAAAGTTCACCCGGATGTTTGCCACCCGCAAGTCCGCCATGCGCAGCGACCTGGGTATCCTGATGGGGCGCCACAGCACCCTGAACTCCTATTTAGAATTGCTTCTTCTGGCGTTGACTGGGCGTATCGGGGTCAAAGGCGGCAATGTCTTTTTAGGCCACCTGATGCCGATGGGATCTCACACCCCGGAGGAAGACCCCAATACCTGGAAAACGGTGAGGACGAACATTCCCCTAATTATGGGCGTCTTTCCCCCCAACGTCATGCCAGAAGAGATCGATAACAGCCACCCCCAGCGCATTCGCGCCTTGATTGTCAGCGGCTCAAATCCCTTGCGTTCTTACGCCGACACCAGCGCATATGAGAAAGCCTTCGCCAAGCTGGATCTTTTGGTGACCATCGAGGTGGCCATGAGCGAGACGGCAGTTCTCTCCCATTACGTGCTGCCGGCTAAATCTGCCTATGAGAAGTGGGACGGCACATTTTTCCAGTGGAAGTATCCTGATTATTACTTCGATATACGCCGGCCCGTCGTGGAGGCCGAGGGAGAGCAAGTTGAGGAGGCAGACATTTTTATTGGCCTGGCGGATCGGTTGGGTATGATCCCGGATTACCCTCTGAAGCTCCGGGATCTGGCCCGGGACCGGGCAAGCTATGGCGCGGCGCTCATGGAATACCTCGGCGCCAGTCCAAAGGCGGGGCCATGGTTACCCTACATTCTGGCGAAGACTCTGGGGGAAGAACTGGGGTCTAAAAACCTGGCTGCACTCTGGGGGCTGCTCATGCGCTTTCCCATGATGTACCCTGATGATGTTGCCCGGGCTGGGTACCAAGTAAACCCCTTGACAGGCGAGGAAATATTCAACAAGATTCTGAAAACGCCCGGCGGCGTCAAGATCGGAGTGGTGGACACGGAAAACAACCTTTCCACCTTGAAGACTCCCGACAAGAAAATCCACATCCATTTTCCCGAGATGGAGGCATGGGTAAGGGAAATAACACCGACGGCCGAGGAGACCAGGCTGGTGAACAAGAATTACCCTATGGTGCTCATGGCCGGGAACCACATGGAAATGGTGGCCAATACCATCATGCGCGACCCGGCCTGGAATAAAGGGAAAAGGGCTTGCACCATGCGCATCCACCCGGCTGACGCGGAGGAACTTGGCATTGCCGATGGAGAGACAGCGCTTATCGAGACCGAAGCGGGGTCGGCAATGGTGGAGGCTGAAGTTACCGATAGTTCTTTCAGAGGTCAGGTTGTCATTCCCCACGGCTTTGGACTCGTCCACCTGGAAAAGGTATACGGAGTCAATGTTAACCGGCTGGCCCCGGCAAAGAACCGAGACCGCTTTGCGGCGACACCTTTGCACCGCTATATCCCCTGCCGGGTGCGCAAGGCATAAAAATTCCGCCAAAGAGGTCAAAGCGCGGCAAAAAGGTTTTAAAATACTTTTAAGATTTCGGGGTGGCATCCATGACATTTCTTCTTTTAATCTTTGCTTACCTCCTGGGTTCCGTCCCTACCGGGATCATCCTCGCCAAGACCTTCAGCGATGTGGACCCCCGCCAGCAAGGCAGCAGAAATATCGGAGCCACGAACATCTACCGCACGGTCGGGAAGAAGCTGGGTGTTATTACCCTTTTAGGGGACATCCTGAAAGGCTTCGTCCCGGTAGCCATCGCCCGGGGGACTCTCGATTCGTACTTCTGGGTGGGTTCCGTGGCCCTGGTGGCTTTCCTCGGCCACCTCTACCCGATCTTCCTGAAGTTTAAAGGGGGCAAGGGGATCGCCACTGGGCTGGGTGTTTTTCTTGCCCTTTCACCTTTCCCCACGATTTTATCCCTGGTAATCTTTGCGGCCGTGGTCTATAAGTGGCGCTATATATCTCTGGGCTCTCTGTCGGCGACTGCGGCTTTTCCGATTGTTCTGGCCATATTCAACCCCCATCCGATCTATATCCCCTTCGCCGCTGTCATCGGGGGGCTCATCTTCTTTCGCCACCGCGAGAACATCCAACGTTTAATGGCTGGAAGAGAGTCGAAGTTCGGAGTGAAATCTAAGACGGCCCCGTCCTCCTCAGGAGGGTCTTCCTTCGAGTAACCGGGGTCCCTTTCCAGAAAAAATGCCATAGGGGGTGAGTCATGGATAGATCGGTGATGACTGCAGAAGAAGTGGCTAAATATCTGGGCTTCAGCGTGAAGCATGTTTATCGCTTGGCGACCCATGGCCAGATCCCCTATTCCCGGATCGGCGGCCACCTTCGCTTTCTGAAATCCAGGATCGATGAATGGATCCGCGCCCATGAAGTGCAGCCCTCGGTTTTTTGTGCCGGCTGTAATCAAGTCTTTACCGAGCCCTTCCCCCCGCCGGTGAAGAAGAGGGAAGATTTGAAGAGCCCGGAGTATTTGCGGGTCAAACAGTACATGGATGGAGGGGAATACTTCTGTGCAGCCTGCTTTGCCAAGACTAAGACCTGTCCCCCGTGCGGGGAACATTTCTTGCCGGACCCTCAGTCCCTGGAGAAGGAAGTCTGCTTCCCCTGTGCTGCCCTCAAGGCCCAAAGGGGAAAATAATTTTGTAAAAATTGCAGCCTGCAAGTCCGATGGGTGATTTGCCAGTCCAGCCTAAAAAAGTTCTGATCCTCCACTCCGGGGGCATCGGCGACTTGCTGATGGCTCTGCCGGCCCTGCGAATTTTTCGCCAAAACTTTCCTTGCTCCCCCCTGGAGCTCATGGGTCAGCCGGAAAGGTTGTCCTTAGTCGCTTTTGACCTCCAGGCTCAATCTATTCATTCCATTGACCGGAGCCCAATGGCCTACTTTTACTTGGAGGGGGAAGGCTTGCCTTCTGAGGCATCGGCCTTTTTTTCATCTTTCGATATGGTTACCATCTTTGGGAAATCGCCGGGAAGTTCCTTGGGAAGAAATTTGCAAAGGGCGGGAGTTGGCCGGGTGATCACCCTCCCTTCCTTTCCGCCAGAAGGGGGAAAAGTTCACGTTTCCGAGTATTTATTGCAGGCCGTGAGATCTGCGGGCATCGAGGGAGAGTATCATTTCTCGCCTCTCCTGCTCTCCGAAGACGCCCTGACCTTTGCCCGAAGTTTCGGGGAGGAGCATGGACTGAAGGAAGCGGAGGGGGTTTTGGCCATCCATCCGGGGAGCGGCAGCCCGGGAAAGAACTGGAGCCCGGAAAATTTTGCCAGGGTTGCCAATTGGGCCAGTCAGCGGGCCAAAGTGCTCCTGATCTCCGGGCCGGCGCAGGATGGGGTTGAAGAGGTCAGGCGGGCATTGAAAAAAGCGAGCCCCATTGTAGTTGATAACCTTCCATTGATTCACTTAGCCGCCATTCTCAAAGTTAGCACAGCCTATCTGGGCAACGACTCCGGGATCACCCACCTGGCAGCGTCGCTGGGATTGCCGGCGGTAGCCATCTTTGGCCCCAGCGACCCGGCCATCTGGGGACCGAGGGGGCCGGCTGTTCGGGTTCTTTACGATGGAAATTCTTGCTCCCCTTGCTCCTCTGAGGTCCGATCCGGATGTTCAGGGCATTGTCTAAGAAACATCGAGCCGGATCGGGTGATAGAAGTGCTGGCTCCCCTCCTGAAATAATTCTCTGCGTTCAAGTTGCCATCAAGGGTATAATCCCAGAAGCTGGATGGCCTCGGCCACTCGACCCACAGCCAGCATATAGGCACCGAGGCGGGGAGTGACTTTGTGATCCCGGGCCATCTTGAAGACCTCGTGGAAGCTGCGGACCATAATCTCCCCTAACTTGCGGTTGACGTCTTCCTCGCTCCAGAAGAACTCCTGGATGTTCTGCACCCACTCGAAATAGGAGACGGTGACACCGCCGGCATTCGCCAGGATGTCGGGGATGACAAAAACGCCGTTGCTTTGCAGTATCTGGTCGGCTTCGGGGACGGTGGGCCCATTGGCCCCTTCGGAAATAATCTTGGCCCGGACCTGGCCCGCGTTCTTCAGGGTAATGACGTTTTCTAAGGCCGCCGGAACGAGGACGTCGCATTTTAGGGTGAGCAGCTCTTCGTTGCTGATGTGGTCGCCCTCTTGATAGTCGATGACCGAGGACCCTTTTTGTTTGGCGGCAAGCACCTTCTGGGGATCGAGGCCTGCCGGGTTGTAGATTCCGCCCTGGGAGTCGCTGAGGGCGATGATCTTCGTCCCCAACTCATGAAAGATCTTGGCCGCGCTGAAGCCAACGTTGCCGAACCCCTGAATCGCCACGGTTGATTTTGTTAAATCCATCTTGAGCATCTTGGCCGCTTCGATGGTGGTGAAGACGCAGCCGCGCCCGGTAGCCTCCTTCCGGCCCAGGGTCCCTCCCAGGGAGATGGGTTTGCCCGTAACCACGCCCGGGACGCTGTGCCCTTGGGCCACGCTGTATGTATCCATGATCCAGGCCATCACTTGGGCATCGGTATAAACATCCGGAGCGGGGATGTCCTTATCCGGCCCGATGATAATCATGATCTCGCTGGCAAAGCGCCGGGTTAAGCGCTCAAGCTCGCCCCGGGACATTTCCTTGGGGTTGCAGCGGACACCTCCCTTGGCCCCGCCGTAAGGGATGCCGACAACGGCGCATTTCCAGGTCATCCACGCCGCCAAGGCCTTGACTTCATCCAGGGTGACGTCCGGGTGGTAGCGAATTCCTCCTTTGGCCGGGCCGCGGGAATAATCATGCTGCACGCGGTAGCCCTCAAAAACCTTCAGGGAGCCATCGTCCATCATCACCGGGAGAGAGACGATCAGGCATCTGCGTGTATGGCGAAGGCGCTCCCAGATATTCTTGTTGAGGTTGATCTTCTCGGCGGCAGCGTCGAGCATCTTCAAGGCCGCGGCGTAAGGGCTTTCTTGTTGTTCATTTTTTTTCACTTCGGCCATACGGGCTCCTTTCTGCAGAGTCTCTGGATTCTTGCAAGAACCAATTCAACCTATCACAAAAAGAACAGAAAAGAAAGGCTGCAAACAGCGGCTGAACGTCATGGAAATGGGAGGAATCAGGCTTCCTTTTGGGGGTAAAAGAGAAGTTCGGCTGGTTCTGGCTATTTCAAGAAGAAATTATAAATGAGGGATGTGGCGGACTTCGGCCACGAGGTAACAGGGTCCGTGAGCAGCAGGCTGCAAACAGGGATGGTAAAGAAGAGGATGATCAGGATGATAAGAATCAAATGGGAAAGCTTTTTTTTCATCTCTTTTGTCCTTTCGGGCTGGTTCCGGAAGGCTTTGTATTGAACGAAGCATAAATTGGGCCAATTTCAAAAAGAGAGGATTGAGGAGAAAGACTCGGCTTCTCGACTGGCCGAATGATGCAAAAGATTTATTCTTTCAGCGAGTTAAACAAAAAGAGGAATTCACTAGGGAATGGAGGTTTAAAAGAGTTACTGCGCCCGGCTTGATGGAGATGTTTTTTTTGCTATCATGGGCGCCAATTTGTGGCTACTTTACCATGGCCTTCATCCTGCCCATCTGGTTGCGGATGTTCTCTGCCCGCGGACCAGTGGGCTCGACTCTCAGATAGTCCTCCCAGGCCTGGATGGCTCCTTTGATATCCCCCTTGTCATGAAGAAGGACCAGGCCCAAGTTGTAACGGCTGTTGACGTGCTTGGAGTCGAACTCCGCAGCCTTCTTGAACTCGGCGACGGCCCTGGCGAAATCCTGCTTTCGCCGGTACATGATTCCCATGTCTGTACGAAGGTCGGCGTTCTTGGGGTCGATCTGCAAGGCTTTGGAATAAGTCTCTATGGCCCGATCAAATTGGTCGCTATCGAAGTAGGCATTCCCCAACTGGATGAGGGCATTAAGGTTTTTGGGATCATCTTTAAGAAGGGATTGAAGGAAGCGAATCTGTTTTTGTACATCCGCTGGGGGAACGGCGGGGGCCGATGAAGGGGAAAGTTGCTTTATGGCTGTGGGGATCGGGGGTGCCTTTTCTTCGTGATAAACGGCCGCGATGACTCCGACGACGAATCCAGCAACGAAGGCGATGGCGATGGAAAGAAAGGCATATTCTTTTTTCATAAAAGGAATCTTGACGATAAAAATTTTAAGAAAATTATCACGGAATTGCCCATCTGTCAACCGAGCACCGGGCCTTGCCCACCTTCACTTTTTATTTTCTATTGAAAAATCTAACGGATTTACAAAACCGGGCGGGGAGGCGCTGAGTGTTAGGCAAACGGCGGGATGAGCCTTACTCTTAGGTGTTCACTTTCCTTCCGCAGAGGAAAAGCGCAAAAAAGAACCCCAGCCTGCCTCAGCGGTCGAAGTTAAGCTCCAGGCCATGGAAGAACAGCCGCCTTTTTGGCCAATCCCGCCGAGGGCGGGACTCCTCGCCCGGACCCAGCGCCGGATGATCCTCCCAGGCCCGGGGGTTCAGGGCGCTTCGCTTGGCTCTGCATTCCTCGCCGTTCCACCCGGGCCAAAATAAAGGGGAAATTCAAAGCCGAGATCCCCTCATTGTTTGATAATTGAAAATTCGAAAATAATTATGTTATGTTAAAAAAGAATGGGTCATCTCATTCCAACAACCAGGCAAGGGGCCTGCAAGCATAGAGAGGCAAGTTTTGATGACCGAACACCCATTGTACCAGATCATGCACCCCAACTCCGTGGCCATCGTCGGGGCATCCAATGACCTTTCCAAAATGGGGACGATTCAGCTCCTGAATTTGTTGGGGGGAAAATATCCCGGGAAGATCTATCCCATCCATCCCCAAGAAGAAACCGTCCTCGGCCTGAAGGCCTACCGCAGCCCGAAAGAGCTTCCCGAAGTAGCGGATTTGGCCATCCTGACCATTCCCACTTCTTCCGTTCCGGAGGTTTTGAAAGATTTGGGGGAACGGGGGGTGAGAAGGGCAATCATCATCTCCGGGGGGTTCAAGGAAGTAGGGGAGAACGGGAAAGTCTTGCAGGATCAGATCGTCGAAATCGCCCGGGTGTACGGGATTCGCTTTCTCGGGCCGAACTGCATCGGGGTTATCCACCCGGCTTTCAACCTCAACCCCACGATGTACCCGTATCTCCATCAGCCGGGTGCCGTAGGCGCGGCCTCTCAGAGCGGGACCTACGTCACCCAGATCCTCCCCTTTTTGGCCAAGTCGCAGATTGGGTACAGCCAGGCCATCAGCGTTGGGAATGGGGCCAATCTGGATTTGGTAGACTGCCTGGAATATTTGGGGAAAGACCCGGCAACGAAAGCCATTGCTCTCTACATCGAAGGAATCAAGCAGCCCCGGGAATTCATCCGGGTTGCCTCCCGGGTAACCCGAGAAAAACCGATCGTCGCCCTCTACGTCGGCGGAACCGAAGCCGGTGCCCGCTCTTCGGCGAGCCATACAGGGTCGATCTCCGGCCCGGACCATCTTTTCGATGCCCTCTTCCGGCAATCCGGGGTGATTCGGGCCTATTCTGTGGAAGACCTTTACGAATGGGCTTGGGCCTTCGCTTGCCTGCCTTTGCCCAAAGGGAGGAACATGGCCATTCTGACGCACTCCGGAGGACCGGCCACTTCCCTGGCGGATGCCTGCAATCGCCGGGGGTTGAAGGTTCCGATCTTTTCCAAAAATCTGCAGGGCAAGATTCGCCAGCTGCTCCCGGCAACCGGCTCTTACCGCAATCCCGTGGACCTTACTTTCTTCATGGACATGCGCGTGCTCATGGAAAAGCTGCCGCAGATCATCCTGGAAGATCCATCCGTCGATGGTTTGTTGCTCCATGGGATTCAAGGGTCAAGCTATTTCCGTTCCCTGACGGAGGTGGCCAAACCCTGGGTGAATGTTCCCTACGAAAAGGTGAAAAAAATTTTCTTTCCGGCCATGGAAGCTTTTGTGCAGTTACCGGAGAAGTATGCCAAACCCGTCATCGCTTCTGCCTTTGCCGACCGGGAAGACGACGCGGTGGCCTTTGTCCAGGATCGAAGGCTCCCCTGTTACCGCTCGCCGGAGCGGGCCGTGCGAGCCATGGCCGCGCTCTGCCAGTATGCCGCCATCCGTTCGAGGGAATAGATAAGAGGTCTTCCAGGTTTATGATTGATAAAAATATCGGGAGATCAAGAAAGCCGTGGGATTCTATCTGCTCAAACGCCTGATCCTGATGGTGCCGCTCTTCATCGGGATCACAATCATCTCCTTCGCCGTCATCCATCTGGCGCCGGGCTCCCCCATCGACCTGGCCACAGACCTCAACCCCAAAGCCACGGCCGAGGTGAAAGCCAGGATGCGAGCTTTCTATGGGTTGGACAAGCCCCTGCCCGTCCAGTACTGGAACTGGGTGAGCCGCTTGCTGACCTTAGATTTCGGCAACTCCTTTTCTCAAGATGGGCGGAAGGTCACGGATAAGATCTTCGAACGCCTGCCGATCACCGTCTTGATCAATGTCATTTCTTTAGTCCTCATTCTTATCTGCGCCATCCCCATCGGGGTGCTCTCGGCGACTTATAAAAACTCTTTTTTCGACAAGGCGACGACGGTCTTCGTCTTTGTAGGCTTCGCCGTGCCCACCTTCTGGCTGGCGCTCCTTCTGATGATCCTCTTCGGCGTGCAGTTGGGCTGGCTGCCTATCTCGGGCTTAACGTCGCTGAACTACGAGTATCTTCCCGCTTCGGCTCAACTCTGGGACCGGATCAGTCACCTCATCTTGCCCATCCTGATCTCGGCATTCGGGGGCCTGGCCGGGCTCTCCCGCTACATGCGTTCGAACATGCTGGAGGTCATTCGCCAAGATTACATCACCACGGCCAAAGCCAAAGGCCTCGCCGAGCAAACAGTGATCTTCAAGCATGCCCTGCGCAATGCCCTTTTGCCAGTGATCACCATCTTGGGCCTATCCATCCCAGGCTTGATTGGCGGCAGCGTCATCTTTGAGACAATTTTTGCCATCCCGGGCATGGGGCAACTTTTTTACGCCAGCGTCATGGCCCGGGATTATCCCACGATCATGGGCATCCTGGTGATCGGAGCCGTGCTCACCCTGTTGGGGAATTTGATCGCCGATGTATCCTATGCCCTGGCGGACCCGCGGATCAGAGAAGCGTAAAGAGATTTTGTCAGGGAAGTTTGGCCTTAAAACGTTGCCGGTTCATCGGATTTAAAAGGTGATGAAAGAAAAAACGATCCCCAAAGGTTCAGGTGAACAGGAGAAGTTGCGTCATCTCTTCTGGAAGAGATTCCGCCAGAACGGGCTGGCCCTCATCGGGGCCTTCATCGTCATCTTTCTGTTCATTGTGGCCCTTTTCGCTCCTTTAATCTCTCCTTATGATCCCGGCCAGATCGACATCAAACGGGTGCTGCAAGACCCCTCCCCGGAGCATATCTTCGGCACGGACTCCCTCGGGAGAGATGTGCTCAGCCGGATGATCTGGGGCTCCAGAATTTCCCTGCTGGTGGGCTTCGTGGCTGTGGGCATCGCCACCCTGATCGGCATTTTCTTGGGAGCCTTGGCCGGCTATTATGGCCGATGGGTGGACAACCTGATCATGCGCTTTGTGGATATCATGCTCTGCTTTCCCACTTTTTTTTTGATTCTGGCCGTGATCGCTCTCCTGGAGCCAAACATCTGGAACATCATGATCATCATCGGCATCACTGGCTGGATGGGCGTTGCCCGGCTGGTCCGGGCTGAATTTCTCAGCCTGAGGGAGCGGGATTTCTCCGTAGCCGTGAGAGCCCTGGGGGCCAAAGATTTTCGCATCATCTTCCTCCACATCCTCCCCAACGCCATGGCGCCAGTCCTCGTCTCGGCGACGCTGGGGGTGGCCGGGGCCATCCTCACGGAATCGGCTCTGAGCTTTCTGGGAATCGGTGTGCAACCGCCGACGCCCAGCTGGGGAAACATCCTGACCGCCGGAAAAGATAACATCGAGATTGCCTGGTGGCTCTCCCTGTATCCTGGGTTGGCCATTTTGATCACGGTATTAGGGTATAACCTGTTGGGAGAGGGGATAAGGGATGCGATTGATCCCCGGCTTAAACAATAGCTTTGCCGGCTGAAAAGCGAAACGCCGAAGGCGGCAGTAAACTGGCAGCCGTAAAACCAATCACCCATAACGAGTGTTGAGCACTCAGGAGGAGTTCGATGTCCGCAAAGGATATGGTAATCATCGGGGGAGGGCCCGGGGGATATGTGGCGGCGATCCGGGCGGCGCAGTTGGGGGGAAAAGTAACCTTGATCGAGAAGGACGAGCTCGGCGGGACCTGCCTCAATCGCGGCTGCATCCCCACAAAGGCGATGCTGCGGGCGGCGGAGCTTCTGGACTTGATGGAAACAAGCAAGGACTTCGGAATCCATACCGGCGAGATCTCGGTTGATTTTGCCAAGATCCTGGCCCGCAAAGATCGCGCCGTGAAGACCCTGGTTTCCGGGGTTTCAGGTCTGATGAAGTCCAACGGCGTGGAAGTGATCAAAGGGAAGGCCAGGCTGATTTCCCCGAAAGAAATTGAAGTGCTTGACGGGAAGCAGCAGAAGGTTGTCTATCAGGCCAAAAAGATCATTCTAGCCACTGGCTCGACCTCTGCGGACCTTCCCATTCCGGGAGCGAAGATTCCAGGTGTAATCAACAGCGATGAGGCCCTGCAATTGACGAAAGTTCCGGAGTCCATGGTGATCATCGGTGGCGGGCCAATCGGGCTGGAGTTCGGAACGATCTTTGCCAAGCTGGGAACGAAGGTGACCATATTGGAAATGTTGCCCCAGATCCTTCCCGGCGAAGATGCCGAGGTGGCCTCCTCTCTGGATAAATCTCTGCGGTCCTCCAAGATTCAGATTCTAACGAACTCCCAGGTGAAAGGGATTTTCGAAGGGTCCGCGGGGAAAAAGAAAGTTGTGGTCACGACGGGCGAAGGGGAGAAAGCCTTTGAAGCCCAGTACGTCCTGATGGCCGTGGGGAGAAGGCCGAATATCGAAGGATTGGGGCTGGAAGAAGCCGGAGTTCATTTCACGCCGAAGGGGGTGGAAGTCAATGAGAAGATGGAGACCAATGTTTCCGACGTCTATGCCATCGGCGACGTGACCGGGCAGTGGCTCCTGGCGCATTTCGCCTCGGCGCAGGGGGGGGTGGCTGCGGAGAACGCCATGGGGCAAGAGGTGCGGATGGATCCCCGGCATGTTCCCCGATGCGTTTACACTCTTCCGGAAGTGGCCTCGGTAGGATTGACCGAGAAACAGGCCAAAGATGCAGGGTATGAGCTGAAGGTGGGAAAGTTTCCCTTTGCCGCCAATGGAAAAGCCACGATTCTTGGGGAACGGAATGGGTTCGTGAAGATCGTCGCCGGGGCTGAGTATGGCGAGATTCTTGGCGTGCATATCTTCGGCCCCCAGGCCACCGATCTGATTGCCGAAGGGGTGCTGGCCATGCATCTTGAGGCCACGGCCCTGGATATGGCCAGGTCTATCCATCCGCATCCCACACTCTCGGAGGCGATGATGGAGGCGGCATTAGACGTGGAAGGGGTAGCGGTTCATTTTCCACCCCGGAAAAAAGCATAGAAGTCATGGATCATTTCAAGTAGAATATCTTTTCGTAAATGCCCGTTTGTCGCCGAGACCGACGAGGGCGCCGAGAAGGGAATAGGCAATAGACGATAGGCGATAGGCAATAGCCCATAGCCTTTTGCCCATTGCCTGAACGTTCATTCTCTGAGTTTTCCGCAGGCCGGCGGTGTGTAATTTCCAAAGGAGACCATCATGAAAATAGCAAAATTACTCGAGCCGTTTCGTTTGAAGAACGTGGAGATTGGCAACCGTTTTGTCATGCCACCGATGCTCTCCCGTCTCTGCCACCCCGACGGGATCGTCTCCCAGAAGCTCATCGATTACTACGTGCAACGGGCAAAGGGAGGGGTCGGCCTGATCATTGTGGAGTATTGCTACATCGATGAGAAGGAGAGCAAGGCCAATCAGGGTCAACTGGGGGTTTACAGCGACCAGCTCATCGCCGGGCTGGGAGACCTGGCGGAAGCCATTCAGGAATGGGGAACTAAGGTCATTTTGCAAATCTGCCATGCCGGACGCTGCACGTCGGCCAAATTCATGGGCCGCCAGCCCATCGCTCCGTCGGCCATGCCCAGCCCCACCGGGGAGATGGCCAGGGAGATGACCCTGGAGGAAGTTGGGGCCACGATCGAATCGTTCGCTGAAGCGGCTCGCCGGGCCAAGACTGCGGGTTTTGACGGCGTGGAACTTCACGGGACCCACGGTTACCTGATGGCCCAGTTCCTCTCCCCTTATACAAACCGGAGGACGGATAAGTACGGGAGAGATCGAGGCCTCTTCGCCCTGGAGACGTTGGACCGCGTCCGCTCAAAAGTGGAAGCGGATTACCTCGTGGGCTACAGAATTAGCGGCCAGGAGTTCATTGACGGGGGCCTCACCCTGGAGGAGGCGAAAGCCTTTGCCAAAAGGCTGGAGGAAAGGGGCATCGATTACATTCACGTCTCAGCCGGGATCCCCGAGACCGGGCAGCATTCCATCCCCACCCAGTACTCTCCGCAAGGTTATCTTTTGCATTTGGCCGAGGGAATTAAGAAATCCGTCAGCATCCCGGTCATCGCCGTAGGGGCCCTGCATCGACTGGACCTGGTGGAAGGGGCGCTGCGGGAGGGGAAAGCGGACTTGATCGCCATGGGTCGAGCCCTGATCGCCGACCCCGAGCTTCCCAAAAAGGCAAAGGCCGGCCGGTTTGAGGACATCCGCACCTGCCTGCGATGCAACGAAGGATGCAGCAGCCGGGTGCGCGAGAGCAAGACCCAGCGATGCGCCATCAACGCCGAAGTGGGGCGCGAACGGACGATGAGAATCCATCCCGTATCCCAGGCCAAAAAAATATGCGTGATCGGAGGGGGGCCGGCTGGGATGGAAGCAGCCAGAGTGTTGTCCATGAGGGGCCACCGGGTGACTTTAGTGGAGCAAGAAAAGGAACTGGGAGGACTTCTGCGTTATGCCGCCGTCCCTGATTTCAAGGCCGAGCTGCGGAGCTTCACGGAATACCTCAAGACTCAAGTAGAAAAATTGGGCGTAGAAGTCTTGCGCGATCGCCAGGCCACCCTGGAGTTCGTGAAGGGACTCAAGCCGGACTCCGTGGTGCTGGCCACAGGCTCAAGGCCGCTGGCCCCGGAAATTCCCGGAATCCACAAGTCTTTTGTGGGAAATGCTTTAGAGTTGCTCTCGGGAAAGCTCCGGACTGGGGAAAGGGTTTTGCTTGCGGGGGGCGCAGCCATGGGATGCGAGATTGCTGCTCACCTGGCCTCTATGGGGAAGAAAGTGACCGTTGTGGAGATGCTTGGCGATCTGGCGCTTGACCTGGAGATACGCTCCCGGCTGGCCCTCCTGCAATTGCTGAAAGAGCGCCAGGTGGACACCCTGACAGGCTGGAAATTAGAGAGGATCGAAGACGGGGGCGTCCTGCTAACAGACCGCAACTGGAACAAGCGGGAGGTAGGCATGGACTCCGTCGTCCTGGCAGCGGGATTCGCACCCAACCGGGAATTGCTCAAGCCCTTGAGAGAAAGCTATACCGAGGTTTATGTGATCGGCGATTGCCTGGAGCCGAGGAAAGTCTACCAGGCGATTCACGAGGGAGCTTTTGCGGGAAGGGCGATTTAAAAAATAAGGAAAATCTGAATGGGGAGGGAAATTGGAAATGACCGCAATTCGAAATGTGGCGATTATCGGCGCCGGAACGATGGGCCATTCTCTAGTCCAGGTATTCGCTCAGGGTGGGTATGCAGTTCAGTTGATGGACCTTAAGGAAGAGATCCTCTCGAAAGCCAAGAGCCTGATTGCCTCCAACCTGCAAACCCTGCTGGAGCTGGGCCTCCTAAAGAAGAATCAGCAAGCCCCCATCCTCAGCAGAATTCAGACGACCACGAACCTGGAGGAAGCCGGGAAAAAAGCGGACTTGGTCATCGAAGCGATCATTGAAGATGCCGGGGCTAAAAAAGAGATGTTCCAGGCCCTCGATGAAATATGCCCCCCGTCCGCCATTCTGGCCAGCAACACCTCTTATTTAGACATCTTTAAATTTGTGGAGACAAAGCGGCCGGAAAAAGTGCTCATCGCCCACTGGTTCGCCCCGCCGCATATCGTGCCCCTGGTAGAGATCGTGCGTGGGCCTCAAACCGCCCAAGAGACTGTGGATGCGGTGAAAACATTGCTCATCGGCCTGGGGAAGAGACCTATCGTCCTTTCCAAGTTCCTCCCGGGGTTCATCGCCAATCGACTCCAGAGCGCGCTGGGGTTAGAGGTTTTTTACCTGCTGGACAACGGATATGCCACGGCCGAGGATATCGATGAGGTGACCAAAGCCAGCTTCGGCCTGCGTCTTCCCATCCTGGGGCTGGTGAAACGCATGGATTTTACCGGCCTGGATTTGACCCAGAAGATCATAAGCAATCGCTCCTACCAGCCGCCGATGGTTTCTGGGCAATCGAAAAGCGTGGAGCGGTTGATTGCCCAAGGGAAGTTGGGCGTCAAGACCGGGGCTGGATTCTATGATTACGGCGGGCGCTCAACGGAAGAAATTATGAAAGAACGCGATGTCAAGCTGCTTAAACTGAGGAAGTTTTTGCAGGATCTTGGAGAACTCCCGTAAGAAAGGAGCCCATTCACCGCAGAGAGGGCAGAGAACGCCGGGAGGAATTTATTTTCTCTGCGCTCTCGGCGTGCTCTGCGGTGAACGTTTAGGAGTTGTTTGCAATGCTCGTCGATTCTCATGCCCACTTAGAAATGGAAGATTTTGATAAAGACCGGGACCGGGTAGTCGCCCGGGCGCTGGAGGCGGGGGTGGGCTATATCATCACCGTGGCCACGAAGGTTCAAGACGTTCGGAAAGCCATAGAGATCGCCCAAAAACACGAATCGGTCTATGTGGCCATGGGCATTCACCCCCATGAGGTTAAGGACATCGTCAGGGGAGATTATGATGAACTCCGCGGCCTGGCCAGAGAGGAGAAAGTAGTTGCCTTCGGAGAGATCGGATTGGATTTTTTCCGAAACCACTCCCCCCGCGAAGTGCAACGGGCTCGGTTCCGGGAGCTCCTGCGTCTGGGGAAAGAGCTGGGGTTGCCCATTATTCTGCATGATCGGGACGCCCATCGGGAGATTCTAAGGGTCTTAGAAGAAGAGAGAGGCGGCCAGTGGAAAGGGGTTTTTCACTGTTTCTCCGGTGATTATTCCATGGCCAGAGAAATTTTGCGGATGGGTTTTTTCCTTTCCATCCCGGGCACGGTGACTTTTAAAAAATCGCTCACCCAGCAGGAGGTCGTCCGCCGTATTCCTTTGGAAAAGATCCTTTTAGAGACCGATTGTCCTTACTTAGCTCCGGAGCCCTACCGCGGGAAGAGAAATGAGCCGGCCTTCATCCGGAATACAGCGGAAAAAGTGGCCTCCCTGAAAGGGCTGAGCTTCGAGGACGTTGCCCGGATTACCTCTTACAATGCCAGGCTGCTCTTCGGGATTGGGGGGGAAATTCCCAGGGGGAAGATTGTTTACCCCATCCGCGATTCTTTGTACCTGAACATCACCAATCGCTGCTCAAACCGGTGCACCTTTTGTGCTAAAAATACTTCTTACGTGGTCAAAGGGCACAATTTAGAATTAGAACGTGAACCCACCCCGGAGGAGCTCATCCAGGCTGTGGGGAATCCCCAAAAATATAAGGAAATTGTTTTCTGCGGATTTGGCGAGCCGCTACTCCGCCTGGAGACGGTCAAAGCCGTGGCCGGAGAGTTAAAGCAGAAAGGGGCCCGCATTCGCATCGATACGGATGGACAGGCCAACCTGGTCTACGGCCGGAATATCCTCCCGGAGCTGAAAGGATTGGTGGATTCGATCTCTGTCAGCCTGAACGCCGAAAATCCGGAGAAATACTACCGCCTCTGTCGCTCCCCTTTCGGGGAGGAAAGTTTCTTGGGTATCATCGATTTCATCCGGGAAGCAAGAAAGGTCATTCCAGAGGTCATCGCCACCATTGTGGATATGCCCGGAGTTGACGCCGAGGCCTGCCGGAAGCTGGCCGAAGATGAGTTGGGAATAGAGTTCAAGCGCCGGGCTTACGATGAGGTAGGGTGAAAGAAGGGAGCGGGATGCATATTTGGGGAGCCATTATTGTTTCTCTAATTTTGGTTTTTTTGGGGGGGGCTGCACCCAAAGCCGAGGAGAAGGGGATTTTGGTTGTGGACCGCTTCTCCGGGGCGGTGGGCAAAGCAGGAATCCCGGCTGGTTGGTCTCTGGAAAAGAATCCAGGAAGCAGTTCCCAGATTTCCGTGGAGCGAAAGGGGGATGATTATTCTCTCCGTCTTCTGAGCGTCAATGATTCTTTCGGGTTAAAGAAGGAGATAGAGTTCGACATCCGCAACTACCCTTATTTCTCCTGGCGGTGGAAAGCCACTCAGTTCCCCAGGGGGGGAGACATCCGCCGGCGATCGACCGATGATCAGGCCGGACAGATCTATGTAGTCTTCCCCAGGTTCCCCGCCAAAGTGAACTCCCGATCCATGGGATACATCTGGGATAGCACGGCGCCTGTGGGAATTTCAGGCACGAGCACAGCTTACAGCAAGATGAAATACGTCGTCCTCCAGAGCGGAGCAAACAGGTTGGGCCAGTGGGTCTTTGAAACCCGAAATGTTTATGAAGATTACCGGAGGCTTTTTCAAGAAGAGCCCCCTCTGGTGGGCGCAGTTCTGCTCTACATCAACTCCCAGCACACCGAAAGTTCGGCTGAATGTTTTTTCGCCGACATTTTTTTCTCCTCCAGGCCCCCCAAGCAAACCAAGGAATGATTTCCCGCCCTCCGGCTCTTCCAGGTAGACTTTTTCAGCAGTCAGCTAATTGCAAAAATATTATTAAACGGCCTCTATGGTTGAAGGGGGTTTGGGGGTTATGTTGTAAGTCACGCTCACAATACCTAATACTTCTGTCGTAATCCTTTCTGCCAATCTATCTAAAGTATCATAAGGAAGCCTGGTTGGGGATCCTGTTTGGGCGTCTTCGCTATCCCAGCATCTTACTTCTATTTGCTTACCATAATCCCTTTTTCCATCTTTTATCCCGGTAACTCTGTCTTCATGCAGAATTGCTAAATATTGAAATGCCCCTCTATTCCGTAATTCCTCTTCAACAATTTTTGTTGCTTTTCTTACAATGCCTACTCTTTCGGGTGTGACCTCTCCGATCACTCTGGCTGCCAAAGCTGGGCCGGGAAATGGGGGTCTATTATAGATTTCCTCGGGTAGACCAAGCTCTTTGGCAATTGCTCTTATTGCCGGTTTTCTCAGCTGGGTGAATGGTTCTATAATTTTATATCCATATTCTTTTTCTGGGTTGATTCCCAGTTGCTCAATAATATTATGCTGTCGTTTAATTCCGGCAACGGTTTCTTCTATATCTGTATAATTTGTCCCCTGTAACACATATCCGGCGCCGCTTTTTTTGGCGATCCGAGCAAACAGAAGTGGGTAAAATGTTTGAGTAATGGCTTCTCTTTTTTCTTCAGGATCAACTTTGCCCTTGAGGGCGGCAAAAAATTGTTTTTGGGCATCAATGATTTCTACCTGAACACCTAAATTTTTAAATAAAGAAAAAATATGTTTGGGTTCTCCTTCTCTCATTAAGCCGTTGTCAATAAAATATGTTTTCAGTCTGGGACCCAAAGCATTGTGACCCAGCATGGTAACAGCAGAAGAATCAACCCCACCAGATAAAGCGCTTATTGCCAGTCCATCCCCAACAAATAAAGAAATCTCTTCTACTTTTTGTTTTATAAACTCTTCCGCACGTAAATCCTCTTTTTTTATTTCTTTTATTTTCATTTTCTCCTCCTTCCCCTGACCTGGTTGGCGGAAGTTTTCAGGAGTCAGGTTATAATTTCTTAGCCGCTGCCGCGGCCTTTCGTTGAGATTTTGCAAGCCGATGGGAAGGCCCCTTCTTGGTAGGCGCTATGGAGCGAATTGGAGAAGGGGCCTCTCTCTCGCTTCCTTTCAGGGCATAGAACCGGGCCATTTCCATTTTTTCGGCGAAATCGGAGACCGGGATGGCCGTTGCGCCTTTCTTCTCGGCGAAGAGAGCCACGTCGCGGTCTGAAGTCACTACCGTGATTCCCTCTCGTTTTTCTGCGGACAGGCGCTTGAGCACGTCGTCTGCCTTCTCGCCGGGCTTTGAAAAAATTACCTCAATCCCCCTGGAACGCTCCCGATGCCCGGCCAAACTTCCCTCTTGCCAGCCATCGAATACCACAGTGATGGAATGCCCCTTGAGACGCTTATACTGGGCTAATCGTTCGATTAGCCCCTCGCGGGCCTTCTGAAGTTCGACTTGCTCGAGCTTTCGCAATTCCGGGGACTGTTTAATGAAGTTATAGCCATCAATGGCGATGAACATGGTCCGCTCTTTTAAATTTTTGAAAATATAGCCGAACAATCTGCCCACTGTCAAGACAATAAAAGTTCTGCCTCCCTTCACTTTTTATTTTCTATTGAAAAATCTAACGGATTTACGAAACCGGGCGGGGAGGCGCTGAGTGCTGGCCAAACGGCGGGATGAGCCTTACTCCTACCTGTCCCCTTTCCTGCC